>ERZ808040.331-NODE-331-length-43668-cov-5.207176_pt1 | contig 43668 bp, 42 predicted proteins | sample MGYA00380191_ERZ808040 | MGnify/ENA primary metagenome ERZ808040 (study PRJEB31490, sample SAMN06133395) | mouse gut metagenome | isolation source: J6 | host: mice | place: China: Chengdu | collected 2015-05 ...
ATGACACCGGGGGTATCCAAAACAAAATCACTCCTTTTTACAATTGCATATTTTTATACGTATCAGCATAGATTATATCAGTGTTAATGAAATAATACAAGATTTTATTTGAAATTGGAGGTAGGATATTGTGAAAAATGTATTTGGCACAGAGCGGCTTGTCGCGCTTTTGAAATGTCTGATGGCGGCGTATCTGATTACAGGAGTGATGCTTGTTATGGTGGCAGGATTCCTGTACAAGTTTTCCATCGGGGAAAATGTAGTGGATATCAGCATCATTGTGATTTACTGTATCTCATCTTTGCTGGCGGGGCTCTTTTTTTCCAAGGGGGCACCGAGCCGCAGGTTTATCTGGGGAATGCTGGCGGGAGCAGCGTATTTTCTGGTAATCTGCGCGGTCTCTGTGGTGGCGGACCCGGGATTTGTGCCAGTCAGCAACACCTGTATCACGACGCTTTTGATCTGTCTGGGCAGCGGGATGTTAGGGGGAATGATGGGGTAGCATAAGATTTTACATATATCTGGAATCAAAAATTTTGTAAAATTATTTTCTTTTTTTGTCGAAATATGTTATACTGGCTAGAGCATGTTTGAATAATGCTTTTTTCAAATATGCTCTAGGGAACTATGAATATTGGTATAACAGGGAAAGGACGAGGAGAGAGGAAGTTATGAAATTTTTGCTACATAGGAAAAATGTGAGATGGAAGGCACTCTTGATGGCAGTGGTCATTTTGATATCTGTAGCGGCGCCCAAGATCACGGTGCAGGCGGCGCCAAACGAGGTGGCACAGGCGGCGCTGGGCGTGGATGTTTCGCGTTATCAGGGCGTGATTGACTGGAATCAGGTGGCAGCCTCCGGGGTACAGTTTGCAATGATCCGGGTAGGATACCGCACACAGACGACAGGAATTTTGAACGAGGACCCATATGCAAGGTATAATTTGCAGGAGGCGCAGAGGGTTGGCATAAAGGTTGGTGCCTATTTTTTCTCCGCCGCAGTGAACGAGGTAGAGGTGGTCGAGGAGGCTTTGTTTACGGCAAACCTGATCGACAAGTACCAGATAACATTTCCCGTTGCGTATGACTGTGAGGGCTTTCGAAATGCGACGAGCAGACAGTATCTGCTGGGAAAAGAGGTGCGGACAGCACTGGCAGTCCGGTTTCTTGACACCATCGCGGCAAGGGGGTATACGCCTATGTTCTACGCGTCCAGAAACGAGATGACAGACAGCAGGGACTGGGATATGAATATCCTGAATAAATACAAAGTGTGGGTGGCGCAGTATCCTGAGCAGCCGTTTCCGATCACGCCGGCAAGCAGTTATGCGGGCGTACAGGCAATGTGGCAGTACACAAGCAAGGCGGCAATCCCGGGTATCGCCGGCAATGTTGACATGAATGTTTCCTATTTTAATTATGATGGAATTGCGGCGGCAAAGGATCCCAGTGGTGCGCCTGTAGTGAGCGCTGCGAATGCTGCAAATGTGCAGTATCTGGATGTGAATGAGGTTGTGACAGCCACCTCGACGGTGAATCTCAGGACGGTTCCCAACACAGACAGCCCGGACACCATTGTAGTGCCCATCAATCCGGGCGATATGATATTCCGCACAGGCATTGGCAATGACGGCTGGTCAAGAGTCCTGCTGAACAATCAGGTCTTATATGCATACACTTCTTATTTACAGAAAGTGATGTAAATAATTTTTAAATAATTAAAAATTCAAATACCTCTTTTCGAATGTAAAAATATGTGATATACTATCGTAGATTGAAAAATTTTTAGAATACAATTGAAGGAGGCAATCGCTATGAAACATATTAAGACATTGACAACCAGAGACTATAAAGAGTCTGTTAAAAAGGGTGGATGCGGAGAGTGCCAGACATCTTGCCAGTCTGCATGTAAGACATCCTGCACAGTAGGAAACCAGAGCTGTGAGAATACAGGCAACTAAAGTTGCAGGCAAGTAAAGTTGCCAGTCATAAATTTATGAATTGTCAAACAACGAGTAGGAGGGAGAGAAATCCCGCCTACTCGATTGTGTGTAATGAGTGTGGGAAGGAATTAAAATTGATACATCAGTATAAAAACAATGGATACAATATCGTTTTGGATGTCAATAGTGGTTCTGTGCATGTCGTCGATGACCTTGTTTACGATGCGATTGCTTATATGGTGGACCACCAGCTCGGACAGGCCGAGCAGTCTGTGGCATACGAGGCGTTAAAAGAGAAATTTTCAGACAGCGCGTTGTCTGAGATCGTGGATGAGATTTATGAGCTGAAAGAGCAGGGAATGCTTTTTACAGAAGATATATATGAGAAGAGCATTGATGCGTTCAGGAACCGTGAGACGGTTGTCAAGGCGCTCTGCCTGCATATAGCACATGACTGCAACCTCAAATGCAAGTATTGTTTTGCGGAGGAGGGAGAGTATCATGGCAGACGCGCGCTGATGTCTTATGAGGTCGGGAAGAAAGCACTGGATTTTCTGGTATCCCACTCAGGAAACCGCGTCAACCTCGAGGTGGATTTTTTTGGCGGGGAGCCGCTGATGAACTGGCAGGTCGTGAAAGATCTCGTTGCTTATGGCAGAAGTCTGGAGGAACCGCATCACAAGAAGTTCCGCTTCACGCTCACAACCAACGGGGTGCTGTTAAATGATGAAATCATGGCGTTTGCCAACAAAGAAATGGCAAATATTGTGCTGAGTATAGACGGCAGAAAAGAAGTCAATGACAGGATGCGTCCGCTTGCGGGAGGGCAGGGCAGTTATGACCTGATTCTGCCTAAATTCAAGAAGGTTGCTGAGAGCAGAAACCAGACAAACTATTACGTGCGCGGGACGTTCACGCATTTCAACAAAGATTTTGCATCAGATGTCTGTCATCTGGCAGATCTGGGCTTTCAGCAGATTTCTGTGGAGCCGGTGGTGGCGCCGGAGAGTGCGGATTACGCGCTTGTCGAATCTGATCTTCCAGAGCTGCTTGCAGAGTATGACAAGCTCGCAGCCGAGATGATCAAACGGCACCGCGAGGGAAGAGGCTTCAATTTCTTCCATTTTATGATTGATTTAGAGGGCGGGCCATGCGTCTACAAAAGGCTGTCTGGCTGCGGCTCTGGGACAGAGTATCTGGCTGTGACGCCGTGGGGAGACTTTTATCCCTGCCATCAGTTTGTCGGGCAGGAGGATTTCCTGATGGGCAATGTGGAGGATGGCATTACCAGAACGGAAATCCAAGACCAATTTAAGACATGTAATGTATATTCAAAGGAAAAATGTAAGAACTGTTTTGCAAAGTTTTATTGCAGCGGAGGATGTGCAGCAAATTCTTACAACTTTCATGGAAACATCCATGATGCTTATGATCTTGGCTGTGAGCTTGAGAGGAAACGCGTTGAATGTGCAATCATGATAAAGGCTGCTCTTGCCGGAGAAGATACAAAGTAAAGGAGTATACAGGTTATGAAGAAAAACAAAGGTGTGGTTACGCTGATCGTGACAGTGCTTGTCATGGCAGCGTTAGGATTTGTGTCAATATGGGGTATTGGCACAGAGAAAGCTGGTTCAGCCGCAGGAATCAAGCAGGGGCTTGATCTGGCAGGCGGTGTGAGTATCACCTATCAGGTGGTGGGCGATGAGAATCCCTCCACAGAGGATATGGATGATACGATCTACAAGCTACAACAGCGTGTGCAGGGTTACAGCACAGAGGCGCAGGTCTACAAGGAAGGGACAGACCGTATCAACATCGAGATTCCCGGTGTATCAGATGCCAACTCGATACTTGAAGATCTGGGCAGACCCGGTGCGCTATACTTTATCGCACAGACAGATGCGCAGGGCAATCAAAATTATTCCTACACAGGGGCTGGTGCAACAGGATATTCGTTAAACAAGACGATTGAGGAGCTTCAGGCTGACGGAAGCATCGTGCTGGAAGGTACCGATGTCGAGGCAGCAGACGGCGGTTCAGGAAGCGACAGCCTTGGCAACAGCCAGTTTGTTGTAGACTTGGTATTTACAAGTGCCGGCGCATCGAAATTTGCGGATGCGACCACAAAGGCATTTGCCAACAATCAGTCGATTGGTATTTATTATGACGGAGATTTTATCAGTGTACCGAATGTAGAGGCGGCGCTCACGGACGGCAGGGCGCAGATCACGGGGATGGGAACTTTTGAGCAGGCAGAACGGCTTGCAAGCCAGATTCGTATCGGCGGACTGAAACTGGAACTCGAGGAGCTACGCTCGAATGTCGTAGGTGCACAGCTTGGCGAGGAGGCAGTGCGCACCAGCCTTCTTGCGGCGCTGATCGGATTGGTCATCATCGCTTTGTTTATGATCGTTGTCTACCGCATTCCGGGACTTGCCTCGGTGCTGGCATTGATAATTTATACCTGCCTGATTGTCATTTGCCTGAATATCTTTGAGCTGACACTGACGCTGCCGGGAATCGCCGGTATTATTCTCTCGATCGGTATGGCGGTGGATGCGAATGTGATCATCTTTGCGCGTATCAGGGAGGAGATCACGGTTGGAAAGACCGTCAGAAATGCGATTGACACAGGGTTCCAGAAGGCGCTCTCAGCGATTGTAGACGGGAACGTGACAACGCTCATCGCAGCGCTGGTACTTGGTATCAAGGGGTCAGGCACTGTAAAAGGCTTTGCCTACACGCTTGGTCTTGGTATTGTGTTATCCATGTTTACAGCACTCTTTGTGACCAGACAGATTTTAAAGGCATTTTTCGCGGTAGGACTCAAGGATGTGAAGTACTATGGAACGAACAAAGAAAAAGGAACGGTCAATTTCCTTTCAAAGAAAAATATCTTCTTTGGATGCTCTATCGCTGTGATTGTTCTGGGCTTTGTATTTATGGGCATCAATGGCGCCACGACAGGCAAGGTGCTCAACTACAGCCTTGACTTTGTGGGCGGTACTTCCACAAATGTGACATTTAATGAGGATATGGAGCTTGCGGCAATTGACACCAATGTTGTGCCAGTGTTCACGGATATCACAGGGGACGGAGCAGTACAGGTACAAAAGGTAGCAGGCTCGAATGAGGTTATCTTTAAGACAAGAGAGCTTAACCTCTCAGAGAGAGAACAGTTAAACAGCGCGCTGGTGGAGAAGTTTGGCGTGAATGAGGAACTGATCACTGCGGAGACGATCAGCTCAACCATCAGTTCTGAGATGAAAAATGATGCGGTGATTGCGGTCATTATCGCGACGATATGTATGCTGATCTATATTTGGTTCCGCTTTAAGGATATCCGCTTCGCGGCAAGTTCTGTCGCGGCGCTGGTACATGATGTGCTTGTGGTTCTCGCGTTTTATGCGGTTGCAAAAGTGTCTGTGGGCAGTACCTTCATCGCGTGTATGCTGACGATCGTGGGATATTCCATCAATGCGACCATCGTAATCTTTGACCGTATCAGAGAAAATCTCGGCACAATGCTGAAAAAGGATTCTCTCGATGAGCTGGTCAACCGGAGTATCAGCCAGACACTCTCAAGAAGTATCTTTACATCACTGACAACGTTTATCATGGTTGCAGCACTGTATGTACTGGGTGTTACTTCGATCAAGGAGTTTGCGCTGCCGCTGATGGTTGGTATTGTGTGTGGTACGTATTCTTCTGTATGTATCACTGGCGCACTTTGGTATGTGCTCAGGACAAAAATAAAAAAGGCATAAGAAGATAAAAACATCTTTGGGGCTGCAGCTTCTATGCTGCGGCCTTTTCGGCTTACGGCTGACAGAAGGGGGGAACGATATGGATGGGACGGCACAGAAACGGTTTGGCATCTCAGCGGCTGTCCTCAAATGGATTGCGGTCGTTACGATGGTGACAGATCATTTTGCAGTGGCGGTATACCGGTGGATTCCGGGGTGTGATTACAATGTTTATTTTATACTGAGAAAGATTGGCAGACTTGCCTTTCCAATCTATTGTTTTCTGCTGGTCGAGGGATTTTTCCACACGAGGAATGTGGCAAAGTATCTGAGGAACTGTTTTTTGTTCGCTTTGATCTCAGAGATTCCATTTAATATGGCAGTCTTTGGCGCGCTGTTCTATCCCAAGGGGCAGAACGTGTATTTCACACTCTGTATCGGCCTGTGTGCGCTGATACTTCTGGATAAGATCAAGCTGCGGCGGGAGTTCGGGTATATGCTGCTGCGGCTGCTAATCATCGTCGGTATGGCATATGCGGGGGAGCGGCTGGAGGTAGATTACCATTGGAAGGGTGTATTGTTTATTATAATGTTTTACTATGTCAGAAATATGCAGGAATGGATACGTAATGTAGCAGGAATCTGCGCATTTGCTTATGAATTAACGGCACCGCTTGCATTTGTGCCAATCCATTTCTACAACGGAGCGCGCGGCAGGCAGATGAAGTATTTCTTCTATGCAGTCTATCCGCTGCATCTGCTGGTATTTGGCTTGATTCGGTTTGTTCTGACAGGGAAATTGTGAAAGGAGTATCAATGTATACATATGAGATGAATGCAGGTTACAGTGTGATGGATGAGTCCTTATGCATGACGGTGCCTGCGATATTGGATTGTTTTCAGGATGCAGCGATTTTTGAATCGGAGAATGGGCGCATTAATGTCGAGTATCTTTACAGCAGGCATATTGCGTGGATTCTCAGCTCATGGCAGATCGTGATCGACAGGAGGCCCCGGTTGAATGAGCGCATCAAGATTGCAACAGCGCCCTATGATTTTACAAACTATGTAGGATTTCGAAACTTTTCGGTCTGGGGTGAGGATGGAGCGCTGATTGTACGCGCGGCGTCTGTCTGGACATTGATCGACACAGAAAAATTGTGTCCAGTGAGACTGACGCAGGAATTACAGGAGGGGTATGAGTTCGAGCCAAAGCTTGAGATGGAATATGCGCCGAGAAAGATCGCGCTGCTGGGAGAGGCACAGGTACAAGACCAGTTTCGCGTCCGCAAATTTCAGATAGATTCCAACAAGCATATGAACAACGTGGAATATGTCCGCTACGCGATGGAGACGCTGCCGGAAGATGCGGCATTCAGGGAACTGCGGGTAGAATATAAAAAGGCAGCGCTGTATGGGGATGAGGTGACCGTGGCAGTCCTACAGACACAGGGAAAACATCAGGTGGTGCTGCAAGATCGTGAGGGCGCTGTCTATGCAGTCGTGGAGTTTACGCTGGAGGGCAGTACTGTATGAGTAAATGGATGGTAGCGGCAAAACGGGCAGATTTTGATGCGATTGGCAGAAAATACCAGATCAGTCCAGTGCTTGCCCGCATTATCAGAAACAGAGATGTGACCGGGGACAGGGACATTGACAAATTTCTAAACGGGACGAGAGCAGACCTGTATGCGCCGGGGCTGATGAAAGATTTGGACAGGGCAGTGGAAATATTGCGGCAAAAGATTGCGGAGAAAAAGCGGATACGGATTATAGGGGATTATGATATAGATGGTATATGCTCTACCTATATCTTGTACAGAGGACTGACAGCGTGCGGCGCGGAGGTGGACAGCGCCATTCCCCACAGAATCCGTGACGGGTACGGCTTAAATGAACATCTGATACAGGATGCTTTTGATGCGGGGACAGACACGGTGCTTACCTGTGATAACGGGATTGCTGCCTATGATCAGATTGAGATGGCAAATGCGCTGGGTATGACGGTGATTGTGACAGACCATCATGAGGTTCCCTATGATGAGATGGATGGAAAAAGGCACTATAAGGTGCCAAGGGCGAGTGCCGTCGTGGACCCTAAGCAGGAGGATTGCGGATATCCTTTCCCGGAAATTTGCGGTGCTGTGGTGGCATATAAATTAATGCTGGCACTGCTCGCAGAGCATACGCGCACAGACTGGCAGAGCGTCATGGAGTCGGAGACCGGTCTCGAGCTTTTGGAGTTTGCGGCCTTTGCAACGATTGGGGATGTGATGGAGCTGCGGGATGAGAACCGTATCATTGTCAAGAATGGACTGGCGCTGATGGCAGATACGAGAAATATCGGATTAAAGGCATTGATGCAGGCGACAGGGACAGACCCGGCGCATATCAAGCCGTACACGGTAGGTTTTGTGCTGGGGCCTTGTCTGAATGCCACGGGAAGGCTTGACACGGCGCTCAATGCACTGGAACTGTTTCAGACACCAGACCGGGATCAGGCGGCGATACTGGCGGGCGATTTGAAAGCCATGAATGACAGCAGAAAAGAGCTTACTTTAAAGGGGGTTGAGGAGGCGGTTGTACAGATCGAACAGACAGGGCTTGACCGCGACAGGGTGCTTGTTGTGTATCTGCCCGAGGTGCATGAGAGTCTTGCCGGCATCATAGCGGGCAGACTTCGTGAAAAGTACTGCAAGCCGGTTTTTGTGCTCACGAGGGCAGAGGAGGGCGTCAAAGGCTCAGGCCGCTCGATCGAGGCATTTCATATGTATGATGAGCTGACAAAGTGCAAGGAGTTGTTTACCAAATACGGCGGTCATAAGCTGGCAGCAGGATTGTCGCTTGCGGAGGAGAACGTGCCTGTGCTGCGCCGCAGGCTCAATGAAAACTGCAATCTGACAGACGATGATTTTGAGGAGAAGGTTCTGATTGATGTGCCGATGCCGATGTCCTACGCAAGTCTTGCATTTATCGAGGAGCTGGAAAAACTAGAGCCTTTTGGCAATGGCAATCCCAAGCCGCAGTTTGCACAGAAGAATGTCCGTTTTGTGAGCGGAAAAGTGCTTGGCGCCAACCGCAATGTGGGAAAATATGTGGTGGAGGACGAGAACCGCAGAAGATATGACCTGATCTATTTTGGTGACATTGAAGGGTTTCACGCGTATGTGGCGGCAAAATACGGCGCGGCGGCACTGGACCGGCTATACCGTACCACAGCAGGCACCAGCGAAGGCGGGGAGATTGTCTTGTCTATTGTGTATTATCCTGATGTCAATGAATATAGGGGAAATGTATCTTTGCAGATGGTCATGAAGTATTATCAATAAAGAATAAGTCGTTTTTATCCTTTGTTAAGAAAAATTATGTTATTTTTATCATTAAAACACATTTTTGACACATTTGTTGGGTATAGTAATATACAGATAGTTGAAGCAATCACTATCTCCCCCCTCATAAGAAAATATACAGTAAGGGTCATGTTCTGCATGGCTCTTATTGTGTGTTGCAAAAAAATACATTCATGTAATTTTTAGGATTTAAACACATTTTAGACACATTTATTGGGTATAGTAATATACAGATAGTTGAAACACTCACTATCTCCCCCCTCATAAGAAAATATGCGATAAGAGCCATGTTCTGCATGGCTCTTATTGTGTGTTGAGGATAAAGAACTATTTGAGATTTGATATAGAGTATGCTATCATTTACATAAATACAAACGAAGAGATCAAGGAGACAACGACATGGGAAAAACAGACACGGTAACGAAGAACTATATGAGGCGCCCAGATGTATTTGCGGATGTATTTAACCAGTTTCTCTATCATGGCAGGCAGATGATCCTGCCGGACAGACTGGTTGAGCTGGATACAACAGAGATTGCCGTACCATATGGGACTGGTCAGGCTTTGGTACCGGAACAAAAATACAGAGATGTCGCAAAACTGCTGACTGCAATGACGGATGGAAAGGCGGCATACTGTATATTGGCAGTGGAGAATGAGTCAAAGATTAACTATGCAATGCCGGTAAAGGATGGACTATATGATTTTATGCAGCTTGCCAAGCAGGTGACAGAGACCGCAAATGCACATAAAAAAGATAAAAATTCAACAGTCAGGCCATCAACCGATGAATTTTTAAGTGGCTTCTGGAAGAGTGACAGACTATTGCCAGTGGTTACTTTGGTGGTATACTTTGGGGCGGAGGAATGGGATGGACCGCTGAGCTTGAAGGAGATGTATGCTGATGTCGGCAAAGAGATCTTAAAATATGCAGCGGATTACCAGATTAATTTGATTGCACCCAAAAGGCTGTCAGAAAGAAAACTCAATGAATTTCATACAAATTTTCGGGAAATTATGAAATTTATTAAGTATTCTACAGATAGCCAGCAATTGAAAGAGAAAATAAGTTCAGACAAGAGATTTCAGAATGTGGAGCGTCAGGCAGTAGATGTCATTAATTCAGTGACAGGATCTAAAGTAAAATATTCTAAGAGAAAGGAAGCGGTGAATGTGTGTATTGCAATACAGGAAATTAGGGAAGAGGGCAGAATGGAGGGCAGAATGGAGGGCAGAATGGAGGGCAGACAACAAGGAAAAATAGAGGGTTTCATACTTGCTTATAAAGAGATGGGGCGTTCGCAGGAGGAAGCGAAAACTTATATTACAATGAAGTGTGAAAAAAATGAGGAGGAAGCGGATGCTCTGATAAAAAAGTACTGGAAATAAGCGAAACGAAGCTTTACAAAATCCCGACAATTTATTACAATAAGAGATATTTGAGCAAAATGGAGGATTAGAAAATGAGTGACACAGAAAAAAATACAGTTGAAGCTTCGAGAAACTTTATCGAACAGATGATTGACAAGGATTTGGCAGAGGGTGTATATGATGCGGTACATACGCGCTTTCCGCCGGAGCCAAACGGCTATCTGCACATTGGTCATGCCAAGGCGATTCTTGTCAATTATGGAATCGCAAAAGAATACGGCGGCAAGTTCAACATGCGTTTTGACGACACGAATCCGACCAAGGAGGACATCGAGTTTGTGGAGTCTATCAAGGCGGATGTCGAATGGCTTGGCGCGGACTGGGAGGACAGGCTGTTTTTTGCCTCGGACTATTTTGACCAGATGTACGAGTGCGCAGTGAAGCTGATTCGGAAAGGAAAGGCATATGTGTCTGACCTGACCGCAGAGCAGATTAAGGAATACAGAGGTACTTTTACAGAGCCGGGCAAAGAAGATCCGTTTAGCAGCCGTTCCGTGGAGGAGAATTTGCAGCTTTTTGAGGAGATGAAGAACGGAAAGTACGCAGATGGTGAGAAGGTACTCCGCGCGCGCATTGACATCACGTCGCCCAATCTGAATATGAGAGATCCCGTTCTCTATCGTGTGGCGCATATGACACACCACAATACAGGAGACAAGTGGTGCATTTATCCTATGTATGACTTTGCACATCCGATAGAGGATGCCATCGAGGGCATCACGCATTCCATCTGTACTTTGGAGTTCGAGGACCACAGACCGTTGTATGACTGGGTGGTGAGAGAGCTTGAGTACCCACATCCGCCAAGACAGATTGAGCAGGCAAAACTGTACCTGACCAATGTAGTGACTGGAAAGCGCTATATCAAAAAGCTCGTGCAAGATGGCATCGTGGACGGATGGGATGATCCCAGATTGGTCTCCATCGCAGCGCTCAAAAGACGCGGCTTCACGCCGGAGTCCATTCAGAAGTTTGTGGAGCTCTGCGGCGTGAGCAAGGCAAATTCCTCAACCGACTACGCGATGCTGGAATACTGTATCCGCGAGGACTTAAAACTCAAAAAAACCCGCATGATGGCGGCGCTTGATCCGGTGAAGCTTGTGATCGACAACTATCCTGAGGGGGAAGTGGAGTACTTGGAGGTGCCAAATAACCTTGAAAATGAGTCTTTAGGTTCCAGACAGGTGCCGTTTTGCAGAGAACTGTACATCGACAGGGAGGATTTTATGGAGGAGCCGCCTAAGAAGTATTTCAGGCTGTATCCCGGAAATGAAGTGCGGCTGATGAGCGCGTATTTTGTAAAGTGTGTCAGCTATGAGAAGGATGAAAATGGCAAAGTGACGGTCGTACACTGCACCTATGACCCTGAGACAAAGCAGGGAAGCGGCTTTACAGGCAGAAAAGTAAAAGGGACAATCCACTGGGTTCCAGCGCCGTATGCAGTCAAGGCGGAAGTCCGTCTGTATGAGAACCTGATTGATGAGGAGAAGGGCGTCTACAATGAAGATGGTTCGCTAAACCTCAATCCCAATTCCCTCACCGTATTGAAGGAATGCTACGTGGAGCCGGCACTCAAGGACGCAAAGCCATACGATAGTTTCCAGTTTGTGAGACAGGGCTTCTTTAATGTAGATGCAAAGGATTCCCGGCCCGATGCGCTCGTATTCAATAGAATCGTGTCCCTCAAGAGCTCGTTTGTGCTGCCGAAATAAGGAGAATAGAAAATGAGATACAAATGTCTGGTCTTAGACCATGATGACACTGTAGTCAACAGCACAGCCACTATCCATTATCCGGCATTTCTCGAAGCCTTGAAGCTGTTAAGACCAGGCGTGACGATCTCGCTGGATGATTATTTCCGCGAGAATTTTGATCCGGGGTTTGTGCCCTATTGCGTGGAAAAACTGGGCATGACCGAGGAGGAGCTTGTGGTGGAGGTGGAGTGCTGGAAGAATTACGTCTCTGGGCACACGTCAAAGGCATACGACGGAATGCGCCAAATCATAGAGCGCCAGAAGGCAGAGGGCGGCATTGTGTGTGTGGTATCGCATTCTTATGATTACAATATCAGAAGAGATTATGAGGCAAACCATCTCCCTGAGCCGGACAAGATTTTTGGCTGGGAGTGTCCTCCTGAACAGAGAAAGCCCAGTACATATGCATTAGAACACATCTCCCGCGAGTATGGGCTCAAACCCGAGGAAATGGTTGTGGTGGACGACTTAAAACCAGGCTATGACATGGCAAAAGCTTACGGCGCGCCGTTTGTCGGGGCAGGCTGGTCCAATGATATTCCAGAAATCCGGGCATTTATGCAAAAAAACAGTGATGTGTATTTTACAAAAGTATCGCAGTTAGCGGCATTTTTGTTTGAAGAATAATATACTGAATTATAATAATGCAATGGTCAATTGTATATTCAAGAAGTATTCATCAATTTGTCATTCTTTGCCATAGGATCACCTTAAATCTTTTCTTTTAACATCTATATTCATGTTGCAAAGGGGTAAAAATTTGGTGAGGAGGTCTCAAAAGGCAAAAACATTACAGTGAAAAACAGAGAGAGCAAACGCTCTCTCTATTGTTAGGGCTCCGACTCCGAGTCATCAAAAAACTTCACCGTAGTACTCACTGTCTTTTGCGGCTCCGCGTAGGTTGCGGACACGGACGCTGTATTCTCCTCGTGTGAGGAGGAAGCGATCTCGTCTTGCGCTGGCGCTGCGGACATATCCACCTGTGTGTAGACAGGCTCCACAGCAGGAGCGGTCATCTCACCGATAATCTCCTTTGCTTTGTCAATTTTCTCTGATACATTGAAGTGCTCAAGCTTTTCTTTGGTCTTGTCAAGCGTCTCAATGACTTTCCCGCCGATGATCTCCTTTGCATTGTCTATGTCTATAGGAACATATGGATGATTTTTGCTGCCAGCAGCGCTTGGGGAATCAGCGGAAAAATCTTCATCCTCCAAATCCTCATCGAAATCGTCAAAATCATCAAAGTCGTCAAAATCGTCCTCTGGAACGTTCGCTTTATTTCGAAGATAATAATAGGTTCCTGCAGCTGCAGCACCAGCGAGGGCACTGAATAAAACAAGCTTGCTAAATTTCTTAGCCATGTGTGGTTCTCCTTTCCTGTTGCAGTTGTTTTTTGCTAAATCTATTTTAATACTATTTTATGGAAATGAAAAGAGATTATGTAAAATTTACTCAAAAATGATAGGGCGGTGTTTGTTGATTCCTTTGTCAAATTATGTTAATATGAATGAAAGAAGTGCGTGCGGCTGGGGAGTGCACGAATACGGAGGTACAGATGAACGATAAATTTTTTGACCTTGCAAGAGAGAAACAGGATCGGATGATCAACGGCGCGGTTGAAGTATTTGCCAAAAACGGATACAAACATGCCAGCACAGACGATATGGTAAAGACCGTCGGAGTCAGCAAAGGACTCTGGTTTCACTATTTTGGTTCCAAGGAGGGCATCTATGTTTTCGTATATGATTACTGTGTCAAATATATGCTGCTGGAGCTCTCCACAATTGTAGATGAGAAAGAGACCAATTATTTTGATCTGATGCTCCAGATTGCCAAGACCAAGGTAAAAGTAGGGCAGACCTACCCATATCTCACAATCTTTCTGGAGGAGGCGGCACATGAGCCAGAACAGGCTCTTGTTGCGAAGACAGCAGCGTCCAGACAGATCTATGAGGAGCGTCTGGACGCGTATCTAAAGCCGGCGGAGATTGCAAACGTCCCTGATAAAGGGAGGCGGGAGCGCATCAAGAAAATGCTCGAATACAGCATCAGCGGCATTATACGCGACAAGACAGCGCAGGCGGCAGATGCGGATGTGATATTCAGGGAGATCAAAGCATATATTGATCTGATGCGGGATATGGCATTGAATCTCACCTGAATCATGACAGAGCCTATTTCTTTTGCTGGTATACGGGGGCGGCAGGATAACCGCCCTTTAATTTCTGCATTCCGCGCTGAATCGCATCCTTGGAGTTTTTCCAGTCGGCGTCCGCATTACGGTAGTCGAATTTCTCCACCATCCAGCTCACATCCTCCTCAAGACGTTTGAGGTTGTTTTCCATGAGCGGAAACAGGGTGTCAAAAAAGGCATCACACTGCTTCTGGTTTAATTTCTCGACGGCGCTCTGGCACAGGTCGCCGAAATGAACGATACAGAACCCCTTGCTGTTTTCTAACTTTTTGACAAAGTCGGCATCTTTTTTGTACATATAGAAAAAGGTGTCGAGATAGCGGGCATAGGTGTCCTCGTACTGGCGGCAGATATAGCAGGAGCGCTGCTTTTCATAAGTCCATGCAGACATGGTGTTATTGAGCTCCTTTGAGCGTTTCAGACGGTCCACAAAGGAGAGCTTGGCGGGCTTGAATTTCTTCACCTCGCTGGAAAACTCTTCATTGATTTTTTTGAAATGCGTTTTCAGAATCCATGCATTTCCAAGGGTATTTCCGTACTGGTACATTTTCAGGAAGTGGTAGCGGCAGAACCCTTCCTTGTCGGTCAGGTCGCGGATATCGCTCTCCATGTACGAGGAGCCAGAGCCGAGTGTGAAGTCGAGCAGGTCCTGCTCTAGCTTTTGTTCAATGAAACAGAAGGGGCACTCATCATTGGCGGCGAAGGCATCATTTAAGGGAATGGTGTAAAGCTGTTCTTTCATAATCTGTTCTCCTTTTTGTTAAGATATAGATATTTTAACATATTTCACGAAAAAATTTCAAAAAAATAATAAAAAATATATATAATTGTCAAAAAATATGTTAAAATGAATATAAATAAATGAAGAGGGAATGAAGGAGGTAGCATATGGGTAAATTTATGGTGGCAGGTTTTGTACAGATGGAAACGATTGTAAAGGTGGAAGCTTTACCGGTTCCGTACAAACAGTTTGAGAGCATCCCGGACTTGGTCAATTCTGGGATTGGCGGCGCAGGCTTCAACGAGGCGATGGCGCTCAAGTGGCTTGGCAACGAGGTGGACTTTATGAGTATGGTGGCGAGAAATATGTCTAGGCGCCAGATTGAGGCATATCTGAAGACGTTTGATGTGAACCTCAAGACGGATTATGTGCTGCCGATGCTGGATGGTATGCCCACTTCGGTGATTCTATACAGCAAGGGGAAGAAGCAGACGTTTGAGGATGTCAAGGATATCAGGCATGTGGAGTATGATTATGACCTGCTTGAGAGCCGCATACAGGACAAAGATATGGTACTGATGTCAAACTGTAACTTCTGCCGTCCGATCATAGGGCTTGCCAAGAAGTACCAGAAGCCGATTGCCGTCAATGTGCGCAGCATGAGAGCGGAGAAGATCGCAAACAAGGAAGATTTTCTGGCGGCAGCAGATGTTTTATATATCAGTGATGATGATCTTGAGAGCGATCACTATGACTGTATCAAGGAGTGCAAGGCGAAATATGACCCGGAGATCGTCATTATGGGCATTGGGGACAAGGGCGTGATTCTCTACACGAAGGAGGACAACAGCGTGATTGAGTACAGACCCGTCAAGACAAATGAGATTGTGAATACGATCGGCGCTGGAAATGCGTTGTTCTCATCCTTTATGCACTATTATGTCAAGACTAGGAATGCCAAGGAAGCAATCAAAAACGCACTGCTGTTTGCGTCTTATAAAATTGGATTTGTTGGAACCTCCAATGGATTTATGACAGAGGAGCAGATAGAGCAGTGGAAGAAGCTGATCTGGTTATAAAAACGAGTAGGGGAGATGTTCCCCTACTCGTTTTCCATATAAAGATATCGAAGAAATTCGATTGCATTGTCAAGGTTGTCCGCATTGACAATCAGCCCAAAGAGGGGCTCTGCGCCAGTATAGTAGCCGGACTGGGCTAGTCTGGGCGCGTCGGACACATAGATGCCGACAGGCGTCAGGGTCTGTGCTTCACCGTATTTGGCGTAGTATAGCTTGTCTTCAAATCTGGCAAGCAGGTCATCGGGAAGAACCGCCGTAATGTCATGGAGACATTCGCTCCGCGCAAAGTAGTCGAGCGTGTCCTCGTCGCCCACAACAACGTCAAGTTCGCCGGTTGATATGACAGCCATCGTCTTTTCCATCGTCATAAAGGTATTCATATCCGTGCTGTCAGGGGTGTAATACATAGAGGCATCAATGTAGGCGTCATGCTCTTTGGTATCAATGTCCAGATGTCTGACAAAATCGTCGATCAGTCCTGTGTCGGACGGTTTTCCTGTAGTATTGTAGAAAAAGGCGGCAAAGGCAGTATCGGAGGGCGCTGTCAGCATGGAGTATGCGATCGAGCCCACAAGGAGGATAATGACGGCGACGACGATGGTAGTCTTTAAGTAATATTCTTTATAATATGCCAGCTTTTCCTTGAGCGGGGCGCCTTTTAGTTTGGCATTCTGCTCTCGGATCTCATCGTGCATCGAATTGTTTTTGTCGCGGTTTTTGTTGTAGACTTCCATGATAACACCTCCATCGTTCATAATGACTATCATATATGGAAATGCTGGCAAATGTCAATCAACATACTATAAATTTTTTCTAAAGCTGGAATATTACATTGAATTATTCTGTGATATAAGGTATGATTGTAATAATAAAATTAAGGAAGGGATCACATTATGAATGAAAGCTATAAGGAATTGTTGGTGAAAAGAGAGAAAGGAGTGAAGGAGGCGCTGATCCGTGCGGCGTGTGTGGCGCTGACGGTGGTGGCAGGGCTTCTCACGCTGATGACTGGGAAGATCACTTTTTTTATTATCGTCGTAGTGTTGGGCGTGCTGGACTATTTTGTATTCCAGTGGACGGATATCGAGTTTGAGTATCTGTATCTGGACAAGGAGATCTCAGTGGACAAGATCATGGCAAAGACGAGAAGGAAGAAGCTTTTGACGATTGATGTCAATAAGATAGAGATCATGGCGCCTGAAAAATCGCATCAGCTCGATTCCTACAGGAACCGCCAGACGAAGGTCACGGATTTGAGCGCAGGCCATGATCTGCCAGAAGAGAAGCTGTACTGGATTTATTATGAGGGAAGCCAGAAGTTTTTGATGAACCTGACAGAAGATTTTGCCAATACCATCAAAGGGATTGCACCCAGAAAAGTTTTTACAGATTAAATGCTTGACAAGCTGTGTCTGCTTTAGTATAATTTTAAAAATATTTTTATAATTTAATAATTAATTTAATAATTTTTTTAAAAATTTTTATTGTACAGGAGGAAGAAAAATGGGTCAGATAATCGGCGAAGGCATTACTTTTGATGACGTACTATTAGTACCAAGCTACTCACAGGTCATTCCTAATCAGGTTGACTTGACAACATGGTTGACCAAGAAAATCAAACTGAACATTCCTATGATGAGTGCAGGCATGGATACCGTCACAGAGCACAGAATGGCAATTGCCATGGCGAGACAGGGCGGTATCGGTATTATTCACAAGAATATGTCTATCGAAGCGCAGGCAGAAGAGGTAGACAAGGTGAAACGTTCAGAGAATGGCGTTATCACAGATCCTTTTTCACTTACTCCCAATCATACCCTTGGAGACGCCGATGCGTTGATGGCGAAATTCCGTATCTCAGGTGTTCCAATCACGGAAGGCAGAAAACTTGTCGGTATCATCACGAACCGCGATCTGAAGTTCGAGACCGATTATTCAAAGAAGATAAAGGAGTCCATGACATCGGAGGGACTCATCACAGCGAAGGAAGGCATCACGCTTGAGGAGGCAAAGAAAGTGCTCGCGGATGCGAGAAAAGAAAAACTTCCTATAGTAGATGACAACTATAATCTCAAGGGACTCATCACAATCAAGGACATTGAAAAGACGATCAAGTATCCGCTCGCCGCAAAAGATGAGCAGGGAAGACTGCTGTGCGGCGCAGGTGTCGGCATCACCGCAAATGTGCTTGAGCGCGTGGAGGCGCTTGTCGAGGCAAAGGTCGATGTTATCGTGCTTGACAGTGCACACGGGCATTCTGAGAACGTGCTGCGATGCCTGAAAATGATCAAAGAGAAATATCCTGATCTGCAAGTGATCGCAGGCAATGTTGCGACAGGGGAGGGCACAAGAGCTTTGATCGAGGCTGGAGCAGATGCAGTCAAGGTCGGCATCGGGCCGGGTTCGATCTGTACGACACGTATTGTCGCAGGCATCGGCGTGCCGCAGATTACCGCAATTATGGATTCTTATGCGGTGGCGAAGCAGTACAATATTCCGATCATTGCGGACGGCGGTATCAAGTATTCCGGCGATATGACAAAGGCGATCGCAGCCGGCGGAAGCGTCTGCATGATGGGCAGCATCTTCGCAGGGTGTGAGGAGAGCCCCGGGACATTTGAACTGTTTCAGGGAAGAAAATATAAGGTGTACAGAGGCATGGGCTCGATCGCAGCCATGGAGAACGGGAGCAAGGACCGTTACTTCCAGTCAGATGCCAAGAAGCTTGTGCCGGAGGGCGTTGAGGGACGCGTTGCCTACAAGGGAAATGTGGAAGATACGGTATTTCAGCTCATGGGCGGTCTCCGCTCTGGTATGGGGTATTGTGGCACACAGACGATTGAGGAACTCAAGAACAACGGCAGGTTTATGAAAATTTCTGCGGCAGCACTCAGAGAGAGCCATCCTCATGATATCCATATCACGAAAGAGGCACCAAACTATAGCGTCGATGAGTAATTTTTATGATACAGGAAGCGCTGTCACACCTTGTGACAGCGTTTTCGATTGCGCACAGGGAGGATTTTCCATCAATGTTATATAAAAAATACCGTCTGTATGACGAGGGGGTGGAGATTATGATTCCATCTGATATCCAGCCATCAGAATCTTTCCTGTCATCGCAGAACAGATGGCTGTCAAAGGATAGAAAGACCGTGATCTGTATCTCAAGAGGCGGGGCAGATCTGACAGAAGATAACCTGAACAGCCGGTTAAATGAGTATTACAAAGGGTTTTGCAGAGAGGTCTGCCATTTTCAGTGCAGGCACATTATACGGCGCACGGTCAACAGGAGTGTTTTTGGAGAGATACAGTACACGTCACGCGTGACAGGATATCCTTTTTATAATGTATTTCTGCTTGGCAGTTATCAGGGAAGAGAGCTTGTCATCACGATTCAGTGTATGGAGCATCAGTGGACGGCAAATGAACATATATTTGAAAACATTATAGATTCCATCCGAATCATGAAGAGACAACACGAGGACAGGGAGGATACAAGACATGCTGGTTAAGGCAAAAGAGAAGCAGATTTCCTTTTTATTTCAGGAGCATGACCCATTTTTTGAGATTGGATGCCGGATTTTGGAACAGGAGCACATAGACCAGATGCTGCCGTGCACGAGAACAAAACAAAGGGGCAGGGAAAAACTGGTGTACCATGCAGACGGGGAGACGCTGGTGCTGCTCAGGGATATGGTTCCCAGATTTGAACAGAAGGATTTGGTGAATCTGCTGTGCGGGATGATTTTCTTAAACAGGAAGGTCGAGGAGAATGGCTTCCTGAAGAAGGAATGTATCTGGTGCAAGTATGACAATCTGTATTATGACAAGGGAAACGGGTGTATCAAGGCGGCGATTCTTCCGATTACAGGGGAGCTTCGGTATGCGGATGGGGAGAGCTGGCATGGGCAGTTTGAGGAAACCATGACCTGTATTGCCTCGTATCTGCCGGCGGATGCCCAGCAGCAGACTAGGAAGGTGCTTTTGATGCTGAAGCTGGGAGAACTGACGCAGGAGGAAGCTTTGGAGCGTCTACAGTCAATGGGAGGCAGTGCGTCCGAGGCGGGACAGTGGCTTCAGGAACATCAGCAGGACATTCTTCTGAGACTGCTGTACCGCGGGAATGGCAGGGAGCTGGAATTTCTGATAGACAGCGAGGATTTTCTGATTGGCAGAAATGCGGCGGCAGACGGCGTGATCACAGCAAAATATTCCAAGGCGGTCAGCCGCAGGCACTGCCTGATTACAAAGATGAATCATAAATATTTTGTACAGGACTTAAAGAGTCTAAATCACACACTGGTGAATGGAATCATGATACCGCCGTATGAGCTGATGGAATTGGAAAACAATGATATACTGAGTGTGGGGGATATCGAATTTCGTGTGACAACCAGTGTATCGTAATCGTATCGCTTAATAGAATTTTTATAAGTAGAAGGGACAGGTTAGAACAAATGAGAGACACAGTAGAGATCAGATGGCATGGGCGCGGAGGACAGGGCGCTAAAACGGCTGCACTGCTGCTGGCAGATGTAGCGTTCAAGACAGGAAAGTATGTGCAGGGATTTCCTGAGTATGGACCAGAGCGGATGGGGGCGCCAATCACCGCGTATAACCGCATCAGCGCAAGTCCGATCACGGTACATTCCAACATCTATGAACCGGATTATGTGGTGGTGGTGGATGAGAGCCTGCTCGACAGCATTGATGTGACGAAGGGGCTGAATCCCAAGGGCGCTGTCATTATTAATTCCACGCGCAGCAAGGAGGAGATTGAGGAGCATCTGCACGGCTATCAGGGAGCAGTTTACACAGTCGATGCGAAGGAGATTTCCATGAGAGCGCTTGGGAAGAATTATCCCAATTCGCCGATGCTTGCAGCGACAGTGGCGGTGTCAAAGATTATGGAGCGAGAGGAGTTTCTCGCGGAGATGAAGGCGTCTTTCCAGCATAAGTTTGCAAAGAAGCCGGAAGTGATTGATGGCAATATGATGGCGTTAGAGCTGGCGTTTGAGGCGGCAGTGTAAAGATACAGGAGAAGGCAGGGAGGTACGATATGGCAAGTGATAAAATATATGACAGGATTCATGAACAGAGTCCATGGCAGGAGATCACAGAGGGAAATAAAATCTTTGAGGCAGCCACCTCAAAGGACTTCTGCACAGGAGAGTGGCGGACGGCAACACCCGTGTGGGACAGTGGTCAGTGTAAGCAGTGTCTGCTGTGTACACCAGTGTGTCCTGATTCATCCATACCGGTGACGGCAGGGAAAAGAAAAGATTTTGATTATGACCATTGCAAGGGCTGCGGCATCTGTGCAAAGGTCTGCCCGTTTGGCGCAATCAGTATGAGGGAGGGAAAGTAAATGGCAGTCAGAGAACGTTTATCAGGCAACGAGGCAGTGGCATATGCGATTAAGCAGGTCAATCCAGATGTGATGCCGGCATTCCCGATCACACCATCGACCGAGATACCGCAGTATGTGGCGAATTATATTGCAAACGGTGAGATTGATACCGAGTTTATCCATGTGGAGAGCGAGCACAGTGCGATGAGCGCGACGATCGGTGCGTCAGCGGCAGGAGCCAGAGCGATTACGGCGACTTCCTCCTGCGGTATGGCACTGATGTGGGAGGAGCTCTATGTAGCAGCCTCCAACAGGCTTCCGATCGTGCTTGCGCTGGTCAACAGGGCGCTGTCCGGGCCGATCAATATCAATGCAGACCACTCCGACAGCATGGGGGCAAGGGATTCTGGCTGGATACAGATCTATGCAGAGTCCAATCAAGAGGTCTATGACAATTTTATACAGGCGTTTCCGATTGCGGAGGACAAGCGGGTTCATCTGCCGGTCATGGTGTGTCAGGACGGATTTATCACAAGCCACGGTGTCGAGAATATCCTGTTGGTGGAGGATGACAAAGTAAAGCAGTTTATCGGTGAATATGAACCAGAGCATTATCTGCTGAATGAGACAGAGCGCATGGCACTTGGTCCCTATGCCGTCTCCAATTATTATATGGAGACGAAGCGCGCACAGCGGCAGGCAATGTGTAACGCGAGGGAAGTGATTTTGGAGGTTGCCGCCAGATTTGAGGAGATGACAGGCCGCAAATACAGCTTTTTTGAGGAATACCAGATGGAGGATGCCGAGTACGCAGTTGTCATTATCGGCTCTGCGGCTGGAACCTGCAAGGCGGCGGTTGAGGAGATTAGAGCCACGACAGGAAAAAAGGTCGGACTCATCAAGATCAGGGTATTCAGGCCCTTTCCAGAGGAGGAGATTGCAAAGGCGCTCGCCAAGGTGAAGTCCGTGGCAGTCATGGACAGAAGCGAGATGTTTGCGGCGACGAGCGGTCCGCTTGGCGCGGAGGTGCGCGCGGCGATGTATCAGGCGCATGGCACCGCAGAGGTCGTGAATTATTTTTATGGTCTTGGCGGCAGAGATATCACGGTTTCTGATTTTAAGAAAGTCTATGACAATCTGGAAACGATCGCAAAGACGCATGTGGTGACAGGGATGTATACATACATAGGCTTGCGCAGTGCACAGCCAGAGGAGGTCTAGGAGAGCATGGAAAAGACAACATATAATTTCAAAGAGGTCATGAGCAAACCGGAACGTCTGGCGCCGGGACATAGAATGTGTGCTGGCTGCGGCGGCACCATCACGGTGCGCACCGTACTCCGGGCGCTGGAGGAGGGAGACCGGGCAGTCATTGGCAATGCGACAGGGTGTCTCGAGGTATCTTCGTTTATGTATCCCTATACAGCGTATGAGGACAGCTATATCCACAACGCTTTTGAGAACGCAGGCGCGACGCTCTCCGGTGTGGAGACCGCCTATCATGTGCTGAAGAAAAAGGGAAAGATCAAGGAGAATTTTAAATTTATCACATTTGGCGGGGACGGCGGCACGTATGATATCGGTTTCCAGTCGCTGTCAGGCGCGATGGAGCGCGGGCATGATCTGGTGTATGTCTGCTATGACAATGGTGCCTATATGAACACCGGCACACAGCGCTCGTCAGCGACACCGCAGTATGCAGACACGACGACGACGCCGGCAGGAAGTGTGTCCGCAGGAAAAGTGCAGGTCAGAAAAGACCTCGCTGCCATCATGGCGGAGCATCACATCCCTTATGTGGGACAGAGTACCTTTACATCGAACTTTAAGGATTTGTACACAAAGGCGCAGAAGGCAATCTACACGCCGGGGGCGGCATTTCTGAACGTGATGTCACCGTGTCCGAGAGGGTGGGGCTATGAGCCGAGTGAGATGATGACCATCTGCAAGCTCGCGGTAGATACCTGCTACTGGCCGATGTTTGAGGTGATCGAGGGCAAGTGGATTTTGAACTATGAGCCAAAGAACAAACTGCCGATTGAAGATTTTTTGAAACCACAGAGAAGATTTAAACATTTGTTTAAGAAAGAAAGTGAAGAACTCATCGGAAAATTTCAGGAGGAGATCGACCGCAGATGGGAAGAACTCAAAAATAAATGCAGCTTGTAAGCTGCATTTATTTTTGAGTGGTTTCACTGAAGTTTCGTTCAGCTTGTATGCGTGCTTCTTCGATTTCAGTCTGCTTCTTTGCCTCATCCTCAGCCGCCTCACGCAAGAGCCGTTCATAGATTTCGTTGGCTTCGTGGATGATCTCCTCCTGTTCCGGCGGTGTGATCACATCATCTCCCGGCTGTCCTCCTGCTGCAATCAGGGAATCAACAGAGGATTGGCTGCTGGAAGCGTATAGAATTGCATTGAGGGCAGCCTGAGTGTTCTCATCCATTGGCTGCTGGCCATACAAACCGGAATAAGAACTGGTTGTCGCATTGTATGCGGAATCGTCGATCTGCTCTGTCTCCGCATCAGGGTCGTCCTCCTCAAGAGCAAGCAGTGCGGCTTCTTCGGCTTCGATCGCCTCGAGGCGCAGCGTTTCCTCCTTCTCAGCCTCGGAGGGCCATATTCTGACCGCATCAGGATTGTACGCTACTAACCACCATTTGATGACATGTGGATAGTATTTCTTTAAAAAGTACGCTGTGGCTGGATCCATCATCTTAACACCATCTTTCGAATGAATTACAGTATCTATTCTGCTATTTATTTTAGCACATATTTAATAATATCGGTAGAAGAAAAGTGAAAATTTACTGAATTGTTTCAAAAAATATAGATTTATTGGCCAAATCTCTTAAAAGGAAATAAAATGTGTTATAAAAGTATAAACTAAATTGACAAAACAAAAATTAGTGTTATAGTGTATATAGAACAAACAAGACAAAGGTATTTACTGTCTGAGAGGAGGAATAACATGAATATCCAAAAATTTACACAAAAGTCTATAGAAGCAGTCAATCAATGCGAAAAACTCGCTATGGAATATGGAAATCAGGAGCTTGAGCAGGAGCACCTTCTCTATGCGCTGCTGACAATTGAGGACAGCCTGATTCTCAAACTTGTTGAAAAGATGGAAATCAATAAAGAGTATTTTGTCGGCAGAGTCTTAAAGGCGCTTGAAAAGCGGGTGAAGGTACAGGGCGGGCAGCCTTTTGTTGGCCAATATCTGAACAAGGTGCTGATCAGCGCAGAGGACGAAGCAAAGCGCATGGGAGATGAATATGTATCTGTAGAACATTTATTCTTATCCATGATACAGAATCCAAATAAAGAAATCAAGGAAATTTTCAGGGAGTACGGCATCACGAGAGAGCGCTTTCTGAAAGTGCTCTCAGAGGTGCGGGGAAACCAGCGGGTTACAAGCGACAATCCTGAGGCGACCTATGACACGCTTGAGAAGTATGGGCAGGATTTGGTGGAGAAAGCACGGAATCAGAAGCTTGACCCCGTGATCGGGCGGGACAATGAGATTCGAAATATTATTCGTATCCTTTCGAGAAAGACCAAGAATAACCCCGTGCTGATCGGTGAGCCCGGCGTGGGCAAGACCGCAGTTGTCGAGGGACTTGCACAGCGCATTGTGCGGGGAGATGTGCCGCAGGGATTAAAAGACAAGAAGATTTTTTCACTGGATATGGGCGCACTGGTTGCCGGGGCAAAGTACCGCGGGGAATTTGAAGAGCGGCTGAAGGCAGTGCTTGAGGATGTCAAGAACAGCGACGGACAGATTATCCTGTTCATTGATGAGCTGCACACGATTGTCGGTGCAGGCAAGACCGACGGGGCGATGGATGCCGGAAATATGTTAAAACCCATGCTGGCGCGCGGCGAGCTGCACTGTATCGGCGCGACGACGCTGGATGAGTACCGTCAGTACATTGAGAAAGATCCCGCATTGGAGAGGCGTTTTCAGCCAGTCATGGTCACAGAGCCGACCGTGGAGGATACGATCAGCATTTTAAGAGGCTTGAAAGAGCGCTATGAAGTGTTTCACGGCGTCAAGATCATGGACAATGCACTGGTGAGTGCAGCAGTGCTCTCAAACCGCTATATCACGGACAGATTCCTGCCGGACAAGGCGATTGACCTTGTGGATGAGGCGTGTGCCATGATTAAGACAGAACTGGATTCGATGCCGGCAGAGCTGGATGAGCTGCAAAGAAAGATTATGCAGATGGAGATCGAGGTTGCCGCACTCAAGAAGGAGGAGGACCGCCTGAGCGCTGAGCGTCTCGCTGCGCTGCAATCAGAGCTTGCTGAGCAGAAAGAAGCCTTTCAGAACCGCAAGGCGCAGTGGGACAATGAGAAGGCATGTGTGGAAAAACTCTCAAAACTGCGTGAGGATATCGAGGAGCTGAACAATCAGATACAGATCGCACAGCGCGAAGGCAATCTTGAGAAGGCGGCAGAATTAAGTTATGGAAAGCTGCCTGAGCTGAAAAAGCAACTGGAACTTGAGGAGGAGACCGTCCACGCCAGAGAGATGTCGCTGGTGCACGAAAGTGTGTCCGATGACGAGATCGCAAAGATCATATCCCGCTGGACAGGAATCCCGGTATCCAAATTAAACGAGAGTGAGCGCAACAAAACCCTGCATCTGGATGAAGAGCTGCACAAGCGGGTGATTGGACAGGACGAGGGCGTGACAAAGGTCACGGAGGCAATCATCCGCTCCAAGGCAGGCATCAAAGACCCGGATAAGCCGATTGGTTCCTTCCTGTTTCTGGGGCCGACAGGCGTCGGCAAGACAGAGCTTGCCAAGGCGCTTGCAGCGTCCTTGTTCGACGACGAAGCCAATATGGTGCGCATTGATATGAGTGAGTACATGGAGAAGCATTCTGTGTCGAGACTGATTGGAGCGCCTCCGGGATACGTGGGATATGACGAGGGCGGACAGCTCACGGAAGCTGTGCGCAGGAAGCCCTACAGCGTTGTGCTGTTTGATGAGGTGGAGAAGGCGCACCCAGATGTATTTAATATCTTATTACAGGTGCTGGATGACGGGCGGATTACAGATTCGCAGGGCAGGACAGTAGACTTCAAGAATACGATCCTGATCATGACTTCCAACATTGGCGCGCAGTATCTGCTCGATGGCATCGACAGGAACGGCAATATCGAGAAGTCGGCACAGGAACTGGTGATGGGAGAACTCCGGGCACATTTTAGACCCGAATTTCTCAACAGGCTGGATGAGACGATTCTGTTTAAACCACTCACCAAGGAGAATATTGGCGGTATTATCAGCCTGATATTGGCAGATCTCAACAAACGGCTTGCAGACAGGGAGATTGGTATCGAGATTTCTGACCGGGCAGAACATTTTATCGTCGAGAATGGGTATGATTCCGTCTACGGTGCCCGACCGCTCAAACGATATATCCAGAAATATGTAGAGACACTGGCAGCCAGACTCATACTGGCAGATCAGGTGAGAGCGGGCGACACAATTTTAATAGAGCTTGACAGTTCCGGGACGGAGCTGACAGCATTGACAAAATAAGAGGCATCTGCCTCTTATTCTTTTGCTTCTTTTGGTATAAACTTTTTTCCTGTCTGAATGGCATGACGCAGTAAAAATTCTTTCCAGATTGGATAATACTGTGCCTTGATGTGCACTTGGTCCCAAGTATAGTCAGATACCAGTGCGCCGTCTTTGCACAGACTGCTCTCATTGATATCAATGTAGAAGATATCCTTCTGGTTTGCGAGGGTTGCGATCAGCTGGTTGCGCGCGGCGATGTTCTCGTTGGTAACGACGTCGCTCTCGTCAGACTTTTCCTGTGTGACAAGGAGATTTCCCTGAATAAAAATCAGGGCTTCTGGCTGAAGTTTGCGGATGTCGGTGACCACCTCTTTGTAGCGCTCAAAAAAGCTCTCCGGTGTTCCGGTGCCGCACTCGTTGATGCCGACCATCAGATAGATTTTGGCAAACTGTGTCTCTGCCAAAATATCGTGTACAGACATCTTTTCGTCATTGTATGTAATCTTGGGCTTGTTGTAATCGTAGATTGAGAGGGATGTCTTACACAGAAAAGTGGCATTCTCAATCCCTGCGTACTGGCTGATTCCGACAGTGCGCGAGTCACCGATAAAGCAGGCATCGGCAAAGTAATCTTCTGTCGCAGTTGTAAATTCATACACCTCTGGTTCTTTGACCATCTTCGCCGCTTTTCCCGATGTCGCCTTTGTGGCTTCAGGGGAAATGCTGGAAATAATTTCTGAGAGCGGCTGCTGAGCCGTTTCACTGGCAGGTTCTTTGGCTTGTGTGGCAGCGGACAGGACACTCAGATTGTCAACAGCGTAGCCTGCGGCCAGACTGGTAAAGTCCGTCAGATAGAGTTTATCGTGGATTCCGCGCATTGCCGATGCCAGAGGCGGCGTGGAGGGGGTGTACGTGTTTTCGTTGTGATAATACCTTTGGTTCCAATAGCTGCCAAGAATGCTAAACAGCAGTGTGGAGGCCACGATCAGAATCAGCAAGGTATAACTTTTCTTACCGTTTATCTCTTTCATAGAATGAATCATGCCTTTCTAAAATGTTAGAACTTAATACCTGAAATACAGGAAGGGGTTGTTGATTCCGATCGCCAGATAGTAGACAGACCACCAGAATATGACAAACGCCACGGCAACACCTAGGAATCGGTGCCGTATCTTGTCGAATAATTTTTCAGGGTAATCGGTTGCAAAAATCAGGCTCGCAATCAGCAGTGGTGCGTAGTCTGATGCAAATCTCATAAAGTCTGACAGGTCAAAATTGCCAGCGCCGCTCAGAAAAGGAAACATTTGCCCTAAATAGACGCAGAGCTCGTCAAAGTTGCTGATCGCAAAGATCGTCCAGCTGATCAGAATATATAAAAACATGTAAGCATGTGACAATAGCTTTGCGATAAAATGGTCTGCGTTCAGCCAGCGCAGTGTAAAGTTTTTCTCAATAATCTGCAAGACAAAGATAAAAAGTCCCCAGAAAATAAAGTTCCATGCCGCACCGTGCCAGAAGCCCGTGAGAAACCATACAACGAGGAGGTTGAACACCGTCCGTGCGGTTCCTTTGCGGTTGCCGCCAAGCGGAATGTACACGTACTCCCGAAACCATGCGCCGAGTGTAATATGCCATCTGCGCCAGAAATCTGTGACACTCCGCGCCATATACGGGTGCTGAAAGTTTGCAGGCATATAAAAACCAAGCATTTCTCCAAGTCCGGCTGCCATCAGGGAATACCCGCAGAAATCGAAATAGAGCTGCATGGAGTAGGCAAATGCGCCAAGCCATGCAAGCGGGGTCGAGACACTCTCAAAACCGATCGTACACACCTCATTCCACAAAGTCCCAATGCGGTTTGCGATGATCACCTTGTATCCAAGGCCGATGATAAAGGTCTTTAGCCCGTTGTCAAACCCATGAATCGAAATCGTGCGCTCCTTCAATGCATCCCGGATATTGGAGTAGACGACGATAGGCCCCGCAATCAACTGAGGAAACATGCACAGATAAGCACCAAGGCTGACATAGGACTGGTCAGCTTTTGTCCGTCCGAGATATACATCAATGACATAGGATGCGATCTGGAAAGTGTAGAAGCTGATTCCGAGCGGCAGTGTGATATTGAGAGTGTAGAACCGCCAGTGGATATCGAGCAGTCTCAGGGCAGCGTTGATATTTTCTATAAAGAAATTCGTGTATTTAAAAAAAAGTAAAAATCCAAAATTGTAGACAAGTGATACGATCAGCAGCAAGGTCTGCTCAAGTTTTCTTCCATGAAAGCGCTCAATGCCCTTGCCAAACAAAAAGTTTACAGTGATGGAACACAGAATCAGGAACAGGTAGTACGGCTCCCCGAAGCTGTAAAATACCAGACTTCCCAGAAAGAGAAGAAGATTTCGGCTTTTGGCGGGAAATATATAATATAAAACCAAAAAGACTGGTAAAAAAACAAAAATAAAAGAAAGGCTGCTAAAAACCATGATGCTCCCCCATAAATCATGATGCAATACAAATATATATTATAAAAGCATGAAATACCTGCTGGTTTACAGGTATCTTTTGCTGAAACAATAATTATTATAGCAAAAATAAAAGTATAATTCCATAGAATTTTTTCATTTTATTATACAAACAATATCATCCGCCAATGCAAAAATATAGCAGATTCAACATGATCAGTGACATCTATTTATGTATATGCGCCGGAGAATGGAATATGTTCTTGCAGGAAATATAAAAATTTGTTACAGTAGTGGGTATGAGTTACTGTTCACAGATCAGGAGGCATAGAAGCATGAAGCGATTCCGCAAGAAATATATCATAAGACTCACGGCTGTTGTGATGGCGGCAGTCTGTTTGGCCACAGGATGCAAAATTAAATTAAATGAACAGGCGCGCACCAAATTTGTGCTGACAAAAGGTTTTGACAAGGACGAAGTATTCCGCATTGATAAGACCTCCTGCCGGCTGCCGGAGATTATGGTCTATCTTACCAATACGAAGAACCAGTATGAGCAGGCGCTTGGCAGCCAGATCTGGCAGACTTCCTACAAGGGGGAAACGCTGGAAGAGAATTTAAAGGAGACGGTGCTTGCGCGGATTGCACGCATCAAGGCGATGAATCTCTTGGCGGCAAAATATGAGATGACACTCTCCGAGGAGGAGCTTGGCAATGCCAAGACGGCGGCAAAGCAGTATTATGAATCGTTAAACGACAGGGAGCGGGAGCTTTTGAAGGTAGATGAAAAACTGCTGTGCGCCATGTACGAGGAGTACGCGCTCTCAGGAAAAGTGTACGATTATCTCATCGCGGACATTAACCCTGAGATCAGTGACGATGAGGCGAGAACGATTACAGTACAGCATGTGCTGATCAAAACATATACAAAGAATGAGGCGGGGGAGTACGTTCCTTATTCGGAGGAGGCAAAGAAGGAGGCATACCAGAGGGCGCGCGAGGTACTCAGGAAGGCAAAGGCAGGAGAGGAGTTTGCCGGGCTGGCTGCGACCTACAGTGAGGACAGCAACTCGACCTATTCCTTTGGGAAAGGGACGATGGATGCGGCGTTTGAGGAGGCGGCATTTAACCTCGGCACAGATGAGATCAGCGGCATTGTGGAGACACAACACGGCTATCACATCATCAAATGCATCAGTACGTTTGACAGGGACGAGACAGACAGGAACAAAGTAAAGATTGTAGAACAGCGCAGGAAAGAGGTATTTAATGAGGAGTATTCAGGTTTTGTGGAGGGACTGACCAGAAGCCTGAATGAGAAGCTGTGGGCATCGGTGGGATTTATCGAGGACGAGCAGGTGACGACGAGCAGTTTTTTTGATGTGTATCACGAAGTATTTCCGTAATCGGGAACATATTCTAAAGGAAATATAAACAAAGTCTAAATTATTAGCACTCAGATAGGTTGAGTGCTAATTTTTGCTTGACTTTTGCATTTTGGGGTATTAAACTATCTAACAGACAGGGCAATAACCTTGATATAAACGAGAAAGGAATGTGATTTTATGGCAGAGAAGCGTGGAAGCTTGTCCATCAACAGCGAAAATATTTTTCCAATTATTAAAAAGTGGTTGTATTCAGACCACGATATCTTTTACAGGGAGCTGATCTCCAATGGCTGTGACGCCATCACCAAATTAAAAAAACTTGAGATGATGGGAGAGTATGAGTATCCGGCAGATGTGAAGAAGGATATTCATATCGTTGTCAATCCAGAGCAGAAGACACTCAAGTTTATTGATACCGGACTTGGCATGACCGCGGACGAGGTGGAGGAGTACATCAACCAGATCGCTTTTTCCGGTGCGACAGATTTCATCGAGAAATACAAAGACAAGACTAATGACGATCAGATCATTGGCCATTTCGGACTTGGTTTTTATTCTGCATTTATGGTGGCAGATGCGGTGCATATTGATACGCTCTCTTATAAAAAGGATGCCGTGCCGGTACATTGGGAGTGTGATGGCGGCACAGAGTTTTCCATGACAGACGGAGACAGAACCGCTGTGGGTACAGAGATTACGCTGTTTCTCAACGAGGACTGCCTTGAGTTCTGCAATGAGTACAAGGCAAGAGAAGTCATCAAAAAATACTGCTCATTTATGCCGTATGAGATTTATCTCGAGAAGGCAAATGCACCGGAGGAATTTGAGACCATCAACCCTGAGGACAAGAGAGAGGACGATGTCGTTGTAGAGGAGTTTGAGGAGGAGAAGGAGATTCCGGGAGAGGATGGCGCAGAGCCGACCAAGGAGAAGGTGCCAAAGCTCAAAATCAAGAAGCGTCCTGTGCCGTTAAATGAGATTCATCCGCTGTGGGCAAAACATCCGAATGAGTGCACGAAGGAGGAATATATCGAGTTCTACCGCAAAGTCTTTGCAGACTACAAAGAGCCGCTCTTCTGGATTCATTTGAATATGGACTATCCGTTTAATATGAAGGGGATCCTCTACTTCCCTAAGATTAACATGGAGTATGAGTCAATCGAGGGAACCATCAAATTATATAATAACCAAGTGTTTATCGCAGATAACATCAAGGAGGTCATACCAGAATTTTTACTGCTGTTAAAGGGTGTGATTGACTGCCCCGACCTGCCGCTGAATGTGTCGAGAAGCGCACTGCAAAATGACGGCTTTGTGACAAAGATTAGTGAGTACATTACCAAGAAGGTAGCGGACAAGCTCTCTGGAATGTGCAAGACCGACAAGGAAAATTATGAGAAGTACTGGGATGACATCAGCCCGTTCATCAAGTTTGGCTGTCTCAAGGATGACAAATTCTGTGAGAAGATGACAGACTATATCCTGTTCAAGAATCTTGACGGCAAGTATCTGACGCTGCCAGAGTGCTTAGAGGTCAAGAAGATCGACCCGGACGAAGAAAATAAAGAAGAAAATGCCGCTTCCGCAACCGATGCAGAGACCGGTGAAAAGATTGATGCAGAAGTGGTTGACGGTGATACCGATACCGTTGACATTCCGACAGAGGACAAAGAGACAAAGGAGAAGATTGTCTACTATGTGACAGACCTCGTTCAGCAGAGCCAGTATGTGAATATGTTCAAGAAGGCAGGAATGGACGCCGTTGTGCTGCCGGATAAGATTGACCAGCCTTTTGTATCGCAGCTCGAATCCAAGAATGAGGGAATCAAGTTTGCGCGCATTGATGCAGACCTGACAGATACCTTCAAGAGTGAGAACTCCAAGGAGGAAGAGGAGGAACTTACCAAGAAGAGTGAGGAGATTGCAGAAGTATTCAAGAAAGCGGTGAATAATGACTCGATCACGGTAAAAGTGGAGAGACTCAAAAACGAAGATATCGCTTCCATGATTACGGTCTCTGAGGAGTCGCGCAGAATGCAGGATATGATGAAGATGTATGCGATGCCCGGAATGGATATGGGAATGGGTATGGGCAAAGAGGGACAGACCTTGATACTCAATGCCAATAACAAGCTTGTATCCTATATACTGGACAACAAGGAGGGCGAGAATGTGTCGCTCATGTGCGAGCAGCTCTATGATCTGGCACTGATACAGCAGGCGCCCTTGCAGCCGGAGGACATGACGAAGTTCATCGACAGAAGCAACAAGATCATGATGCTTTTAGCAAAATAATGTTTTGCCTCATATTTCAAATCAATCAACAAAAAAATCGAGTGGGTTTCCTGCTCGATTTTTTATGTGACTTTTCGTATTCAGTTGTTTCATTTGATTGATTCATTCCTTTGATTCATTCTTTGTGTCTACTACATAGAGCTGTGTGATCCGGTCGTTGTCAACAAACCAAGAGTCCTTGTCTTTCGTACCTGTAACCTGACAGAGTGTTGTACAGATGCCAAGAGCAGGATTCCAGAGATAGTCGCGTTCCTCATAAATGCCAATCAAAATCTTTCGGTCTACAAGACCTGTAAAGCCAAGGGATTTCATGGGCTTTAGACCCAGTTCAAAGCCAAGGCGGGGATTGTATGTCGATATGATAATCCCCTCTTTGAGAATATTGCGTACCGCTACGCTTTCATAGCAGCTGCGCACGATTCCGACCATACGGATTTCACATGCGCGCGTGAGATCTTCGTCGCGCAGGTCGGTCTGTAGCAGGTATCTTCCATCTTGAGTTGGAAACGTAAAATTTTCATCTGCAACATCTGAGTAGAGTACGAAACGTCCAATTCCTAAATACATAGCGGGATATTCCTTGCCACAGTACATAACATAGAGCCCCTCACGGTACTCGCCGGTTGAGGTGCCTTCAAAATCAAAACGCTCCTTCATAATGCCCGCGTCTCCTTCTTATTTTTTTGAAAGTATGCAGAAAAAAATAAGTACAACCTATCAATATAACTATCATAGTATATGAAAAGCACGATTGCAAGGGGGGAAGGTAGTACAAATTTACAACAACACGGAATTTGCAGAATCGTAGAATCTTTCTGAAAAATCATATTTTTTTCATGAATTAGATAAATTCTAAAAATATTCTAAACATTTCACAGATTCAGAGAAATAGTATGAAAAAGAACCTCCTAGGATAAGAACAGATTTATTTGTGATAAATAAATGACAAATTAGGGAAAATAGTTTACAATAGAGCTTATTACAGATATGGAAAGAAGGTAGAAGTGCAGTTATGAGACCAAATCCCAGACCACAGGAAATTTACAGACATTTCAAGGGAAATATTTACCAGATCATCACACTGGCGCGCCATTCTGAGAGCGGTGTGAAAATGGTGGTATACCAGCAGCTCTATGCGCCGTTTGAGGTGTATGTGCGTCCCCTTGAGATGTTTATGAGCAAGATTGATGCCTGCAAATATCCAAATGAAAAACAGGTGTATCGTTTCGAACGGCTGGATATCAGAGGAGAGGAGGCTGCGGCACCATTAAAAGAAACTTCAGTGCAGACACTCAACAGGATTTTAAGCAGGGGAAAGAAGGAGCAGGAACAGGAACCAGTACCAGAACCAGCGCCAGCGCCCGCAGCAGAACCAGCGCAGCCGGCAGCAGGGACACAGGCGCATGAGACTGGAGACAGCGATGCGCTGGACGAGGGCGTGCTGGAATTTCTGGATGCAGACTCTTATGAGAAAAAACTTCAGATACTCAGTATGCTTCATCCGAGAATAACAGATGCTATGATTGATACAATGGCGGTGAGCCTTGACACGGAGGTAAAGGAAGGGGATATCGAGACGCGGTATAACGAGATTCGCAACTGTCTCCTGACGATGGAACGTTTTGAGTGCAACCGTCTTAGACCATAAAAGATTGGAGAGGATTATGAAATTATTATCAATAGCGGTACCATGCTACAATTCCGCAGCATATATGCGAAAATGCATTGATTCACTGCTTCCGGGCGGAGAGGATGTGGAGATCATTATTGTCAATGACGGCTCAAGTGACAGCACACCCGATATTGCCGAGGAGTACAGAGAGCGCTTTCCGGGCATTATCAAGGTCGTCAATAAGGAAAATGGAGGACATGGTTCCGCGGTCAATGCCGGTATCGAACATGCAAGAGGGCTTTATTTCAAAGTGGTGGACAGCGATGACTGGGTGAGCCAGAGCGCGTATATCCGCATACTGGACAAGATAAAAGAGCTCCTAAAGGGCGGAAAGTCCATTGACATGTTTATCAGCAACTATGTGTATGAGAAAGAGGGAGAGAAGCGTAAGAAGGTTATGAAATATACCCATACGCTGCCGGAGGAGAAAATTTTTACATGGAAGGAGGTGCGGCATTTCCGGGTAGGGCAGTATATTCTGATGCACTCGGTGATCTACAGGACAAACCTGCTGCGGGACTGCGGGCTGAAGCTGCCGGAGCATACATTTTATGTGGATAACATTTTTGTGTTCAACCCGCTTCCGTATGTTAAGACAATGTATTATATGAATGTGAATTTCTACCGTTATTTTATCGGCAGGGACGATCAGTCTGTCAATGAGCAGGTCATGATCAGCAGGATTGACCAGCAGATCAAGGTCAACAAACTGCTGGTTGACTATTACATTGCAGAGAGACAGAAAATTTTGACAAACGGCAAGGTGCGAAAGTATATGGTAAATTATCTTGACATTATCACGACGGTGTCCTCTGTGCTGCTGATCCGTTCAGAGCAGGAGGAGAATCTTGAGAAGAAAAAGGAGCTTTGGCAGTATATCAAGACCAAGGACAAGGTACTGTGGATACGGCTTCGCATGGGGATTCTCGGAAACGCGATGAATCTTCCGGGAAAACTTGGACGCAAGATTTCCGTGGACGGGTACAAGATCTGTCAGCGCATTTTCCATTTTAATTAACTCTTGTAAAATGCTGGAAAAACCGCTATACTAATGTATTGTATTAAAGTTAGATATCAAATATGTAAATACGGAGGAAAGATGCATGTATTCACTTGATGAAGTAAGAAAGACCGATCCCCAGATCGCAGATGCGATTGTGGCAGAGCAGGAGAGACAAAACAGCCATATTGAACTGATCGCCTCTGAGAACTGGGTCAGCAAGGCAGTGATGGCGGCAATGGGCAGTCCACTGACCAACAAGTACGCGGAAGGGTACCCCGGAAAGAGATACTATGGCGGGTGCGAGTGCGTGGATGTCGTAGAGAATCTTGCGATTGAGCGCGCAAAGGAATTATTTGGATGTGACTATGCCAATGTGCAGCCGCATTCCGGCGCGCAGGCAAATATGGCAGTGCAGTTTGCCGTCTTGCAGCCGGGCGATACGATTATGGGAATGAATCTCGACCACGGCGGACATCTCACACACGGCTCGCCTGTCAATATGTCCGGGAAATATTTCCATGTCGTTCCCTATGGTGTGGATGACAACGGCTTTCTTGATTACGACAAGATGCGTGCGCTGGCTTTGGAGTGCAAGCCCAAGATGATCATTGCAGGTGCAAGCGCCTATGCCAGAACGATTGATTTTAAGCGTTTCAGAGAGGTGTGCGACGAGGTTGGCGCTGTTCTTATGGTCGATATGGCGCATATCGCAGGACTGGTGGCAGCAGGGCTCCATCCAAGCCCCATTCCATATGCGGACGTAGTGACGACGACGACGCACAAGACACTGCGCGGACCGCGCGGCGGACTGATTCTTGCAAACAAAGAGGCAGCCGAGAAATATAATTTCAACAAAGCAATCTTCCCGGGCATTCAGGGCGGCCCGCTCATGCATGTGATCGCGGCAAAGGCAGTCTGCTTCAAGGAGGCGCTTGGCGACGAGTTCAAGGCTTATCAGCAGCAGATTGTCAAGAATGCGCAGGCGCTTTGCAAAGGGCTGACAGACAGAGCGGTCAAGATCGTCTCAGGCGGCACAGACAATCATCTGATGCTGGTGGACCTCACAACGTATGACCTCACAGGCAAGGCTGTTGAGAAGCTGATGGATGAGGCGCACATTACCTGCAACAAGAATACCATTCCCAATGATCCAAAGTCCCCGTTTGTCACAAGCGGTATCCGCCTTGGAACGCCCGCAGTGACAAGCCGCGGCATGAAGGAGGAGGATATGGACAAGATTGCCGAGGCGGTCGCGATGGTCATCAAGGAGCAGGAGAATGGTATCGCAGGGGCGAAGGCGATCGTACAGACACTCACAGAGAAGTATCCATTGATCTGATGAGCCGCTCATGAGTATGAGAGATGAAAGATCAAGCAGGCAGAAAAGAAGGCGCAGACGTCTCAGAAACCAGATGCTTGCCTATTTGGCATTGATCGTTATTATTATTCTGATACTGACAGCGGGCTATGTGGGTGTCAAAGCTGTCATACGGTATATAAATAATTATAATGATAAGGTGAACCGTGTGATTGAGGAGGCAGAATCCGGCATTATCACGGAGCAGGAGAGTTCGGTTTTTGACATTCAGGAGGAAACCAGCAGCATCGTATACAATGAGGGCTACAATTCTCCTGCGGAGGACGACCCTGTCGAGAACTTGGTCGAAAAACTGCTAAATGACATGACAATAGAAGAGATGGTAGCAGGCATGTTCATCGTGTCGCCAGAAGCCATAACCAATGTCGAGACTGCGGTACAGGCGAGCGAGGGCACGAAAACGGCGCTCGCTGAAAATCCTGTGGGCGGATTTGTCTATGCAGCAAAGAATTTCAAATCACAGGAGCAGTTTACCCAAATGCTTGCAAATGCAAAGGCATATTCCAAATATCCTTTGTTCAGGGCAGTTTCGGCTGAATGTGGAACAACAGAGTATGGGCTTGCAGCGACTGCAAAGGCGTCTGAGCTTTCAGATGCAGACAGTGCTGCGCAGGCATATGGAAGTATCTCAACAGCGTTGGCTGCATACGGCGTGGACTTGATGCTGATGCCGCTGCTGCCCGGTGATGCCGCACTCACAACGGCGGCAGTACAGGCGGTGCAGGGGGCAAAAGTCAGCGTGGTTCTTGAGTCTTTTCCCGGCGATGCCGCAGCGTCAAAATCCTTGGAGGAGTTACAGGGCAGTGAATTTGCCCTGTATGATGCGGCAGTCAAAAGCGGTGTGGACTGTATCATGGTATCACACCTTCAGGCAAAGGGGATCACCGGCGATGATACACCAGCCTCTTTGTCCGCAGCGGTGATACAGGATACCCTCAGAAATACGTTGGGATTTCACAGCGTGGTCATGACCGATGCACTAAATGACAGTGCCATTACAGGCGCTTACAGTTCTGCCGAGGCGGCTGTGGCGGCAGTACAGGCAGGAGCAGATCTTCTTCTGTCGCCAGAAGATTATAAAGAAGCATATGAGGGCGTCTTGCAGGCGGTCTCAGATGGCACGATTACCAAAGAGCGCATCCGCGAATCAATGTACCGGATTTATCGTGTAAAATATAAAAATACATTAACTGAGTAGGGAAGATTCGTCTTCCCTACTCAGTTAATGAAACAGTATAAATCCCCCAGCAGAGCTGGGGAGACTAACAAATGCCGGAGGCGGTGAGCAGAGTACAAGAATAGAAAACTCCGCTGTATAATGAATGTAGGTCTGGTAAACCACATCATATACAACGGAGGTGTCCAATGGACGATTTAAGTTTAGCGCATAGCGGGTATAATTGCACGTATCATATTGTATTTATTCCTAAATATCGTAGAAAAACGATGCTTGGAGCATTGCGTAAAGAAGTATGAGAGATTCTCGGTAGAGTTTGCAGAATGGAAGAGGTAACAATCATAAAGGCAGCAACACTGCCAGATCATGTACACATGTATGTGTCGATTCCCCCAAAGGTAAGTGTGTCAAAAGTAATAGGCAGAATTAAAGGGAAAAGTGCAATGATGATATTCGACAGGCACCCAGAATACCGTGAGAAGTACAACAGACATTTTTGGGCAAGAGGATACTACTGTGAAACGGTAGGTAATGTAAATGAAGAAACAATCAAGAGGTACATAGGCGAACAATACGAAAGGGATCATATGGAAGGTGATTCAGGAAAGTGACAGAGAGTCGCTTTTAAGCGGCCACCAGTAATAAGATAATGGTTTATTGAACTGCCTTTGGGCAGAAAAGTAACAGGATAATGGTTTGCCGGACCGCCTTTAGGTGGAAAAGTAACATCGACCCAGTAGGGCCACCAGCAAACCACCAGCAGGGCTGGTGGTTCGTGACTTAAGTTACTTTTTCAGTATTCCTCCGGTAAGAGTAATTTTCCATAATTCCTAATCTTTCATAAAAATTATACACAGCATAATGATTTTTTTAGTATTTCTTTACAGATGTGTGTATAAATACTATGATATCGACAAAAATCCAAGTGGTAAAATCTATGTTTGCAGAAACATTTCAGTTTATGATAAGGAGGCTAAAATGGTTAAACATATCCGCAGGATTATTAGACATCTGGACCCAGTAACAAGTGAATTGATTTCCAACCGCAGGAAAGGCAATATTGCCCGCAAAAAGGCTGAAATGGAAAAACCTGCCATCAGGCTCAATTTTGTTAGAACTTCAAACCAATGGTAGGTAGCTTTTTTTAAAAAAATTTGAAAGAAGATAAAATAATTTCGATGCGATTCCACATAATTTATAGCCAACTGCAAAAAATGTGTTATATTTTTTATGTGATAACCCTTTTTGCAGTTGGTACATACTATCCACCGTTTACACTTTGACACCCTTTGCCTGTCAGAGCACATTTTGTTCTATATTTGATTAAATAACCGCATTGTTGTATCTGGACCATGATTACCTTTCTGTACCTTTGTGTCAGAACCCACAAATGAATTCTTGGAAACTCTTACAGTATACAGCTGCTCATCAAACAACGGTACAGATTTCTCATTGATTACACAACATGCTACTGCCATATCTTGTTCAAGAATCTGCTTAATGGTTTCCCCAGTATTAATCACAGCATCAACCAAAATCACATTTGTGGTTTCCGGTCTGATGAAACCCTCTTTTTTCGGATCATATACCTGAAATCTGCAACCCATGCTCATGTATATCCCCTGAGCAAAAAAGATGCCACCACGCATTATAGCTACAACTGTTGTATCTTTCCGATTCAGAGGAATTCTCTCCCCTATCAATTCGCCCAATCTAATATGAGCACGAACAAGTTCTGGTCCAGATATTCCAGAATCCGATTTCGATACAGAAATCAATCTATTAACTTCATCCGTTTTCTTCAATTCGTACAAGCTGCAATCCCTCCAAATTTAATTTTTTTAATGAATGACTGATTGTGCCATCACTCTTTAGTACAAGAAAACCTTCATCGGCCTCTTTTAGCATATAATAATCACTCATGCTGTCTCCAAATGCTCTCACATGTTTACCAGAAGCATGGAGAAATTTTGCAATATAGTATTTTGTTTCTGCCGACATCTGTGCATCATACAAAACATACATATGCAGTTTTTTTCCTATTCTTTCCCATATTGTTCCACAACCACAAGTAAGGATATATGAATTACTTCCAAGGTCTTCCACGATTTTATTATTAAGTCTTATAGTATCGGCCGACCATACGCTTTGTGTCATAAACTTCTGTATGTTAGTCGCATTCTTCCATGTTTGATATCCAGTATAAAAATTCCCATCAAATAGATTTGTCGTATAATTGAACACCTCACAACAAGTATCCTTTTCCGATATCGTCTTATCGCCATCTGATAATGTAATGTCATCGCAGCCGACCGATTTATCCAATATCTTCTCCGCACAGTTTCTGGCATATTCAATGCAGCTAAACCCATAGAACACCGTTCGTATAAATTCAATCGGTTCTTTTACATCTTCAAAATAACCAGGAACTGGATTATCTAATACATAAAAATCCTTGTTCTTTTGATGGCAATACATCCGTAACTCGTTAATCTCGTTCCTCTGCCATCGTTCAATATCAGTATCTAAGTATTTCCGGTTCTTTTCAGACACAGACATTCGTTCTTGCAATATGTGCGGATTTATGTATAGGTAGATAAATACGTCATAAAGTTCTCCATCCGATTTCGTAAAAACAACAGTATCTCCAAAAGCAAAATGACCGTCCATAATAAAATCCGGCTCCCTACTCAGTCTTTTTGCAAACTGTTCTCTTATTCTCTCCTTCCCTTCATCATCCGATTTATCAAAATCGGGAAACCATTTTTTCATTGTTACACTACCATGTATAACTTTGATAAAATCCAGTTTGTTTAAAATATAAGTTTTTCCTGCACATGGCAAGCCATACAGCCCTATACGCATAGTATCGACTCCTTATAACAATTATTCCTATCAAAATCCAATGAGATTTTTTCCAGTTCATAAAATGTCATCCCACTGTTTCCTACTGGTGGCAAATCAACACAATTTCCACAATAATAGACTTTCCCATTTGCAAAGAAGTAATTATTAGTGCCTGCACCGCACTTACCCCCATACATCGTACAATCCATACTACCCCGTCTCACCGATAACCTTTTCTCTGCCTCATCCATGAAGGTCCGATATTCATTAAGGGAGATACCATATTTGCCAATCATTCTGGAAAAAGTAATACGAGTGCCGAACTGTTCAAAGAAATCAAACACAGCTTCCTTATTTTTCAGCATATCTTTCCCCACTGTTGCATTAAAGGTCGGATAGCGACCAGTGATAAATCTATACAGTTCAACATTCTTCATTGCCGCCGCATAGGATCCACACCTGTTTAGATCATGTATCTCTTTAAACCCATCCAATGAAAATCCGACATTGACATTATGGGCATCCAAAAAAGCAAATCCATCCTCTCCTATATCAATTGTCCCATTTGTAATGGTATATGCCTGTATCCACTTACAGTCTGAAATGAATTCAATATAACCACGGAGTTTATCGAAATCCAAAAAAGGTTCACCATTGCCAACAAAACCTATTTTAAAAATATGGTTCGCATAATCCTTCACATTTTTAAGAATTTCAAGCACATCCATATCCGCAGTGTAAATTTCACCCTTCTGTCGAAAATGACAATATTTACACCATAGATTGCATCTATTATTTATGGAAATACAAATACGATCAATCATCTTCATCCTCGCTATCTTCTAAAGGCTTGTTCCACCAATCTTCAGCTGTCATATTATTTCTATCGCGTATCAGTGTATCAGCATGCATCTCATCTCTTAAAAATTTATATAATTCTTCCTGCACACCACACGGCTGGCCGTTATTCTTTCGGTTCCATCGTGATACAGCACATTTCATCAGCGCCGTAAATCCGTTACAATCCTGAGAATTAACACAAATGTCAGGCATGCTACATAGTTTCATGACATGCTTTTTCTTTCCCAACCAACAGGCAATCATTAATGGAGTATTTCCTTCATTTATTTCACTTAACCTTTTGTGTGTACCTACTGGTTGAGTTTCATCCACTGAACCTTTATTATAATCTGCACCATAACCTAACAAGATATTAAATTCATGAATATCCGGATTATGCCGTTCAATACAGTGTTCCAAAGGCGTATGATGATATTGATGGCAGTCTGTTTTGTTTGGGTCTGCCCCATGTTCAAGTAAAAATTTCATTTTCTTTTGAATCTTGGCCTCTGGAATCTCTCGCCCTCCACGCTCTTCAATTTTCTCAGGCTCATTACATCGAATACAACTTATCAACAATGTCATACCATCGGGAAGATATGCATTCAAATCCATGCTCTTTGCGGCTACATCATATCGTTCCAAATGATCATATTCCAAGTCAAAATCAAGAATGCTTTGATAATTATTACCGGTCTTCGAACGATTTGCCATGTACTGCTCAAGATATAAAGTATTCACAGTATCATCGGCAAGAAGCGAAAAATCTTTGTCCACATGAATAATATCCACCAGTCTGGATGTCTGCTTTCTTACTTCTTTTGCAAGTTCAACAATCCTCTGGTCACTGTCTGAGACATTGGGAATTGGTATTACATCATAATGTCTTGTGTCTTTCCTGATTAAACGACCTTTATGCTGTACTTCATATTCTTCTATTACACTCATGATTTGTGAAGCATTCTTCCTGTTACGTCTATCCTGCGGACTCATATTGTAAGATTTCCTTATATTCTTATATCCGCTCAGTTCATAACAAACCACATCTGGGATAATCACCTGACTGTAGTTTTCTAACAACAAATTAATCAATCTTATATTTCTTAAAAGTGCGGATGTGTCTGGAATAGCAATGGCTACCTTCTGTGCCAAAGCCCCAGCTGGAACACCTAATGCTTCCTCAATTCTTTCAATCGTCTCAGCAGATGGAACCATCTTTCCACTCTCGTATCTGTTGATATTGCTACGATTAGTAAGTGCCTTCTGTGCAAGTACATCCTGGGACATATTACGTTCTTTGCGAAGTCTCCGAATATTTGCACCAATACTTTCTGTTTTTATTTCAATATCATTACCCATGAACAGCTCCCTCTCTTTCGTTTTAGGATATTTCAAATATAACATAGCAAAAATGTGCAGTCAATATATATATTATATTTGCACACATTGTCCACATTTTCAAATAAATTGATGCGCATTACGGAACTGTTTTGCAC
>ERZ808040.335-NODE-335-length-43350-cov-7.200518_pt1 | contig 43350 bp, 42 predicted proteins | sample MGYA00380191_ERZ808040 | MGnify/ENA primary metagenome ERZ808040 (study PRJEB31490, sample SAMN06133395) | mouse gut metagenome | isolation source: J6 | host: mice | place: China: Chengdu | collected 2015-05 ...
ACGCGGCGTTGCTGGGTCAGGCTTGCGCCCATTGCCCAATATTCCCCACTGCTGCCTCCCGTAGGAGTCTGGGCCGTATCTCAGTCCCAATGTGGCCGATCGATCTCTCAACCCGGCTACTGATCGTTGACTTGGTGAGCCGTTACCTCACCAACTATCTAATCAGACGCGAGCCCATCTTCAAGCGGATTGCTCCTTTGATATCCAGACCATGCGATCCAGATATGTTATGCGGTATTAGCAGTCGTTTCCAACTGTTGTCCCCCACTCGAAGGCAGGTTGCTCACGCGTTACTCACCCGTCCGCCACTAAGTCAAATCTCCCTTGTCCCGAAGGACTTGTTCAAAGTGACCCCGTTCGACTTGCATGTGTTAAGCACGCCGCCAGCGTTCATCCTGAGCCAGGATCAAACTCTCTATGATATGGTTATCTAAACATCCTTTCGGACGCTTAAACACATAGTTGCGAGACTCTCGCCTCGCGTAAGTTCGCTCTCGCTCTCTTACTTTACCCATCCCCAAGCACTGGCGCCCGGGATGGCTTTGTTACCCAAAGAATCTTCGATGTCCCTCCGACTCTCTCTCTCGATCAAGTCGAAGCACACCTTCCTCTTGGCACTTAATGGTCACGTTGTTTAATTTTCAAGGTGCTGCCCTTCTCGCTGTCATGCCCGAGTATTCGGACATTTCAGTGCCCCGCTCGGCGTTAAGTTCACCCCAGGCGGGAATTATATTATAGCGCGAATAGTTTTCTCTGTCAATACCTTTTTTGAAGTTTTTCAGAAAAAATTTTCGCACCCGCCGACACCGCGAAACCCCGCAATTTCGGCGAGCTTAGATAGTGTACAACAGGTTCGCGGTTTTGTCAAGCCGATTTTTCGATTTTTTCTAACTTTACGCAAATGCCGAAATAAAAAACGGACGGCGCACACGGCGTCGCCCGTTTTTTCGCTATGTATCCGATTACTTCGCGCTGAAGGTCTTGCTCGCAAGCTCGCTGCCGTCAGCATTGATATACTGGACAAGCACGGTCGGGTTCGCGATCTTCAGCTCGGTCTTGAGCTGGCTGGCAATGCCCTCAAAGACATCCGCCTGCTGATCGAGCGCAGCCGCGAACTGCTCACCCAGCTCGCTATCAATCTGCTCGGCAAAGGTGCAGGTGTAGATAAGCTGCTCGCCCTCGACGCCGATCTCCAGCTTCATGCCCAGCTGCTCATACTGGCTGGTCAGCGTCTGAACCTGTGCCTGGAACTCGTCCGACTCAACATACTTCTTCAGCGCCGACGCGCCGTCCTGTCCTCCGCAGGCTACCAGCGAAAACGCCAGAACAACCGCGAGGAAAAGTGCCGCAAATTTCTTCATTTCCACTCTCTCCTCAAATAATTATTGTCGAAATCGGTTTGAAGCCGACTTCAAAACCGTGGTTTATTCTAGCACCGCGCACCGACACAGTCAATAGTCAAAATGACGAATTTCAGTGTCGTTTAAGCGAAGATGCCCCACAGCAGCGAAGCCAGTCCGGCGATGAGGCAGAGCCAAAGTCCGGGCTGCACCGAGCCTATGCTTCCGACCACCATCACCACCGCGAACGCAGCCGCCGCGATGACGAATATCAGCAGGCCGCAGGGAGTCATACCCTTCGGACGCGCGCCGAACGACGTCACCACCGTCCGCACGCCGAACGCTATCGAGCCGACGGTCATCAGCGCGAGCAGCACGAAAATGGCGGTTATCAGGCTGGACATCGCGCTGAAATCGAGCATAGCGCCGAGCGCGCCGAGGCTTCCGCTCGCGCTTAGTCCCCCGACTATCACGCTGAGCAGCGACATTCCGCTGTACCACGGCAGGAATATCCCTATCGTTATCGCGAGCAGTATCAGTATCGCGCCGAGCGTCTGCGGTTTAAGCCCGCCCTTAGTCTTAGTCATGTTCGGTCTCCCCTGTCAAATTTTGTGCAAAATATTTTCTCAGCGGACGAATATTCGGAAGAGCGTAGATGAGCGGCAGCCCAAGTCCGTAACACGCGCCGAGCTGACCCGCGCCGACGGTGAGCATGTTCCACGCGAACACTCCCCCGAAGGCGGCGCTCGTGCCCGCCATGCTGTAGGCTATCACCGCGCCGACGACCACCGCGTTTATCAGCACAGCCGGCAGCGGCACGAGCACGCGATGCTTCGTACGAGACGCGATAAGTCCCGCAGCGAGCGTCGCGAGGCTGCCGAACACGATGTCCATCCAGCCGAAGCCGCCGAACAGATTCGCAAACGCACAGCCGACCGCCAGTCCCCACGCCGTATGCGGCATGAAGAAGGGCAGCACGCAGAGCGCCTCGCTGAACCGAAACTGCACCGCGCCGAAGCTGAGCGCCGGCACGACAAGCGTGAGCGCCGCGTACACGGCGCCGACCATCGCCGCTATGACGATGTCCCTGATCTTCCTGCTATTCATTTTTCATTACCCCTTCTACGCGGAAAAGCAGTCCGCGCCTTTCAAAATTACAGTCGGGCGCCCTACTTCTCATTCGTGACGCCCGACATATTATAGCATATTTCCGTCCGTATGGACAAGTATTATTTCAGCGTGCTCTTGTCAAACTCGTCGAGGAACTTCTTTGCGGTGTTCGCGACATCCTCTATCGCCGCGTCGCCGAACGGGGTGTCCAGACCGGCGGTCGCGACAAGGCCGTCGAAGGTCTCGGTGCCCGCCTTGCGTACGAGCGCCATGTAGCGGTTCCACGCGTCCTTGCGGTCACGCTGTATGCACGCCCAGAACTGGAGCGCCACCGTCTGCGCGAGGCAGTAGTCGATGTAGTAGAACGGACGCTGATAGATGTGCGACTGACGCTGCCAGCCGCGACCCTCGCCGTAGAACGGTATCTCGGCTATCTTCAGCCACGGACGATAGGTCGCCTCCAGCTTCTTCCACTCCTCATGGCGCTGCGCCGGCGTAAGCTCGGGATGCTCGTACACGATGTGCTGGAAGTGGTCTACCATCGTGCCGTATGGTATGAAGCATATCGCGTACGCGAGGTGCGAGTAGCGGTACTTGTCCGCGTCCCCACCGAAGAAGTCCTCCGACCAGCTCTCGGCGAAGAACTCCATCGACATCGAGTGTACCTCGCAGCTCTCGAGCGTCGCGTGGCGGGAAGCCATCGGCTCTATCTCGCGCGCCATGTACGACGCGAACGCGTGACCGCACTCGTGGGTCACCACCTCGACGTCGCCCTGCGTGCCGTTGAAGTTCGCGAACACGAACGGCGCGCCGTACTCCATAAAGGTCGCGCAGTGTCCGCCGCCGCCCTTGCCCGGCTTGGACAGCACGTCGAGCAGCTCGTGGTCGTAGAGGAAATCTATAAACTCGGCGGTCTCGGGGGACAGCTCGTGGTACATCTTGCGTCCCGCGGCGAGTATGTCGTCCGAGCTGCCGCACGGGGTCGCGTTGCCGCTGCGGAAGACCAGTCCCTCGTCGGCAAGCGTCATCGGATAGGGCAGGCAAGTGCGCTCGACCTGCTCCTTCTTTATCTGCGCCGCCACCGGAACGAGGTACTTGATAACCGCGTCGCGGAACTTCGCCACATCCTCGGCGGTGTAGCTGTTGCGGCACATGTTGTCGTAGCCGAGCGGCAGATAGTTCTTGTAGCCCATCTTCTTCGCCATGCCGTCGCGGACCTTGACCAGCTTGTCATATATCTCGTCCAGCTCCTCGCCGTGCGAGTTGTACCAGTCGCCCTCAGCCTGCCACGCGGCGCGGCGGAGCTTGTCGTCCGGCGACACCTTGAAAGGCGTCATCTGCGGCAGGGTGCGCTTCTCGCCCTCGAAATCTATCTGCGCCGACGCGATGAGCTTAGAATACTCGTTGACAAGGCGGCTCTCCTCCTGGAGGTCGGCTATTATCTCCGGCTTGAAGCAGCGGCGGCGTATCTCGGCGTTCTTGAACATCAGCTTGCCGAACTCCTTCTCGAAGTCGGCGCGGAACGGCGACGCAAGCAGAGCGTCGGTCCACTCGCTGTTAAGCCCGTTTATCTGCGGCATGGTGTTCGACCAATACTCGCGCTCCTTTGCGTAGTACTCGTCGCGGGTGTCTATCTGATAGCGGTTCATGCAGACAGACGCGGTCGTGCTGACGTGCGCGTCCTCCTTCTCGCGGGCAAGGAACGCGTCGCGCGCCTCGTTGTAGGTCTTGGCGTTCTTCAGCGCAGATAAGGACTTCTCGTGCGCCGCCTTGATCGTCTCGAACTCGATTCGCTCGTAGGGCAGATCCCAGAATTTCTCCATCTTGCAGTCCTCCTTAAATAATAATAGCGATTAAAACTCGAACTCCTCTGTTCCCAGTCCGCCCACCAGCTTGCACTTCGCGCCGGTCAGACGGATGCAGGCGAAGTTCGGATCATCCACCGTGTGCAGCTTTCTGAGAAACGGACTTTCGTCCAGCGCCCACTCCTTGACCTCCGGTCGGTCGTCGATAACGGCGCAGGCGGTTATGCGCATCCACTCGCCGTCCGCGTTGGTGCAGGCTATCTCCACCTTCGGGTTTGCCAGTATCTGCTTTACAACGTCCTTCTGCTTGTCGCTGACGATATACACGCCGCCGTCGAACTCGAACACGCCGCCGAACGGACGCACGCGCGCCTGGTCGCCGTCGGTGGTGGCTATGTAGAAAACTCCCGCGTCGCGCAGGAAATCAGCCGCTTTGTTCATCGTATCCCTCCCCATTTTATGCTATATCGATTATACTACCGTATTTCGAAAAATGCAAGTCCCCACTGCGCTTTCTTGCGTATTCATCCTTCCCTTCGCGCCGACAGCCGCTTGAATCAGGGGAGCGTTCGTGGTATAATCGGTCTCACGAGTTCAGGATTTTCTACACAGCAGCAGACCGAAAGGGGTATGAATATGAAACGGAGATCCAAAAAGAAGATCGTCCTTACCGTGTTGGCTGTCCTGGCTGTGCTGGCAATCGCCGCCGACTGGATACTGTCCGTGATGGTGTACAACGACAATTTCGGTCATCGGTTCGAGAGCAGCGAGCCGTTCATGCTGCGCGTCGACGACTTCGACGGTCTGGAGCGCACAAAGTACGAGTTCAGCTCGGATAAGGGGCAGACGCTCGTAGGGTATATGTATCAGTCGGGCGAAAATCAGCGCGGCATCATCGTCATGGCGCACGGATTCGGCGGCGGCGGTCACAACTCGTACATGGCGTGCGCGAACTATTTCGCCGCCCACGGATACTACGTCTTCGCCTACGACGCCACCGGAAACGACGAGAGCGAGGGCGAGGCGGTCGGCGGACTTCCTCAGGGCGTGATAGACCTCGACCACGCGATAACCTTTGTGGAGGAGAGCGGGAACTTCCCCGACCTGCCGATCGCTCTGTTCGGGCACAGCTGGGGAGGTTACAGCGTCTGCAATGTGCTTGCATACCACCCCGAAGTGGTGGCGGTCATAGCCTGCTCCGGCTTCAACGTCTCCTCCGACCTCATAAAGTCGCAGGGCGAGCAGATGCTCGGCGCCGGAATTTATCTGGCGATGCCGTTTGTGAATCTGCACGAGCGGATAAAATTCGGCGGCTATGCCTCGGGCACCGCGATGGACGGCTTTGCAAAGAGCGACGCCGCAGTGATGATACTTCACAGCTCGGACGACACGGTCGTTCCCGCCAAATACGGCTACGACATCTACTTTGAAAAGTACGCCGACGACCCCCGCTTCCGCTTCATCCGCTTTGAGGACAGGGGTCACAACTACTTAAACGTGGATGCCTACTACGACGAGTTCAACGCGGAGTTCGACAGGTGGCTCGAAACGCTCGACTACGACTATAACGCCGCCGAAAACAAGGATCGCTTCGTGGCGGACAAGGCTGCCTACATACGCGAACACCTCGACAGAGAGAGATGGAGCAGCTCACTGGATACCGAGCTGTTCGAGAGCTTTGTCGCGTTCTACGACGAGCACATCCGCTAACCCCGCGCACCCCGCCCCGCTTGACTTGCCGTCTCTCCCCTGTTATACTTGTCACATGCCGCAAAAAAGGGGGAACAGACATGAAATTTGACGGCGACGTCCGCGTGATACGCGAAAACATAAAAACCGGGCGAATACTCGTCACAAGCGACATCCACGGCGACCTCGACGCTCTCAAGGCGCTTCTCGACAAGATGGAGTACACACCGGTCGTCGACACGCTCGTCATCATCGGCGACCTGGTGCAGAAGGGCACGCAGAACCTCGGCACCGTCCGCTGCATAATGGAGCTTGCGAAGGTGTCGAACGTGTTTGTCCTCATGGGCAACAACGACCTCTTTACCCTCGTAGACACCGACCGGAACATATTCAACCACTTCAAACGCCACTTCGGACGCACCGTGCTCTACGAATCGGCGGCCGCGCTCGGGCTTCCGCTGCCCGAAACCGTCGAGCAGGCGCACGCCGTCCGCGAGCAGGCGGAGCGGGCATTTGCCGCCGAGTTCGACTTTCTGCGCTCGCTGCCGCACATACTCGAGACCGACAAGTTCCTCTTTGCCCACGCCGGACTTGCCGACGAAAGCCTCGAGCATCAGGACCTCGAATACGTCCTCGCCACGCCGCGCTTTCACGAGACGGCGGAGCACAGGTTTTCGAAGCTGCTGCTCGTCGGACACTGGCCGTCCTCCAACTACCGCACCGACTCGCTGAACTACGCCCCGCTCTACAACGCGGAGTACAATACGCTCTCGATAGACGGCGGCACGAATCTCAAGGATTTTGGGCAGCTCAACGGCGTGATACTCGACAACGAGACCGGCGAGTGGACATGGGTCTGCGTGGACAACTTCCCGAAGGTTCAGGCGCCCCATGCGCAGGCTCCCCGCAGCGGAGCAGCCATCACTTGGCCGGAAAACGCCGTCGAACTCATCGAGCGCGGAGACGAGTTCTCCCGCTGCCGCGCGCTGAAAAACGGCGCCGAGATGGACATCCCGAACGGATTCCTGTACGAGGACGAGCGCGGGCTTCACAGCGTCGACATCACCGACGCAAGACTCGGCGTGCGCGAGGGCGAGACGCTGTCCGTCCTGCGCGAGTTCTCCGACCGACTGCTCGTCAAAAACGACCGTGCCGAGGCGGGATTTTATTTCAAATAAGTGCCAATCGTGCACATTTGTAACACAAACGTAACTTGACTTCCGTTTTTCTCCATGCTATGCTTGGCTCACGGGTTGCAAATAAATATAGGAGAAAAACATATGGACATCTGGGAAAAGCTATACGAATCAGCGCGAAAGGAGTACCATCCGACCGACGTTACTCCCTTCATCACGGCGCACCACGTCGTCGCGGCGGTCGAAGCGGAGGACGGGCAGATCTTCACCGGGTTCTGCATCGAGGGGTGCAGCGGTGTGATGAACCTCTGCGCCGAGCGGGTCGCGGCGCTCAACATGTACCTTCAGAGCGGACAGACGGTGGTCAAACGGCTCATCGCGTTTCGGGACAAACCTCCGGTCGGACCGGGCGGCGGGATGCCCTGCGGCGCGTGCCGCGAGTTCCTGCTCCAGCTTTCGCCTAAGAACAAAGATACCGAGATAATGACCGACTACGCCACCCGACACACGGTGACGCTCGGCGAGGTCACGCCCTATTGGTGGGGCTGGCGCCGCTATCGAGAGGCTGGTCTTATCGACTGAACACCCAACAAATCACAAACAAAAACCGACGGTCTTTCGACCGCCGGTTTTGTTTTGCTGTAGTTTGGTGAATTACTTTTCAGCATCAAGTCCCGGATAGCGCGAACGCTCCTTGTAGCTGGTGTGCAGCAGCTCGTGGGCGAGGTGGCTTCCCGGCTCGCCGAGGAACTCCGCGTACACCTTCTTCATCAGCGGACTCTCGTGGCTCTTGCGCAGCGCCATCGAAGCATCCTGCGAGTACAGCGCCTTTGCACGCTCGGCACGCAGGTCAACGAAGTTGCGGATGTTGCCCGGCTGTATCGGCTGACCGCCGCCGTTGACGCATCCGCCCGGGCAGCCCATTATCTCGATGAAGTGATAGTTCGCCTCGCCGCGCTTGACACGCTCGAGCAGCTCCTTGGCGTTGGCGAGACCGCTCGCGACCGCAACGCGCACCTTCATGCCCGCCACGTCGTACTCCGCCTCCTTGATGCCCGCGATGCCGCGAACCTCGGTGAAGTCGAGCTTGGGCAGCTCCTTGCCGGTCAGCTTCTCAACGACGGTGCGGAGAGCAGCCTCCATAACGCCGCCGGTCGCGCCGAAGATGACACCCGCGCCGGTGAAGTCGCCGAACGCCGGATCAAATGTCTCGTCGGGCAGACGGTTGAAGTTCATGCCCGCCTTGCGGATCATCTTCGCAAGCTCGCGGGTGGTGATGGTGGCGTCGATATCCCACAGACCGTCGACCGCCGCCTGATCCTCACGGCGAACCTCATACTTCTTCGCGGTGCAGGGCATGGCGGTGACAACGAAGATATCCTTCGGGTCGATGCCTGCCTGCTTTGCGTAGTAGCTCTTCATCATCGCGCCGAACATCTGCTGAGGCGACTTGCAGCTCGACAGGTTCGGGATGAACTCGGGGTAGTACTGCTCGCAGAAGCGGATCCAGCCCGGCGAGCAGGAGGTGATCATCGGCAGCACGCCGCCGTTCTGGACGCGCTCGATGAACTCGTTGCCCTCCTCCATGATGGTGAGGTCGGCGGCGGCGTTGACGTCGAACACGCCGTCGAAACCGAGGCGGCGCAGCGCCGCGCACATCTTGCCCTCGACGTTGGTGCCTATCTCATAGCCGAACTCCTCGCCCAGCGCCGCACGGACAGCCGGAGCGGTTCCGACGACGACGTGCTTGGTCGGATCGGCGAGCGCCGCCCAGACCTTGTCGGTGTCGTCCACCTCGGTCAGAGCGCCGGTCGGGCAGACCGCGATGCACTGTCCGCAGCTCACGCAGCCGACTTCGCCCAGTCCGCGGTCGAAAGCCGAGCCGATGTGGGTCGCAAATCCGCGCTCGCTCGCGCCGATGACCGCCACCGACTGCTGATAGCGGCAGACCGCCATGCAGCGACGGCAGAGCACGCACTTGGAGTTGTCGCGGATGAGGTGAGCGGTCGAGCACTCTATCTGCGGCTCGAGGCTCTTTGGATCGCCGAAGCGAACCTCGTCGACGCCATACTCCTTCGCCAGCTTCTGAAGCTCGCAGTTCTGGTTGCGCGAGCAGGTCAGGCACTCCATGCGATGGTTGGAGAGTATCAGCTCGAGGGTCATCTTGCGAGCCTCGAACGCCTTCTGCGAGTTGGTGTTGATCTCCATGCCCTCGGCGACCGGATAGACGCAGGCGGCGACAAGTCCGCGGGCGCCGCTGACCTCGGTCATGCACATGCGGCAGGCGCCGATGGCGTTGATCTCCTTCATGTAGCAGAGGGTCGGTATATCCACACCGGCGGCATTTGCCGCCTCGAGCACGGTCGAGCCGGCGGGCACCGAAACCGGTATGCCGTTCACTTTAACATTAACCATATCCATTTCCTTGCCTCCCTCCGATTACGCCTTGACGATGGCGCCAAAGCTGCAGTTTTCGATACAGGCGCCGCACTTGATGCACTTGGTCACGTCGATGACGTGCGGCTGACGGACTTCGCCCGAGATAGCGCCGACCGGGCAGTTGCGCGCGCACTTGGTGCAGCCCTTGCACTTGTCCGCCTCGATGTGGAAGTTGAGCAGCGCCTTGCAGACGCCCGCCGGGCACTTCTTGTCCACAACGTGGGCAACATACTCGTCGCGGAAGTGCTTGAGGGTGGACAGCACCGGGTTCGGCGCGGTCTGACCGAGTCCGCACAGCGAGTTTGCCTTGACGTGCTCGCAGAGCTCCTCAAGGCGGTCGATGTCCTCGAGCGTGCCCTGACCGGACGTTATCTTGTTCAGTATCTCGAGCATGCGGCGGGTGCCGATGCGGCAGGGTGCGCACTTTCCGCAGCTCTCGTCAACGGTGAACTCGAGGAAGAACTTGGCAATATCCACCATGCAGTTGTCCTCGTCCATGACGATAAGTCCGCCCGAGCCGACTATCGAACCGATGGCAGCCATCGACTCGTAGTCGAGCGGGGTGTCGATGAGGCTCGCGGGAATGCAGCCGCCGGACGGGCCGCCGGTCTGCGCCGCCTTGAACTTCTTGCCGTTCGGGCAGCCGCCGCCGATCTCCTCGATGACCTCGCGGAGCGTGGTGCCCATCGGGATCTCGACGAGTCCGGTGTTGGTTATCTTTCCGCCGAGCGCGAAGACCTTGGTGCCCTTCGACTTCTCGGTGCCCATCGCGGCAAACGCCTCGGCGCCGTGGTTGATTATCCACGGAATGTTGGCGTAAGTCTCGACGTTGTTGTTGTTGGTCGGCTTGCCGAACAGACCCTTGTTCGCCGGGAACGGCGGACGCGGACGCGGCTCGCCGCGATGACCCTCTATCGAGGTGATGAGGGCGGTCTCCTCGCCGCAGACGAACGCGCCCGCGCCGAGACGTATCTCGATGTCAAAGTCGAATCCGGTGTCGAATATGTTCTTGCCGAGGAAGCCGTACTCGCGCGCCTGGTCGATGGCGACCTGGAGACGCTTAACGGCTATCGGGTACTCCGCGCGGATGTACACATAGCCCTGATGCGAGCCGATGGCGTATCCGGCTATGGTCATAGCCTCGATAACGCTGTGCGGGTCGCCCTCGAGTATCGAGCGATCCATGAACGCGCCCGGGTCGCCCTCGTCGGCGTTGCAGGTTATGTACTTGACCGGATCCTTCTCAGCCGAGGCAAACTGCCACTTGCGGCCGGTCGGGAAGCCCGCGCCGCCGCGTCCGCGCAGTCCGCTGGCGGAGACGATGTCGATGATCTCCTGAGGAGTCTTCTCGGTCAGGCAGGTCGCGAGCGCCTGATATCCGTCATAGGCTATGTACTCGTCGATCTCCTCCGGATTGATAACGCCGCAGTTGCGAAGCGCTATACGCTTCTGCTTGCGGTAGAAATCGGTGTCGTTCAGCGACGCGTGAGCCTCGCCCTTGTGCTCAGCGCCCTCGTGATAGAGCAGGCGCTGCACGACGCGTCCCTTGAGGATGTGCTCCTCGACTATCTCTTTGACATCCGGAACGGTGACCATCGAATAGAAGGCTCCCTCCGGATAGACAACGACTATCGGACCGAGCGCGCACAGACCGAAGCAGCCGGTCTGGACGACCTTGACCTCGTCCTGAAGTCCGTTGTTCTCGAGCTGACGCTCAAACTCCTCGCGGATCTCCGGGCTCTTGGAAGAAGTGCAGCCGGTGCCTCCGCAGACAAGTATGTGTGCTCTTGCAAAAGTCATCACTGTACCTCCCTTATTACTCCGCGGCGCTGATGGTCATCTCTTCGACAACGCGGTGATTGACCAGGTGCTCCGAGACCATCTTGCGCGCTTTTTCGGCGTCCATGTGAACGTAGGTCGTCTTCTCCTTGCCCGGCTCGAAGACCTCGACGATCGGCTCGAGACGGCAAACGCCGATGCAGCCGGTCTGGCTGACCTTGACGTTTGTGAGGTTGCGCTTGCCCACCTCGTCGACGATGGCGGCGAGGACCGGACGCGCACCGGCGGCGATGCCGCAGGTCGCCATTCCGACAACGACGCGGATCGAGTCGTCGCTGTCGACGCGCATGTTCATCTGACCCTGCATCTTTTCGCGAATTGCCTTCAGCTCGGCTATGCTCTTTGCCATAAGAATCTATACCTCCATAATTCAGAGTATTGGTTACTTGTATTCTATCTCCGCCTCGTTTTCCGCGAGAAACTCGCCAAGCCAGACGAGTATCTCCGGCTCTCCGACCGAAATTCCTCCGAGTTCCTCTCGAACCTCGGGAATCGAGAGCGTAAACTCCCCCGCGTCGGTGCGGCGGCGGTAGATAAAGTCGATCTCCGGGCTTCCCTGTATCAGCGTTATCATGCTTCCGCTCAGGTCTCCGAGCGGCGGCATGTCTATGTTCGAGCGCTTGAACCACGCCTTTGTGCGGGTGCCCTTGCCCACTTCGCTCTCGATCTCGAATCCGCCCTCCGCCTGCTCCGCCTCCATCTTGAGAAGGGGCAGTCCAAGCCCGACGCGCCTTGTCGTGCGGGTGGTGGTGAACGGGTCGGTGACCGACGCCAGGAACTCGGGACTCATGCCGCAGCCGTTGTCGCGTATCTCGAGCGAGACGACGTCCTCCTTCTTCAGGTCAAATACGTCTATCTCGACGCGGGTCGCTCCGGCGCGGACCGAGTTTTCCGCTATGTCCAGCAGATTCAGGGATAGCTCCTTCATCTTGCTTAGTGCTGATACTTTGCGAGGATGCCGGGAACGTCGGCGGCGACCAGACGTCCGTAGACCTCGTCGTTGATGGTCATGACCGGGGCAAGTCCGCAGGCGCCGACGCAGCGGGTCGCGTCGACCGAGAACAGACCGTCGGCGGTTATCGAGCCCGCCTCGCAGCCGAGCGTCTCGACGACCTTCGCGAGAACGTCGCCCGAGCCCTTGACATAGCAGGCGGTGCCGAGGCAGACGCTGACGCGGGTCTGTCCCTTCGGGTTGAGGGCAAACTGCGCGTAGAAGGTGGCGATACCGTAGATCTCGGTCAGCGGTATTCCGGTCTCCTCCGCTATCATCACCTGGACTTCTTCGGGCAGATAGCCGTAGATCTCCTGCGCCTTCTGCAAAATCGGCATGGTCGAACCCTTTTCATTCTTGGTTTCCGCGATGAACTTCCTCAGCTCCGCTTCCTGCTCGGGCGTGCCTTTGAAAGCCACCTTGGTCTTCATATTGGGCATTGAAAAACCTCCTCCATTCCTCAAGTCAGAGCAGGTCATACCCTGCCCCTCTTATGGTGCTGACAAAATTATATCACAGTCGTTTCGACTTTTCCATAGGTTTTTTGATGAAATGTGTGGAAAATTTGATTAAACTTCGAGCCGACCGCTCAGACTGCCCCTCCGCACCGCCTCTATCACCGCCTTGGCGGTGCGCTCGTCCGCCTCCAGCTCGAACTCGGCGTCGGGCAGGGCGTCCAGCTGATGCGCGTCCGAGTCGGTGATAAACGCCATTCCGCGCAGGTCGCTGTGCAGCTCGGCGAGCGCCGCCTTGTCCCCCCTCCTGGTTATCTCCACCGCCGGAAATCCCCAGCGCTTGTCGAAAAATCCGAGGTTCGCGAGCACCGAAAAGCTGTCCTTGTCAACGTGTGCGGGTATCGCCACGCCGCCGTAGCCCTCGACGAGCGACGGCACCTGCTCGACCGATATGCTCGTCGCGCTTATCAGCAGCCTGTCCTCGATACCTAATATATTGTCGTTTGCGTCCATTATGAACTGATTTCCGAAAAACTCGGGTCGGTTTTGCACGTCCGCCAGCTTCGAGTGGACGTAGTCGCCGAACTCCTCCGCCGCCTTCAGCTCGGGAAACAGGCAGAGTATGTGCGACTCCTCGTCGGTGGTAAGCTCCATCGCGGGCACGAACACAAGCCCGTACTCCTCGGCAGCCTCCGCCGCCGCGCGACAGTTCTTTGTCGACCCGTGGTCGCTCACCGCAAACACATCGAGCCCCGCAAGCATCGCCATGCCGGCGATATTCGCGGGGGTCATGTCGTCCGAGCCGCAGGGACTCAGACAGCTGTGTATGTGCAGGTCGTATTTGAGTTTCATCACACGCCCGCCGCCTCGTGGACGCGCCACGCAAGCTCGTGACTGCCCATCGGACTGCGGAACACCGCCGCCGCGATGGTGTCAAACTTCTTCGCGAGCGGCTCGTCCGGCTCCACGCCCTCGGCGAGTATCACGCACGCGACGTCGGCAAGCTCCGCCACCGCAGCTACGTTGACGTTGGACATTATCGTCATCCAGCAGTCGCCGCTCTTAGCGCGTCCCATCACCCAGCTCAGCAGGTCGCCGACATATCCGCCGGTTATCTCGCGGTCGGGTTCGTCGCCCATGCTCAGCACCTCGAGGCCGAGCGTCTCGGCAAGCTGTTTTACCGTCATTACAGCGTCTCCTTTCTCCCCTTGTCGCCCTCCTTGCGGAAGGGAGGCGGCAGATATGCCTCGGCGTTCTGCGCGCCGGTCAGATACTGCATCTTCTCGTGGATGTGGAATATGCAGTCCTCCTCCGACGCGAATCCGAGCACCACGTCCTCCGCCAGCGCGCGGCAGCTCGGAGCGCCGCAGCTTCCGCAGTCGAGACCGGGCAGCTCCTTGGTAAGTTTATCTATCCGCTGATACTTCTCCATCGCCACCGCGCGGTCGTCGTCCAGCTGCCACACGTCCAGCCGCTCGTGCAGGCGGTCGGACACGGCGAGCTTTTCGGTCTCCTCGTCGGCGCGGTTGCGGCTCACCGGAAGGTAGCGCATCAGGTGATTTATCCGTGTCTTCGCGACATACGCATTCTCCACCGTCAGGCACCCGCCGACGCAGCCCTGCGTGCAGGCGTTCAGCTCGAGGAAGCTCACCTCCGGCAGCATGCCGTCCTCCACGTCCTCGAGTATCTTGATTATGTTGTCTATGCCGTCCACCGCAAGGTGTCCCTCGTCGAGCAGCGCGGCAGCCTCTCCTCCCGAGCGCGACCAGCCGATGCCGACGATGCCGCTCGAACTGAGCTGCTCATAGTCGTCCTCCACCGTCTTCATCGCGGGAAGCAGGCGCTTGTACACCTCCGACATCGAGATGGCGCCGTCTATCACTCCGTCCGACTCGTGCGCGGTCGTGACCTTGGCGGCGCAGGGCGTGATGAAGAACACGCCTATCTCGTCCGGCTTGAGTCCCGTCTTTTCGACCGCCTCTTTCCGCGCGGTAGCCGCCGCCAGCTCGACCGGCTGCGCCTGCTCGGCAATGTTCGGTATCAGGTCGGGAAAGCGCAGGCGGATAAGGCGCACCACCGCCGGGCACGCCGAGGATATGTACGGTCGCGGCAGATTTCCGCGAGCCATCCGCTTTCTGGTCACGTCGGATATCTGCTCGGCGGCGCGGCTGACCTCGTACACGTCGTCAAAGCCTATCTTCTTCAGCGCCGCGAGCACGATGTTCACGTCGTCCAGGTTGTGGAACTGGCCGTAAAGCGACGGCGCGGGCAGTGCCACCGTATACTTGAACGCGTTTATGCTTTCAAACGGATCGGTCTCCGCCTTCTTCGCCTTGTGCGGGCAGTAGCGTATGCAGTTGCCGCAGTCGATGCAGCGCTCGGCAAGGATATGCGCCCGCCCGTTGCGAACGCGTATCGCCTCAGTCGGACAGTGCTTCATGCAGGTAGTGCATCCCATGCACTTGCTCTTGTCGAGCATGACCGAATTAAGCGGGATGTTCTCCCCCTTTTGCATTTACTATCCCTCTTTTCGGCGGGAAAGGTTTTATCCTGCGGGACGTATCTTCATCGTCACCGTCGTTCCCTCCCCGACAGTACTTTCAATGGCTATCTCGTCAGAGTAGCGCTTCATGTTAGGCAGACCCATGCCCGCGCCGAAGCCCAGCTCGCGGACGGTCTGCGACGCGGTCGACCAGCCCTCCTGCATTGCCTGTTCCACGTCGGGTATCCCCGGGCCGTGGTCAACAAGCACGATGACTATCTCGTTCTCGTCCACTTCGACATCCGCCACGCCGCCGCCGCCGTGTATCACGAGGTTTATCTCGCCCTCGTACATGCATATCGCGACCCGCCGCATGGTGTCCGAGTCAAAGCCCAGGCGCCGAAGCACGCGCTTGACGTCGGTCGATGCTTCTCCGGCGGAGGTGAAGTCCTCGCCGTCCACGTCGTAGTGAAGTTTCAGTTTCTCCATGTCAGCTGTTCCCGACAAGTCCGGCGGAGTAGAGCTTTCCGCACGCGACAAACATGCGCTGGGCGGTCGTCATCATCACGATGTCGCGCTGGCGCGCAAGCTCCACCACCGACTGCTCCGGCTCCTTGCCGCGCACGAACACGATGCAGCGCATGTCCATCATGTCCGCCGTGCGAACCACCTGCGGGTTCATCAGTCCGGTCAGCAGCACCGACTGCTCCTTGACAAACGCCAGAACGTCGCTCATCAGGTCGCTGCCGCAGGCGGACTTCACCTCGGTGTCCAGCAGGTCTTCGCCGCAGAGCACCTTGGCTTCGAGTATGTCCTTTATCTCTCTTATAAGCATCGGTCATCCGTCCTTCTCCCCGTCTCTCGGGGCATAAGAGTAGCGCGTTACGCGCCTGTATACACACTGATTATACCAAACAAAGTGTATTTGCGCAAGAAGATTTTCGTGGAAAATCAACAAACGCGCCGACCGATATTTTTCACTTGCCGACTCGCCGAAAAGCGTGTATAATGGGTACACAACAAATACGGGAGGTTTTCGCATGAAAGCGTTGAAGATCATCGGTCAGGTGCTGCTCGGACTGGGCGCGATAGTCGGCATCGTCGCGGTCGTGTTCCGCTACACAAGCCTGCTTAACGAGCCGTATATGTCGCTCAAGAACTACATATCCCCGCCCACTCCGCGCGACTGCGACACCGAGATAGGCGAGTAAAAAATGCCGATAAAGGTAGCTGCCGACCTGCCCGCGCTGAAAAATCTCGAGCGGGAGAACATATTCGTCATGCACGCGCGGCGAGCGGAGGAACAGGACATCCGCCCGCTGCGGCTTTTGCTGCTCAATTTAATGCCCACAAAGCTGGAGACCGAGACGCAGATACTGCGCTGCCTGTCGAACACGCCGCTCCAGCTCGAGCTCGACCTGCTCCAGACGTCGAGCTACAAGGCGACCCACGTCCCCGAGGAGCACCTGCTCGACTTCTACATGACCTTCGACGAGATAGAGCACCTGCGCTACGACGGCATGATAATCACCGGTGCGCCGGTCGAGCATCTCGAGTTCGAGAAGGTCGCCTACTGGAAAGAGCTCTGCCGCATAATGGACTGGAGCCGCGAGAACGTGTTCAGCACGCTGCACATCTGCTGGGGCGCGCAGGCGGGTCTCTACCACCACTACGGCGTGAAGAAATACCCTCTCGAAGCGAAGAAATTCGGCATATTCGAGCACACCGTCGCCGCTCCGAACTCACCGCTCATGCGCGGGTTCGACGCGAAGTTCCTCGCCCCGCACTCCCGCCACACCGAGGTGCGCATCGAGGACGTCGCGCGCGTGCCCTCGCTTGAGATACTCGCAACCGGCGAGAAGTCTGGGCTGTACATCGCCGCCACGCGCGACCGCCGTCAGCTCTTTGTCACCGGACACTGCGAATACGACGCGGACACCCTGTCCCGCGAATACTTCCGCGACGTGGACAAGGGGCTGCCCATCGCCGTCCCCGAGAACTACTTCCCAAACGACGACCCGTCGCTCGAGCCGCCGCTCACCTGGCGCGCGCACGCTATGCTGCTATACTCAAACTGGCTGAACGACGTCTATCAGCAGACACCGTACGACCTAAACGACCTGTGAAATCAGGTCGTTTTTCGCAAAAAGGAGGACAAAAATGGACATTTTCGAGAGGATAGACAGCGCGAAGGTGCTGCCGGTCGCGGTCATCGACGACGCGGGCAAGGCGGTAATGCTCGTCGACGCGCTCGCCCGCGGAGGCGTCACCGCCATCGAGGTCACCTTCCGCACCGACGCGGCGGCGGAGGCGATTCGTCTCATCCGCAAAAAGCGCCCGGACATCCTCGTCGGCGCGGGCACGGTGCTGAACTCCGAGCAGGTGCGGGCGGCGGCGAACGCGGGAGCGCAGTTCCTCGTCGCTCCGGGGCTGAACCCCGACACCGTCCGCGCGTCGGCGGAGGTCGGGCTGCCGTTCATCCCGGGCGTGCTCACCCCGAGCGAGGTCGAACGCGCGATGAGCCTGGGTCTCAACCGTGTGAAGTTCTTCCCGGCGGAGGCGGGCGGCGGGGTCGCGATGCTGAAGGCGATGTCCTCCCCCTACCGCGCAATGAAGTTCATGCCCACCGGCGGAATAAACGCGAAAAACCTGCTCGACTACCTGTCGCTCGACTGCGTGTTCGCCTGCGGGTTGAGTTCGGTCTGCGAGCGCTCACTGATAAACGACGGCGCGTTCGGCGACATCGAACGGCGCGCAAAACAGATAATTTCTGCGCTTGAGCCGCTGAATAGGAGGTAAAACTGGTGAAAATCGTAACTTTCGGCGAGATAATGCTTCGTCTGCGGCCGGAGGGCTTCCTCCGATTCGCGCAGGCGGACAGGTTCGAGGCGACCTTCGGCGGAGCGGAGGCGAACGTCGCGGTCAACCTCGCGCAGCTCGGCTGTGAGACGGCGTTTGTGAGCAAACTGCCCGCCCACGCGATAGGTGAGATGGCGGTCGCGTCGCTGCGCAAATACGGTGTGGATGTTACCGAAATCCTGCGCGGCGGGGAGAGAGTGGGCATCTATTTCATCGAAAAGGGCATGGACGCGCGAGCGAGCGTCTGCGTCTACGACCGCGCCCACTCGTCAATATCCGCTGCCGAACCGAGCGAGTTCGACTGGGACGCGATACTCGACGGCGCGGACGCGTTCTTCTTCACCGGCATCACTCCCGCGCTCGGAGGAAACATGGTCCAAGCGTGCAAAAACGCGTGCGAATCCGCCAAAAAGAGGGGCATTTTGGTCTGCTGCGATACCAATTTCCGCGCGGCGCTCTGGTCGCTTTCCGACGCGTCGAAGACGATGTCCGAGCTGCTCCCCCTCTGCGACCTTGTCATCTCCAACGCGGGGCTTGCCAACGATATGTTCGCGCTCGGCGTCCCCTCCAACGGCGAGCTGCTTGACGAAGACGGACTGCGCGCGGTCGGCGAAAAGCTGCGCGAGCGCTTCGGCTGCAAGGCTGTCGCCCTCACACAGCGCGAGACGATAAGCTCGAACCATCACCGATTCTCCGGCGCTCTGCTCGTCGGCGGCGACTTCGCCTGCTCGCGCGTCCACGACATTGACATCGTCGATCGGGTGGGCAGCGGGGACGCGTTCGCGGCGGGCGCGATACTCGCCGTTTCGGAGGGCATGAGCGCGGCGGAAGGCGTCGAATTTGCGGTTGCCGCGAGCGTTCTGGGACACAGCATCGAGGGCGACGTGAATCTTTCGAGCCGCGCGGAGATAGAAAAGCTCGCTCGCGGCGGAGACAGCAGAATAGTTCGATAAAGTTGCAAAAGGAGGCATTATTATGAAACTCGGCTTTCGTTGGTACGGAGAAAGTGACCCTGTTTCCCTCGACAGCATCCGTCAGATACCGAACATGCGCAGCGTCGTGTCGGCGGTGTACGACGTGCCGCCCGGCGAAATTTGGTCATTTGAGAGCATCGAACGCGTGAAGCTCGCCTGCGAGAAGGCGGGTCTGGTGTTCGACGTCGTCGAGTCGATACCGGTGCACGAGGAGATAAAGCTCGGCGGCAAAAACGCGTCGAAATTGATTGATAACTACAAGGAAAACATACGGCGCGTGGCAAAATTCGGCATAAAATGCGTCACTTACAACTTTATGCCGGTCTTTGACTGGACGCGCACCAGCCTCGATCACCGCCACCCCGACGGCTCGACCTCGCTTGTGCTCTACCCCGACGAGCTTGCGGGGCTTGACCCGCAGCACGACGACATCTCGCTGCCCGGATGGGACGCGAGCTATTCGCAGAGTGAGGTGCGCCGCCTGCTCGACGCGTACGGCGAGCTCGGCGAGAGCGGTCTGTGGCAGAACCTCGAGCACTTCCTGCGCGAGATAGTGCCGGTCGCGGAGGAGTGCGGCGTGCGGCTCGCGATACACCCCGACGACCCGCCCTACTCGATATTCGGACTGCCCCGCATCGTGCGCGACGAGGCGGCGCTCGACCGACTGCTCGGCGTAGTCGACTCGCCCGCAAACTCGCTCTGCCTCTGCACCGGAAGCCTCGGCTGCGTTCCGACCAACAATGTTCCGAAACTCGCCGAAAAATACGCAAAACGCGACAGAATAGCGTTCGTCCATCTCCGAAATGTCCAGATTCTGCCGAACGGCGGATTTGAGGAGCGCGCGCACCTGTCCGACGCGGGCAGCCTCGATATGTTCGCCATCGTCAAAGCGTTGGCGGCAGGTGGTTTCGACGGCTATGTCCGTCCCGACCACGGCCGAATGATATGGGGTGAGACCGGTCGCGCGGGCTACGGACTGTTCGACCGCGCGCTCGGAGCGGCGTACATCAACGGGCTGTTTGAAGCCTGCGAAAAGATGCACTGATTGGAGGCAAATCATGGAAAAGAATGTACTTTCTACCGATCTCAGCGGCAAGGTGGCGGTCGTCACCGGAGCGGGCGGAGTGCTCTGCTCGCGGTTCTCGAAGGTTCTCGCCCGCGCGGGAGCCGCGGTCGCGCTGCTTGACCTCGATCTCGACGCGGCACAGGCGGTCGCGGACGAGATAACCGCCGAGGGCGGGCGCGCCGTCGCCATACGCTGCAACGTTCTCGACCGCGCCGAATGTGACACCTCGGCGGCTGCCGTGCTCGGCGCGCTCGGTCGGTGCGACATTCTCGTCAACGGCGCGGGCGGCAACAATCCCGCGGCAACGACCGACGGCGAATACTATGAGCCGGACGCCGACACCAAGACCTTCTTCGACCTCGACCCGAAAAAGGTCGGCTTCGTCTTCGACCTCAACTTTCTGGGCACGCTCATCCCGACGCAGGCGTTCGCGCAGCAGATGGTAGACCGCGAGGGCTGCTGCATCCTCAACGTCGCGAGCATGAACGCCTACCGCCCGCTGACCAAGATTCCCGCCTACTCGGGCGCGAAGGCTGCCGTCAAGAACTTCACCGAGTGGCTCGCCGTCCACTTCAGCCGCGCCGGAATACGCGTCAACGCGGTCGCGCCCGGCTTCTTCTCCACCAAGCAGAACGCCGCGCTGCTCTGGAACGACGACGGCACTCCCACCGCGCGCACCGGCAAAATTTTAGCCGCGACGCCGATGGGTCGGTTCGGCAAGCCGGAGGAGCTGGACGGCGCGCTGCTCTTTCTCGTGGACAACGACGCGGCGGGATTCATCACCGGCGTGACCCTTCCGGTCGACGGCGGATTCAACGCCTACTCGGGCGTGTGATTCGATAGAAATGCATCAAAAAAGAGGGGCGTTTGCCCCTCTTTTTTCGTTTTATCGTCATTTCTTGATGCGATTGAGCTTCGCCTCGAGCAGCTCAATCCCGCCGTCGGGCAGTCCGCCCACGAATCCGAGGTTCTGCTCGAGCGACATGCTGCGCGCCATCTCCGCCATGCCGCCTGCCGACTCGCCCGCCACACCCGGCAGCAGCTCGGCGATTATCGCGCGGCACTCATTGTTCGCGAGCAGCGTCTTCATGCTGTCCTTGACCGAGTAGTGCTCGTCGGACTGCGCGGGTGTCGCGCGCTCGCCCGACAGTTTGCCCTCAAACCAGTTTCGAACGCCCATAGCCGCCGCCTTCCGCGCGTCCGCCATCGGGTTTGCGGGCACGGTGTAGCAGGACGGCTCGCTTGCTACCTTTTCCACCGACAGCGTGTCGCAAAGCCCGCCCGCGACCAGCTTTATCACGTTCATTCCTTCGTCGAGCGGCACGCCCTCGAACACCTTCACCTTCGCGCCGTCGGTCGAGCCGAAGCGCTTCCCGTTGACGAACATCTCGGCATTCGGCTGATTGGTGCAGACCATCACGCGGGTAGTCTCGCCGCTCCGACAGGCGTACCGCTTGCCGCAGAGATGCACGAACGGCTCGCGCGACCAGTGCGCCTTGCAGACGTAGAACGAGTCCTTGCGGACGCGGCGGTCGACGGTGACAAGCCCCTTGTTGTTGCGTCCCTTGACCCCGCCCTCGTCGCGCGCCGAGCAGCCGAAGTCGAACATATTCCACACATGACTCGACCACACCCACGGACGCGCGTCGAGCACGTCGCACATATGCGCGTGGTAGAGCGCCTGATACTCCTCCGAGTAGTCACTGACCGACGGGTGCTCGTTGTGATAGCTGACGATGCCCTCCGCGCCGTACTCGCTCAAGCCCACCGCGCGGTCGGGGTGCTCGGCGTGGTATCTGTCCAGCCACGGTCCGTTGTCCTCCATGCTTCCGGTGTACCAGCCGAAGTAGTGGTTGTACGACTCGACATCGGGGATGTCGTGCAGCGGATGGTCGCCCGGCGTCGCGCCGATGTGCGCCATCGTGGTGAGGCGCGTTTTGTCGAGCGACTTCACAAGCTCGTTCAGCTCGCGGTGGTTCTCCACCATGCGCGGACGGTCGGCGCCGCCCATCGTTATCTCGTTTGACAGTCCCCAGAAGCATATCGACGGATGGTTGTAGTTCTGGATGACAAGTTCCTTCATCATCTCCATCGCGACCGCGTGCGCGTTCGGGTCGTCCGCCTGCACGCTGATGTACGGTATCTCCGCCCAGACGACCAGTCCGTACTCGTCGCAAAGGTCGTAGAACTCCTGCGGGTGCTGATAGTGCGCGCACCGCACCGTGTTCGCGCCAAGCTCTCGGATAAGCCCCGCGTCCTCGACCAGATCCTCCCTGCTCACCGCCGTGCCCTTGTACAGCCGGTCGCCGTGCTTCGCGACGCCGCGCAGGACGGTCGGCTTGCCGTTGAGGATGAACCCCTTCTGCGGGTCGACCGCAAAGTCGCGCACGCCGAATCGCACACTCACCTCGTCGAGCGGCTCGTTGTGCACCATCAGTCGCGCGCGGGCGGTGTAGAGGTAGGGATCGCCGGTCGACCAGCGGTGCGCGCCGTCGAGACGCAGCGCCGCCGACACGCTCTCCCCCGCGGGACGCCATGCCTCGCAGAGCGGCGCGCCGTCCGCGTCGAATATCTCGAAGCAGACGCTCGCCTCGTCGGAGCAGCCCTCGACCCACGCCGAAATCTCGATGTCCGCGCCGTCGCCCGACGGTTTAGGCGTGACCGACACTCCGTCGCCGCCGTAGTATCCGAGCGCGAAGTGGCAGGACGGCACGCGGATGAGCTTCACCCCGCGCGTCAGTCCGCCGTAGAAGGTGAAGTCCGCCATCTGCGGGTAGATGTCTCCGAACGCGCTGTTGTCCACCCGAATTTGCAGCAGATTTTCGCCGTTTTCGTGCAGAAAATCGGTTATGTCCGCGCGAAATCGGGCGTATCCGCCCTTGTGCTCGCACACCTTTTCTCCGTTCACGAACACTTCTCCGAGCAGCGACGCCGCGCCGACTTCGACGAACACCCGCTCGTCGGTTAAGCGCTCGGCAGGCAGCTCTATCGGTCGGATGTACCACGTCGAGCCGCGCCACGGCTTGCTTCCGTCCATGCCGTCCACCGCGTTGAAGCTGTGCGGCAGATCGACCTTTGCGAAGCTCGCGTCAGCCGGCGGCGGTGTGGGCGACGCGTCCTTTTTGAAGCTCCATCCGTCGTTTATCGTAATGATATTGCGCATAGTTCCCTCCTTAAATCCAGAATTCTTCCGATATCATCCTACCACCTTTTCGCGGCGATTACAAGCGCGAATCGGCTTGAATTGCGGCAGTTTGGGTGCTATAATATTCCCGCATCCACTTTGCACGCGCGAAAGGAGTTCCCATGAAACGAATACTCTGCCTGCTGCTCGCCTGCGTCCTGTTCTGCGGCTGCGCGCCGTCGGTTGAGCCGTCCGACTCACCGACCGCTTCCCCCGCGCCGTCCGATACACCGACCGCCTCCCCAGAACCGACGGCGGACGTCGGCATATCCTTTACCGATAGTCTCGGAAACGAGATAAAACTGGCGCCAATGCCGCAAAACGTCGCGGTTTTGTTCTCATCCTACGCCGAGATATGGCAGCTCGCGGGCGGCACGGTCGCGATAACCGTCGGCGAGGCGGTCGAGCGCGGATTTGCCGACACCGAAAAGCTGGTCGACGACAGCGCGGGCAAGACGATAGACACCGAGCTGCTGCTGTCCTACCAGCCCGACCTCGTCATCGGCAGCGCGGACATCGAGGGTCAGGTCGAGGCGGCGGAGATAACCCGCGCCGCCGGCATACCGACCGCGCTTTTCCACGTCGAGACCTTCGACGACTACCTCGCGATGCTCCAAATTTGCACCACCATCACCGGCGAAATCGAGCTGTACGAGTCGAACGGAACCGCTGTGGCGCGGGAGATTGAGGACACCATCAAGAGTACGATGGTCTACGACTACCGTCCTTCGATACTCTTCATTCGCGCCGGCGCGACGGCGAACACGGTCAAGGCGAAGACCGCCGATCAGCACTTCGCCGCCGCAATGCTCGAGGAACTTGGCGCGAAAAATATCGCCGACGCCGCGCCTATCCTTGCCGACGGTTTGAGCCTCGAGGAGGTCATTTTGCAAGACCCCGACTATATTTTCGTCACGACGATGGGCGACGAGGAGGCGGCAAAGTCGTATATGCTCGAACTTTTTGCCACCGAAGGTTGGAAGGATTTGACCGCTGTGAAGGAAAATCGCTATATTTTCCTGCCGAAGGATATGTTCCACTTCAAGCCGAACGCGCGCTGGGCGGACGCTTACCGCTATCTTGCCGAGCTGCTCTACCCCGACGCCGCCGATGCGTAGGCGGGTCGCAGTCGTTGCGGCGAGCGGCTTTGCGGTGATAATTGCCGCACTCTGCGCGCTCGCCTTCGGAAGCGCGAAGCTGTCGCTCGGCGAGGTGGTCGAGGGGCTTTTTCGCGTGGGCGGCGACGGCACGACCGCGTCGATAATCCACGCGGTGCGGCTTCCCCGATGCCTCGCGGCGCTGCTCGCGGGCGTTGGCTTGGCGACCAGCGGCGCGCTGCTGCAATCGGCAACCGGAAACCCCCTCGCGGGTCCGAACATCATCGGAGTCAACGCCGGCGCGGGCTTCTCGATGGTGCTCATCGGCTGCCTCTTTCCGCTCGGCTATCGACTGATGCCGCTCGCCGCGGCGGTCGGGGCGTTCGGCTGCACCGCGCTCATCGCGCTCCTCGCGGCAAAGGCGGGCGGCGAGCGGGTGACCATCGTCCTCGCTGGAGTTGCGATTTCCACGCTGTTTTCGGCGGGAATTTCGATGATTCGGATGATTTTTCCGGACATTTCAATCGACTACGCCTACTTTTCGATAGGCGGTGTGAGCGGCGTGTCGCTAAAGCAGCTCGTCGTCCCCGCTGTAATAATATTTTCATGCGTTGTCGCCGCGTTCTGCGTCGCGCAGCGGCTCGACCTGCTCCTGCTCGGCGACGACGCCGCGGCGGGACTGGGGGTGCGGACGAAGGGGCTTCGCACCTTCGCGCTGCTGCTCGCGGGAGCATCCGCCGCCGCCGCGGTGAGCTTTGCGGGACTGCTCGGGTTCGTCGGACTGATGTCCCCGCACATCGCGCGACGGCTGCTCGGAAGCGAGCGGATGCGGCTTGTGCTGCCGGTTTCGGCAATGATAGGCGGCGCGCTGACCGTCGCAAGCGATCTCGTCGGAAGGGTCGCGTTCGCGCCGAGCGAAGTCCCCGCCGGAGTGTTCCTCGCGATACTCGGCGTGCCCTTCTTCCTCACGCTGCTGGTCGGAAAGCGAGGTCGGATATGAGCGTCATTTTCGAGAATGTGAGCGTCGGATACCGCCGTCACGATGTGCTTAAAAACATATCATTCGAGGCGAAGTCGGGCGAGATAACAGCCATCGCCGGACGAAACGGCGCGGGCAAGTCGACGCTGCTTGGCGCGCTGACCGGTGCAAAACGCGAACTCTCCGGGCGAATTATTGTTGATAATCATGACCTTTTGTCGTTTTCTCCGAATGAACGCGCACGATTTGTCGCGCCGCTCGGACAGTCGCTGCCCCACCCGCATGTCACGGTGCGCGAGCTTGCCGAGTTCGGGCGCACGCCGCATCTGCCGCTCGGCGGAAGGCTTTCGGCGGAGGACAGGGCGGCGGTAGAGCGCGCGCTCGAGCTTGCGGGGGTGAGCGATCTTGCCGAGCGGTTCGCGGACAGTCTCAGCGGCGGCGAGCACCGTCGGGCGTTCTTCGCGATGACGCTTGCGCAGGACGCGCCGGTGCTGGTGCTCGACGAGCCGACCACCCATCTCGACGCGGCGGCGCGGTTCGAGCTTATCGAGCTAATCGAGCGCTGTCGGGACGACGGACGAACGGTCATCGTCGTGCTGCACGAGCTTCCCGAGATGCTGTCCTGCGCGAACAAAATCGTGCTGCTCGACGGCGGTTCTGTCGCCTTCTGCGGACATTCGGAACAATTTTTGGCTGAAAACATCGACCGAAAATACTTCGACGTGGTCGTCCGCGGGGACAGGGAGCACGGCTATTCGGTAACAAAGGCATAGGGCGGCAAAATTTGCAATTTCAACCGACGCTTTATTGCATTTTCGTACTGACCGTGGTAGAATACAAGTATCAGTTGATTTCGGTGGAAGTGCCGAATCCCAACAATTCATCGCAAAGGAGCGTTGTCAATGATCGCAAGAGAAGTTTGCCGGCGAGTCCTCCAGAAAGCCGTCTCCACCGGGGCGGACTACGCGGAGATATTCGCCGAGAACACGGTAAATCACACGATCGGCATGATCGCGGACAAGGTCGACTCGATCCGCGACGCGACGATCGCCGGAGCCGCCGTGCGCGTGTACAAGGGACTGCGCAGCGTTATGGCTACCACCGTCGACACGAGCGAGGCGGGTCTCATCCGCTGCGCCGAGAAGGCTGCCGAGGCGCTCGGTCAGGGAAAGGCGGAGATAGAGGTCGTGCTGCGTGAGCGGCTTTACGGCGACATCCACCCCATCCGCATCGTCCCGATGACCGCCGGAAACGCGGCGAAGGTCGACATACTCAAGGAGGCATACTTCGCCGCGCGCGAGTATTCGGACGCGATAAAGCAGGTGGACGGCACCTTCCTCGACGTCGACCACAACATACTTATTGCGAACACCGAGGGCATCTACGCGCAGGATCGCCAGATACGCACCCGCCTCATCATGACCGCCATCGCGGAGAAGAACGGCGAGACGCAGACCGGCGCGTGCCGTCCCGGCCGCCGCATGGGTCTTGAGATGTTCGAGACGGTAAGCCCGAAGGAGACCGGCATCCACGCCGCGCGCCAGGCGGTGACGATGGCGGGCGCAGGCTACTGCCCCGCGGGAGTCATGCCGGTCGCGATAGACAACGGCTTCGGCGGCGTCATCTTCCACGAGGCTTGCGGGCACTCGCTCGAGGCGACCAGCGTAGCCTACGGTCGTTCGCAGTTCTCGGGAAAGCTCGGTCAGATGATAGCAAACCCGAAGGTCACCGCCATCGACGACGGCACGATACCGAACGCGTGGGGCTCGATAAACTTCGACGACGAGGGCACTCCGTCGCGCAGGAACGTGCTCATCGAAAACGGCGTGCTCAAGACCTACATGATAGACAAGTTCAACGGCCGCCGCATGGGCATGGCGCCCACCGGCAACGCGCGCCGCGAGAGCTACGCCTTCACCACCACCTCCCGCATGACCAACACCTACATAGCGCCGGGCGATGATAAAAACGAGGACATCATCGGCTCGATAGAGTACGGTCTCTACGCAAAGGAGATGGGCGGCGGCTCGGTCAATCCGGTCACCGGCGAGTTCAACTTCGCGGTAAACGAGGGCTATCTCATCCGTAACGGCAAGGTCTGTGAGCCGGTGCGCGGCGCAAGCCTCGTCGGCAAGGGCTCGGAGGTCATAAAGAACATCGACATGGTCGGCAAGGAGCTTGACATGGGTCAGGGCATGTGCGGCTCGTCCAGCGGCTCGATACCGACAAACGTCGGTCAGGCGATGGTACGCGTCTCGTCGATAACCGTCGGCGGCAGATAAGGAGGCAAAACATGGATTTTCGTGAATTCAAGGATGCCGTCGTCGCGGCTGCAAAGGCGGCGGGGCTTGTCGATTACGAGCTTTACTACGAGCAGAGCGAGAGCATTAGCGCAGGCTCGGTGCAGCGTCAGATAAATCAGTTCACCAACGCAAACAGCGGCGGCGTGTGCTTCCGCGCGGTGATAAACGGCAAGATCGGGGCAGCTTCCACCGAGGAGCTGAGCGCCGAGCAGGCGGAGTCGATAGTCGCGCGCGCCATCGAAAACGGCGAGACGATCGAGTCGGAGGAGAAGGTGTTCCTCTGCGAGGGCGGCAAGAGCTACGAGCCGTACGCGCCCTCCGGACTCGCTATCCCCGCGACCTCAGAGCTTGTGGACGCCGCCATCGACGCAAACGACAGGCTGCTGAAGGTCGACAGCCGCGTCGAGGAGAGCAGCGCCGCCACCGCGATGGCGGAGAAGGCTCACATCTCGATATTCAACTCGAAGGGTCTCGACCTGAGCTGGGACAACACCGCCGTCGGCATGATGGCGATGGCGATAACCTCCGACGGAAAGGAGAAAACCAACTCGTACGAGATGAAGTTCGGCGAGCTTTCGGGCGAGGTCGCGGACGAGATAACCGCCGAGGCGGTCAGAAGCGCGATCTCTAAGCTCGGAAGCCAGGTCGCGCCCACCGCCGTCTGTCCGGTAATCTTCTCGCCCGACGCGATGGCGAGCCTGCTTATGACCTTCTGTTCCGCCTTCTCCTCCGAGAACGCGCAGAAGGGACTGTCGCTGCTCGCCGGCAAGGAGGGCGCGGTCGTCGCGTCGGACGCGGTGACGCTGGTCGACGATCCGTTCTGCGACAAGAACCCGTTCCGCATAAACTTCGACGGCGAGGGCTGCCCTGCCCACCGCAAGAATGTGATAGAGAAGGGCAGGCTCACGACGCTGCTCTACAACCTCAAGACCGCGGCGGTCGCGGATCGCGAGACCACCGGCAACGCGTCGCGCGCGAACTACTCCGCTCCGGTCGGCATCGCGCCGTTCAGCATGTACCTCGAGGCGGGCACGCTCACCGAGGACGAGCTGTTCGCCAAGGCGGGAAACGGCGTGTACATCAACTCGCTCGGCGGCACTCACGCGGGCGCGAACCCGGTCAGCGGCGACTTCTCGCTCCAGAGCGCCGGCACCATGATAGAGAACGGCAAGAAGACCACTCCGGTCAAGTCGTTCACCGTGGCGGGCAACTTCTACGAGCTGCTCGGCAAGATCACCGACCTCTCGAACGAGGTGATCTTCCCCGCGCCGCGCGGCACGACCGCGTTCGGCTCGCCGTTTGTGCTTGTCGACAACCTGTCGATAGCGGGCAAGTAATCCTCACAAGTGAAAACGCCTCGGAGTTTCGCGCTCCGGGGCGTTTTTTGTTCACTTTACGCGGTTTATCAGCGACGCACCGTTTGTCTTCAGCCATCGGCGGCGCGCGGCGTAGTCGGGAAGGATACGACTCACCTCCGCCCAGAAGCGCACCGAGTGGTTCATCTCCTTTCGATGGCAGAGCTCGTGAACCACCACATAGTCGAGCACCTCCGACGGCACGAGCGCGAGCAGACAGTTGAAGCTGAGCGTCCCCTTTGCGGAGCAGCTTCCCCACCGCGTTGTCTGGCTGCGGACGGTTATCCTGCCGTAGTCGACGCCGGCTATCGGCGCGAAGTGCTCGACACGCTCGGCTATCAGCCCAAGCGCACGGCGTTTCAGCTCGGCAAGCTCGGCGTCGGTGAACTTTCGCGCCTGCTCATGCTGTCCGACACGCGCGCTCATCGACTCGAGGTGCTTCTCTATCCACTTGTGCTTCTCGTTTATGAAGTAGCCGATGTCCGACTTTGAAAGCCGATTCGGCGCGCGCACGACGACCCGCAGATCGGGCGTTATCTCTATCGACAGCGTCTTCCGCGCGCTGCGCATTATCTCTATCGGAAATCCGTAGTTCGTGAGTTCAAGCTGGTTTTGCATCGTCTACTTCTCGAGCTTTCCCGTGAGATAGCGTACGGCGTACTCGGCGTGCATTGCGGCGACCATCGGTATCACCCGCTCGTCTATGTCGAAGCGGTCGTTGTGCAGCGGAACGCCGGTGTCCGGACGAGTCGGGTCGCAGCTTCCGACAAACGCGTACACCCCCGGCACTTTCAGTTGATACTCGCTGAAATCGTCGCCGATGCAGCATATCGGACGGTCGGTGACAAGCGCGTCGCCGCCGAACAGGTCGCAAACGATGTCGCCCGCTTCCTTGCAGGGACGCTCCGGATTGATTATCGACGAGCCGAAGTCCTCCCACTCGATCTCCGCGCTGCCGCCGTAGATCTCGGCGATGCCCTTGCACAGCTTGTCTATCTCGGCGTTGGTGGTTTCGCGGCGCTCAGGCGTAAACGCGCGGGTGGTGCCCTCAAGCTCGGCATACGGCGCGACGATGTTGTACGAGCTGCCCGCGTGCAGCTTGCCGACGCCTATCACCAGCGGCTCGACCGGCGACGAGCGCCGCGTGACGAGTGCCTGGAGCGCGACGACTATCTGGCTTGCGATGTACAGCGCGTCCACCCCCTGGTGCGGAACGGAGACGTGCGCCGCCTCGCCGTGGACTTTGACGGTGAAGTGGTCGACCGACGCGACGTTCGGTCCTACGCGCACGCCGACCTTGCCGCAGACCATGTCCGGCGCCATGTGCACTCCGAATATCCGTCCCACGCCGGCAAGCGCGCCTTCGCGTATCAGCACCCGCGCGCCGTAGCCCATCTCCTCCGCGTGCTCGAATATCAGCCGCACCTCGCCGCCGAATTCGCCTCTGTGCGCCATAAGCAGCCTTGCGGCACCTATCAGCGCCGAGGTGTGCGCGTCGTGACCGCAGGCGTGCATCTTGCCCTCCTCGCGGCTGCGGTACTCGCGCGTCTCGTCCGCCTCACGTATCGCAAGCGCGTCGATGTCTGCACGGAGCGCCATCACCCGGTCGCCCTCCTTCTCGCCGAATATCGACGCGACCACCGCGCTTCCGTCCACGCGGACGTGCTCGGTCACGCCAATCGCGTCAAGCTCACGCTCGATGCGCTCCGCCGTCCAGAACTCCTCGCGGCTTATGCACGGATGCCGATGAAACTCGCGGCGAAGGTCGGTGAGGTATCCCGCCATCGCCTGCGCTTCGCTATAAAAACTCATGCAAATCCCTCCCGAAATTCGGTTCGTAGTTAAAGTATAGCGCGGATAAATGTTTTTTGCAAGCTGTTGAAATTCGCCGATGGATGCTGTATACTGTATTTGGCAGTTTTCACAAAAAAGGAGGTATTCGCATGGGACATACGACCAAAATTGCCATGATAGGCGTCGGCGCCATCAGCGGCATCTACCTGCAGAACATCACACATACCTTCAGCGAGCTTGAGCTTGTGGGTTTGTGCGACCTGATACCCGAGCGCGCACAGAAGGGTGTCGACTACGTCAAGGGCGAGATCGAGAAGGGCGCGAAAGTCCGTGTTCCGAAGATATACAAGGATATGTACGAGGCGTTCGACGACCCCGAGGTCGAGCTGGTGCTGAACATCACCCGACCGTACGAGCACTTCGACGTGACAAAGCAGGCGCTGCTTCACGGCAAGCACGTCTACTCGGAAAAGCCGCTCGCGGTGGACATGGAGGAAGCGACCGAGCTTGTCGCGCTCGCTCAGAAGCAGGGACTACAGCTCGGCGGCGCGCCGGACACCTTCATGGGCGCGGGCATCCAGACGGCGCGTCAGGTCATCGACAGCGGCATGATAGGCGACCCGCTCGGCGCGACCTGCGCGATGGTCTGTCACGGTCACGAGACCTGGCATCCCGACCCCGAGTTCTACTACAAGCGCGGCGGCGGTCCGATGATGGACATGGGTCCCTACTATGTCACCGCGCTCGTCCAGCTGCTCGGCGAGGCGAAGTCGGTGTTCGGCATGACGAAGAAAAGCTTCACCGACCGCATCATCACCTCCGAGCCTCATCGCGGCGAGCACATCGCGGTCGACGTGGACACCCACCTGACCGGAAGCATCGAGTTCTCGAACGGCGCTATCGCGCAGATATGCACCACCTTCGACGTGTACTACCCCTGGACGTCGCAGGCGCGGTTTGAGGTCTACGGCACCAAGGGAACGCTCGTCGTGCCCGACCCGAACACCTTCGGCGGTCCGGTGATGCTGCTCCGTCCGGAGGACATGGCTGCCGCGCCCGCGGTCGACCCGGCGCTGATGAAGAAGGGGCGTCCTGACCCGTATATGGGCTACAAGGAGATACCGCTGATGTTCGACTACTGCGTGAACAGCCGCGCGCTCGGTCTCGCGGACATGGCAAAGGCACTAAAGACCGGACGCGGGCACCGCGCCGACTATCAGCAGCAGCTGCACGTCCTCGAGATACTCACCAGCTTCTCGAAATCGAGCGCGAGCGGCGAGCGGGTGAAACTCACCACCAAATACGCCCGCACCGCGCCGATGGCGAACAACCCGATGCACGGAATCCTGGACGACTGATTAAAAGGAGGACACCACGATGAAAGTTGCGTACACAAGCTGGACATGGATAACCAATCACGAGCCCGCGGCGGCGAAGGCTGCGCTCGAGCAGTCGTTCAAGGAGCTGAAGTTCCTCGGCTACGACTACATCGAAAACTTCGCGTTCATCCGCGACTACTACGCCGAAAACCCGCAGGAACTTATAGACCTCGCGAAGAAGTATAACGTCGAGATAGTCAATCTCTACGGTCACTTCACCGACGACGTCGAGAAGATGGTGGAGGTCAGCTGCAAGCAGATAGACTTCCTCGCGGCGATAGGCGGAAAGTGGTTCAACTGCCAGCACGCGGGCTTCGGCAGGGACGGCGCGCCCGAGCAGCCGACAAACCCCGAACTGCTCGACAAGATATGCGAAATTTCCAACCGCGTCGGCGAGTACGCGAAGACCAAGGGCGTGACCCTCACCTTCCACCCGCACTACGGCACGGCGGTCTTCTCGCAGAGCGACATCGACTACTTCGCCGAGCACACCGACCCGAAGAATGTCAGCTTCTGCTTCGACACCGCGCACACCACCCTCGCGGGCATCGACCCCGCCGCGATAATCAAGCAGTACGGCAGCCGCATCGGCTATATGCACCTCAAGGACGTGGACACCTTCGCGCTGAAGTCCGCCGAGGGCTTCGCAAAGATGGGCACCTTCCGCGCGCTCGGTCACGGCACGGTCGACTTCCCCGCCGTCAAGGCCGCGCTGGAGGAGGTCGGCTTCGACGGCGTGCTCTGCGTGGAGCTTGACCGTCCGGAGGTGGGCAACTTCCACTCCGCCGAGGTCTCGCGCATCTACATACGCGACGTGCTCGGTCTGTGAGGCAGCACACATGAGCAAATTCGGATTTATCGGCTGCGGCAACATGGGCGGTGCGCTCGCCCGCGCCGTGGCAAAGGCGGTCGACGAGCCGGTGCTGCTCAGCGACCACCATCCCGAGAAGATGGCGGCGATAAGCGCGGACACCGGCGCGGTGATAAGCGATACCGCGACGATAGCCGTCGAGTGCGGATTCATCTTCCTCGGCGCAAAGCCTCAGGTGACAGACAAGCTGCTCGACGAGATAAAGCCGGCGCTCGCCGCGCGGTCGAACGGCTTCGTGCTCGTGTCGATGGCGGCGGGCATATCCATCGCGCAGCTCTGCTCGATGGCGGGCGGCGAATATCCGGTCATCATAATCAAGCCGAACACGCCGGTGGCGGTCGGCGAGGGCATGACCCAGTACACCAAAAACGCGCTCGTCACCGACGCGCAGCACGCCGAGTTCCTGCAAGCGATGCGCCTCAGCGGAGTCGTAGCCGAGCAGGACGAGAAGTTTTCGCACGCGTCGGGCGCGGTCAGCGGATGCGGTCCTGCGTTTGCCTACCTGTTCATCGAGGCGCTTGCCGACGCGGGCGTGAAGTGCGGGCTTCCCCGCGCGAAAGCCATGCAGTACGCGGCACAGACGCTGGTCGGCGCGGGCAAGATGGTGCTAGAGACAGGCGAGCATCCCGGCGCGCTGAAGGATGCGGTCTGCTCCCCCGCCGGCGCGACGATCGAGGGAGTGCACGCGCTCGAGCGGAACGGATTTCGCGGCGCGGTCATCGACGCGGTGGTCGAGGCGTTCAACCGCACGACAACGCTCGGGAACAAATAAATTCAGGAGGAAAAAACTATGCGTCTTGTTACACAGACCGAGTGTCTGGCAAAGAGATTCGGCGACGAGGAGTGCGTGCGGATACTCGCGAAGGCGGGCTTCGACGCGGTCGACTGGTCGTTTTTCGAGATGCTGAACGACGACTGTCACTGGTGCGGCGACGGTTGGAAGGAGCATGCGAAGAAGCTGAAAGCCATCGGCGACGAGTGCGGCATCGGCTTTGCGCAGGCACACGCGCCCTTCCCGTCCTCCAAGGGCGAGGAGCCGTTCGACAGTGTGATACGCGAGCGCATCCTTCGCGCGATGCAGGCGGCGGCGACGATGGGCGTTGAGAAGATAGTCGTCCATCCGGTGCAGCATCTGACCTACGCGCCGAACAGGCACGAGCTGTACGACATGAACATAAAGTTCTACCGCTCGCTCATCCCCTACTGCGAGGAGTACGGCATCCGCATATGCGTGGAGAATATGTGGCAGTACGACCAGAAGCGACGCTACATCGTGGACAGCGTCTGCGCGCAGCCGGAGGAGTTCTGTTCGATGCTCGACGAGCTGGACAGCAAGTGGATAGTCGGCTGCCTGGACATCGGTCACAGCGCGCTCATCGGCATCGAACCCGCCGATTTCATCCGCGCGATGGGCTCAAAGCGGCTGAAAGCCCTGCACGTCCACGACGTGAACTATGTCCGCGACTGCCACACCATGCCGTTTGTCGAGAAGCTGGACTGGGAGTCGATAGCCGCCGCGCTCGGCGAGATCGGCTATGAGGGCGACTTCACCTTCGAGGCGGACAACTTCCTCTACCCCTTCCCGAAGGAGCTTGAGCCGGACGCGAGCGCGCTTATGGCAAAGGTCGGGCGCTATCTGATAAGCCGAATAGAGGCGCACGTAAAGGCGTAAATCAGGGCAAAACAAAAGTCGACGCACCCGAGCGGATGCGTCGACTTTTTATGCTGTTTTTACTTTCCGAACGGGTTCGGGGTGACCTTGGCGACCTCCGCGACCAGCTCCTCGTCGAAGCCGTCGAGGCAGGCGCACTCGCGGTCGATGACCATTGCGTAGTGGTTCTTCTCGGTAATCGGCTTCCACTCGGGCAGGTACTTGTTGTTCGGATCGCCGTTCTTGACGAAGTTCAGCGTAAGCGTGCTGAAGATGTTCGCCAGCTTCTCGCCGTATATCGGCTCGTTGAGCACGAACACGCGGTCCTCGTTCATGAAGATGTATCCGACGTCGCCGCCGTGCCACAGCGGGACCCATCCGTCCTCCGGCGCGCAGTAGGACGCGATGTAGATGTAGGTGTTGTTCTTGCCGTTCTTCGAGTGGATGAGCGCGGTCTCCTGGGTGTTCATGCGCACGCGCGAGTCCATCTGAACAACGTCTATCACGTCGTGGGTCGGATACGCCTTGCGGAACAGCTCCATCAGCTTGTCAGCATTGTCGCCGAACTGCTTCTTGATGAACGCCACCTTGTCCGCGTCGGTCATGGCGTCCTTCTCGTCCGACTCGAAGCGGACAGCCGGGAACTCGCCGAGCACCGAACCGAATATCAGCGGCTTGTCCTTCGAGCCGGGCATGAAGCCGACGTCCGCCGGGAATCCGGGGAACCAGTCGTTCGCGACCGGCGACCAGCCGCCCATGCGAGTGCCCGCGGTGACCTTGCGCGCCGCAGCCGCCAGCTCCTCAAACGACACCTCGTACATCCTCTCCGGATGCTCCTTAGTCGCGCCTATCTCCGCCATTATCGCGTTTGCCAGCTTGCGGCTGTCCGCGTCGGCTGTCGGGGAGGACGGTCCCATGACGCCGCTGAGGACGATGCCCTTCTGGAAGTAGGGGGCAGCCTCCTCTATCTGGTACATGCACTGCACCTTCGCGCCGCCGCCCGAGTGGCCGCAGATGGTCACATTCTCCGGATCGCCGCCGAACGCCGCGATGTTCTCGTGTATCCACTTGAGCGCCAAAACCAGGTCGGCTATGCCCACGTTGACCGAGTTCTTGTACTCGTCGCCGAAGTCGGCAAGGTTCATGTGCGCGAGCAGGTTCAGACGGTGGTTTATCGACACGAACACCACGTCGCCGTAGTGGCACATGTTGAAACCGTCGAACGAATACTCCTCAAGCGCGTTGCCCGCGAAGAATCCGCCGCCGTGCATCCACACGAACACCGGCTTCTTCTCGCCGTTCTCGGTCTTGGGCGCCCAGATGTTCAGATTCTGGCAGTCCTCGCTCTGCTTCTGAAGCATATGCAGTCCGCGGTAGAAGGAGGGCGGGTTGGGCGGCATCATCTGGTGGGTTATCGGGCCATAGGTGAACGCGTTCTTCACGCCCTCCCACGGCTGCTGCTCCACCGGCATATGGAAGCGCTTCGCCTCGGCGTACTTGACACCCATGAAGATGTTCACGCCGCCGTAAGTCACTCCGCGCAGTTTGCCGAACTTGGTCTGGACGACCGGCTTTTTGTACTCGTAAGTGTACTTGTTCATTGTCGTTCCCCTTTCTCAGCAGTATGTCTGTTATCGGTTGATTAGCAGGTCGAGCGGCACGATGCTTGCCATCTTCTCCCCGCCCGGGGTGTCCGGATGCAGCCCGTCCTCCATCATCAGCGCGCCTATCGGGCTGCTCGGCTCGTTCGGATCGCGCATCTCCGCGTCGAAGTCGATGACTCCGTCGGCAATCTTCTGCCCGCGTATCCAGTCGTTTATCGCGCTGCGCAGACTCTCATACTCGGGATGCCACGCCTCCTTGTCAAACGCGGACGCGGGCATGACCGTGCAGAGATATACGCGGCTGCCGTGCCTATGCGCGCAGTCCACGCACTCGGTAAGGCGCGACACAAACTCCTCAAACGACGGCACCTTGTCCTCCTCGCCGAACTGGTATCCGTGCGAGCAGTCGTTTATGCCCTCCATGAGAAGCACTGTGTCCGGGGTCATGTCGGTGTAGAGGTCGCCCTCGAACCGCTTGTAGCCCGCGGGTCCGAACATGGTCGCCGGCTGGTTTATCATCTTGAAGATCGCCGGGTCGTGGCAGAGCCGGTTGCCGCCTATGCCCTCGTTCGCAAGCGACGCCCTTCCCGCAAACTCGTCTGCAACGCGACGAAGCAGCGGGTCGTAGTAGTAGGACATGTGCGTTATCGAGTCGCCGAACAGCGCTATCGTGCGGACGCGCTCGTCGGTCTCGACATCTATGTGGCTGATGCCGAACAGCGCGGCGGGCTTGTGGACGTCCATCCGCAGGTGCTCGAACAGGTCCACGCTCTCCTTGACGACCGACCTGTCCCCCGCGGGATAGAACTCCGACTGCCACATCTTCGCCGACCAGGTCTGGCACATGGCGCACACCCCGGTCATCTCCGCGATGTGCATATACACGTCCAGCCACTGTCCCGGCTCGGCCTTTATCTCGACCGGATCGGTCAGCACAGTCTCCCCGGGTTTGAGCGCGACGTCCGTGCTGCCGCCGACGGTCAGCTTGCGGAGTGCGCCGCCGGCTTCGACCTCGATCGAGCCGACGCGCATCTCTCCCTGATTGTAACGGTTATCCAGCTTGAGGCGAAGCCTGTCGCCGCCTATCGTGGTGAACAGGCGGAGCCGCTGAGTGTGATCCTTGATTTCGCCCAACGGTCTGCCGAAGTTCACCAGATGGTAGTGCCAAAGAGTTTTCCACTCCATACGGTCTTAGCCCAGGTACTGCACACGCGCCATGTAGCGGTCGTAAGCAGCCTGATACAGCTCAACCGCGCGGTCGATGTTCATGCTCTGGAGCATCGGGACAAGCTCGGTGTCGTAGGTGTCTATCGACTTCTCGCCGGTTATGACCTTAGCCGACCACTCGGCAAACGCGGTGTTGCAGTTTGTCAGTATCGACGAAGCCTCGTCGCCCTCGTCCGAAGTGAGGGTAACTCCGCTCGGCCACATCCAATCGGTGCCGGTCTGCGCCCAGATCTCCATGTACTCTATCTGGTGCTTCTCGATGGACGACCAGGAGCGGCTCCAGATGGTGTAGTTCGGAGCGATGAAGCGGACGAACTTGGCCTCGAGGAATATCTGGTTGCCGTTGTACTTCTCGCGCATCCACGGCTGGAACACCTCGACGTGTCCGTCGCCGTTAGCGTCGGTCTCGTCGATGTAGTAGGTCGCGTTGACATCGCCCTTCTCGCCCTCATACGGACCCCAGTTGGCGGCGTGCTTGCCCTCCTCGGTCCACTGAACGTCCAGCCACTTGCAGGCAAGCTCGATGTTCGAGCAGGCGGTGGTCACACCGAGCGAGAAGCCCGGGTTGACTATCGAGACGGTCTCGCAGACGTGTATGTCCTTCTTGAGATCGTCGGTCGCGTTCAGGCGCGGAGTCGGGATAGCGGTGAGCGCGAAGTCGGGCGACGGCAGAAGCTCGCTCTTGGCGGCAGCCGCGGCGTAGGTGCGGTCGGTGGTGTAGCAGAACTCGCCGATGCCGACCTCGCTGTTCGCCCAGCGGTCCTCACCGGCGTACATTCCGGCGTCCGCGATGTAGTTCGGGTTGACAAGTCCCTCGGCATACCACTCGGCTATCTGACCGATGTACGCCTTCATGCCCGGCTCGAGCGGCGAGTAGGTGGCAACGCCGTCCTTGTTGATAAAGCCGTTGGACATGAACTTCGGGCTGACCACGTTATACGCGCCGTTGAGGCACGCGCTGAAGCTGAGAGCGCCGTCGGAGAGGAAGAGCGGTCCGACGTTCTCATAGGTGTACTCCTTGAAGACGCGGCAGACGTTTCCGATGTCCTCCATGGTAATGATGTCCTCAGCCTTGAGACCCGCGCGGTCGAGCCAGTCCTGGCGCACGCCGAGTCCGTCGGCGGTCGACTGGACGCGGTCGAGTATCTGATGCACGCCCCACAGGTTGCCGGTATCGCTTATGCTCTGGATGAAGATGGTTTCGTCCTGATAGACGACCGCCTTGTAGTTGGGCATGTACTGATCGACATAGTCGTTGAGGCGGAGCAGGAATCCGTCGGCTATCGCCTTGTCCGGACCGCCCGAGTAGTAGCTGTAGACGTTCTGGACGAAGTCCGGATAGTCCTTCGACAGGATCATCGTCTGGAAGGTCTCGGTCGCGCTGGTACGCGGCGGCTCGATGAAGTTGATGTGGATGCCGGTCTGAGCCTCCATCCACTGGAAGAAGTAGTTATCGTTGTATGTGGCAAAATCGTCGAAGGCAAAACCCGGCACCCAGTAGCTGAATTCGTAGGTGTCCTCGACAAGCGGAAGCTCGATGGTGTAGTCGGTATCATCGTCCTCCACCGGCGCGACATAGCTCGGCGCGGTCGACGGCTCGGTCGACGTGGTCGGCGCGGTCGACGGGTTCTCCTCGCCGCTGTCGCTGCATCCGGCAAGCAGTCCCGCTATCATCAAAACTGACAGCAACAGTGCAAACAATCTCTTCATTTTCTGTCCTCCCAAAAAGTTTTAATTCAGTCTGTCCTTTCCATTCCTTCCGTCATGTCTGTGCCGCACATCACCTTCTTTGTTGTGTCTGATAAAAAACAGTTGTACATCTGCGACTATAATTATACACTTTCAATAGTGTCGGTTCAGAAATTAGAGCCGCTCAACTGTATCATTTATTGACTTATTTCCGGCTCTAATGGTCGATTTTGTCTAACTTTTCAACATTAGGTTGCACGAGGTATGGCAGTTATGCTATATATTAAGATGTAAAAGTCGTTGATTTCTATTTATCACGATGACAGGAGGATGAAACTATGCTTAGGCTGTCGATGCCATACGGCGACGGCATGGTGCTTCAGGGCGGAAAACCGCTGCGCATCCGCGGCGAGTCGGACGGCGCGGAGGTGACGGTATCGGTGCAGGGTCACAGCGCCTCCGCCAAGGTGACCGACGGCAGATGGGAGGCGTCCCTTCCGCCGCTCGATTACGGCGAGGGCGAGACGGTGGAGGTGCGTGGCGGCGGCGAAACGGTCGTATTCCGCGACGTGGCGGTCGGCGAGGTGTGGCTTGCCGGAGGTCAGTCGAACATGGAGTTTATGCTCTGCTACGACTCCGGCTGGCAAAGCGAGAAGGAGCAGCGGCCGAAGATACGCTTTTTCGACGTCCCCGAGATAGCCTGCGACGAAAACCTCGAGGACGCCGACTACTCCAAGTTCGGCTTCTGGCGCAAGGCTGACAGCGAGGAAAACCTGCGCTATTACAGCGCCGTCGCCTACTACTTCGCGAAAAAGGTCGCCGCCGAGACGGGTCATGTCGTCGGCATGATAGGCTGCAACTGGAGCGGCACGCCCGCCTGCACCTGGATAGACCCCGAATATCTGCGCGGCACGCCCGGCGAGATATGGCTGACCGACTACGCCTCTCGGTCCGAGGGATTTTCGGAGGAGGAGATGCGCGACGCCTATCGCAAGAACAAGTTCGCCTCCGACCACAGCAATCTGGTAGACGCGACCGCGTTTTTGTACATCGGCTCCTCCCACGAGCAGCAGAAGAAGATGATGGCTGAGCACCCCTTCCCCGCCCCAAAGCCGGGTCAGAAGCTGCCGCCCGACTATGTCCACGCGCCCGGACGGCTGTTCTCGTCGATGGTCGGGCGGGTCGCGCCGTACACCCTGCGCGGTTTCATCTGGTATCAGGGCGAGTCGGACGAGTTGCATCCCGACGTGTACGACAGCATGATGTCGGCGCTCGTTCGCTGCTGGCGGGACACATGGGGAGACGGCGAGCTGCCGATGTACATGGCACAGCTCACCTCCTTCGGCATATGGATGACCGGCACGGGAAACGCGTACCCCGCCCTTCGCGCAATGCAGGAGAAGGCGGCGGACGAGACATACGGTCTGTACATGGCATCGACGATGGACGCGGGCATGATGTGGGACATACACCCCAAGCAGAAGCGTCCGGTGGGCGAGCGGATGGCAAAGCTCGCGCTGCGGCACACCTACGGCAGAGAGATACCCGACGCGGGCTCACCCGGCGTAGAGCAGGCGGAGATAGGAAGCGGCAAGGTCACGCTGCACATGAGTTTCTCATCCGGAGGACTGAGCAACGGCGAGCGGCTCGGACAGATGCTGAGTCTGTCGATAGACGGCTGCCGGGTGTACGACTTCTACGCCGCCACCGAGTGCGGGTGCATCGTCCTACGGCACCCAGAGATACTGCCCGGGCGGAAGCTGCACATCGAATACGCGCAGAGCGGCTACTGCCCCGTCGACATATTCAACAGCGAGGGATTTTCGGTTCGACCGTTCATCATAGACTGCGAATAAATCAAAGGAGTTGTCTCACATGAAAAAGCTGGAAAACAAGATAATGCTCATCACATACAGCGACTCGATAGGTCACACCATCCACGAGCTGCACGACATACTGAAAAAGCACGTCGGCGGCGCGATAGGCGGCATCCATCTGCTGCCCTTCTTCCCCTCCTCCGGCGACCGCGGCTTCGCGCCGATGACCTACCGCGAGGTCGAGCCGGCGTTCGGAACCTGGCAGGACGTGACCGATCTGTCGGAGGACTACTATCTGATGGCGGACTACATGATAAACCACATCTCCGCGCAGAGCGAGTATTACAAGGACTTCCTTAAAAACAAGGACGCGTCGCCGTACAAAGACCTGTTCATCCGCTACAAGGACTTCTGGGAGGGCGGCGAGCCCACCGACCGCCAGGTCGACCTGATATACAAGCGCAAGCCGCGCGCGCCGTATGTCGACGCCCACTTCGCCGACGGCACGACCGAGAAGGTCTGGTGCACCTTCGGCGAGGAGCAGATAGACATAAACTGTCCGTCGGAGACGGCGAAGAACTTCCTGCGCGAAAACCTCAGCGGACTTGCGAAGGCGGGCATCGCGATGATTCGCCTCGACGCGTTCGCCTACGCCACCAAGCGCGCGGACACCTCCTGCTTCTTTGTCGAGCCGGACGTGTGGGAGCTGCTCGACGAGACTTCCAAGATACTCGAGCCTTACGGCACGGTCATCCTTCCCGAGATACACGAGCACTACTCTATGCAGCTCAAGATCGCCGAGCAGGGCTACTATGTCTACGACTTCGCGCTGCCGATGCTGCTGCTCAACGCGCTCTACTACGGTCAGTCGCAGTATCTCAAGCACTGGCTGGAGATATGCCCGCGCAAGCAGTTCACCACGCTGGACACCCACGACGGAATAGGCGTTGTGGATGTGCGCGACCTGCTGCCCGAGTCGGAGGTCGACCGCACCAAGGAGGACATCTTCAAGTTCGGCGCGAACGTGAAGAAGATATACAACACCGCGGCGTACAACAATCTGGACATCTATCAGGTCAACTGCACCTACTTCTCCGCGCTCGGCAACGACGATGACGCATACCTCTGCGCGCGCGCCGTGCAGTTCTTCGCGCCGGGCATACCGCAGGTCTACTACGTCGGAATGTTCGCGGGAAAGAACGATCTCGAGCTGCTCGAGAGCACCAAGGAGGGCCGCAACATCAACCGCCACTACTACACCGCGGACGAGGTAGAGCGCGAGGTTCAGCGTCCGGTGGTAAAGAAGCTGCTCGACATGATGAAATTCCGTAACGAATGTCCCGCGTTCGACGGCAGTTTCGAGCTGCTTCCCTGCGGCGACGACCGCATAATCATAAAGCGCGAGTGCGGCGATTCGGTCGCGCAGCTGGACGTGGATTTCACGGCGAAGAAGTACGAGATACGCGCCGGAAAAGCGGGCGACATGGCGCTCATCGACTCGAACAAGTAAAAGACCGTACAAAAAACGGGGAACAGCGCACGCTGTCCCCCGTTTTTTATGCTGTTTTGACCGTTTAAGCGTCGATTTTCGCGCAGAAACGCTGCATGACGGCGGCAAATTCGGCGCGGGTCGCGGTATCGTTCGGCTTTATCTCGCCGTCCGACCCCTTGATAATTTCAACGCCTATCGCCCACTTCATCGCGTCCACCGCATAGTCCGCTACGCTCAAGCCGTCCGGGAAGCCGGTGAGTTCGGCGGCGGCACTCGTATCATACTCCGCAAGCGCGCAGTAACGATAGAGCGCGGTCACAAGCTGCTGGCGGGTGAGATCGTCGGCGGGCGCGGTGCCGTCGGTTACTCCGTTCGCGACCGCCCACTCTAGCGCCGCGTCCATGCTCTCCGGCGCTTCTCCCGCAAGGCGCGCAAGCACCATCCAAAGCTGACCGCGCGTGACGCTGTCGCTCGGCGAGAAGGTCTTTTCGTCGGTGCCGACCATCAGACCGTGCTTGTAGACAAATGCCACCGCCGGCGCGAACCAATCGTCTGCGCGGACATCGGCAAAGGGCATCGCGAGAATGTCGGGATCGAACGCAAACGCCGCAAGCGCCGGACCGTTGTTAAAGCTGACGCCACCCTGCGCCGCGCGGTTTATCGCCGGATGGGACACCGCGAAGGTCTGACCCATTATCTCGGTGGTCGCGCCGACCAGAAGGA
>ERZ808040.336-NODE-336-length-43271-cov-5.274969_pt1 | contig 43271 bp, 42 predicted proteins | sample MGYA00380191_ERZ808040 | MGnify/ENA primary metagenome ERZ808040 (study PRJEB31490, sample SAMN06133395) | mouse gut metagenome | isolation source: J6 | host: mice | place: China: Chengdu | collected 2015-05 ...
TCATCGCAATATCACGACGTACAATTTCTGGAACAAGTTTTTTAAGTTCTGGTAAATCATGTTTTACCGGAATTAATGGACTTTCATATGTACCGTCTTTTAACAGTGATCGAAAATCTCGCTTATTTAATAAAACACTATCAATGAATGGCTCGCCAGCATGGTCATATAAAGCTTTTACATGTTCGGATGCTGTGTATTGTAATGTTTCACCTGCTTGTGTCGTTAAATTACAAAGATATACTTTTTTCGCTTTCGCTTTAATCACTGCTAGCCGAATTTCTTCCACTAAAATGGCTGGCAAAATGCTAGTATACAAACTTCCCGGACCAATTACAATTAAATCTGCTTCATTAATTGCTTGAACAGCTTTCGGCAATGGTTGAACTTCTTCTGGTGTAATATACACGCGACGAATATTACGTCCATATACCGGAATTTTCGACTCGCCTGTCACAATCGTCCCATCTTCTAGTTCCGCATGTAGTGTCACACGTTCGTTTGCAGCTGGTACAACAGTTCCGCTTAAGTTAAGCACTTGACTCATTTTTTCAACCGCTTGCGCAAAATCTCCCATAATATCTGTCATTGCGGCTAACATCAAATTTCCTAGGGAGTGTCCTTCAAGACTTTTTGAACTTTCGAAACGATATTGAAACATTTTTTCCACTAATGGTTCTACATCAGATAATGCTGCCATCACATTACGAACATCCCCAGGAGGAGGGATGTTGTAATCATGTAATAGTTTTCCAGAACTTCCGCCATCATCAGCAACTGTAACGATTGCTGTAATCTCTACAGGGTAATGCTTTAATCCCCTAACCAATGTAGATAGGCCCGTTCCACCACCTAGCACAACAATTTTTTTCTTTTCCATATTAGCTTCCTTTTAACTGGAGATCTCGGTGCGTAATAAGTGTTTCAAAGTCCTTTTGGAACCGTTCGCCGAAATATCTCGCCAATGTTACTGATCGGTGTTGTCCTCCTGTACACCCAAATGCAATGACAACTTGTGATTTCCCTTCATTTTTATATTGTGGAATTAAAAATTTAAATAAATCACCTAGTTTATCAATTAACTCTTTCGTTTCGCCCCATTTTAATACGTATTCATAAACATCTTCATCTAGTCCTGTTAGCGGTTTTAATTCTTCAATATAAAATGGATTTGGTAAAAAGCGAACATCGAAGACGACATCCGCATCGATTGGCATCCCGTGTTTAAAGCCAAACGATACAAAATTCACTGTAAACAATGTATCTTGTGTTGTTGAAAATTCCTTTACAATTCGTTCGCGTAAAGCACGTGGTTTTAAGTTGGACGTATCATAAATATGCCTTGATAAACCACGTAATTCTTGTAAAATTTCACGTTCTTTTTGAATCCCTTTTAATGGTAATCCACCTTCCGCCAACGGATGTGAACGTCTGGATTCTTTATAACGTCTAACGAGTGTATCGTCATCCGCATCTAAAAATAATATTTTTAATGAAATACCGTCTGTTGATTTTAAATAATTAATCGCATCAATTAATGAATCGAATAAGTCGCCACCACGTGTATCCATTACCGCTGCAACACCGCGCATTTTTTTGCCCGATTTTAACATCAGATCTAAAAATGTACTCAATAGTTCTGGCGGTAAATTATCAATACAATAATACCCTAGGTCTTCGAAGCTTTGCATCGCCACTGTTCGTCCAGCACCAGACATGCCTGTAATGATGACGAGTTCTAAATTTTCATGATATCGTTGTTCTTGTGTCATGACGACTCCCCCTTCGATTGTTGAATTTTTTCATCTAACAATTGAAATTGTTCTGTATACGTGAATGTTCCAAATTGCATACCGCTTTCCGAAACTGCAAACAATAAGTTTGTTCTGTCTCCTTCGGCCATCGGTAAATGGCGTAATGCTTCAACTGGGTGCCACTCCAATAACCCTTCACGTGTTTCCCCATATGGAACGCCCGATAAGTCATGTGCGATAAATGTAAAAAGCATCCATTCGTCTAGTACATGATTTGTTTGTTCATCTTTAATAACCATCGTATAGGTTCCTTTGAGCTGTGGTTCAATTGCAGTTGCGCCCGTTTCCTCTTCAAATTCACGGACTGCTGCTTCATATATCGACTCACCTGCATCTACTTTCCCGCCAGGTGCCACATACCAACCACGTCTCGGTTTTTTCAATAATAATACTTGTCCGTTTTTTTCAACAAGTAAATTTGCAATTCGTTGCATATTATCACCACTCTAACTAAACACTACTTCCTATTATACATGTTTCTCGTCTTAATCGTCATTGAAAAGAATTATTTTGTAAACGCTTTCTCAAAATCCATAAAAAACAAGCTATACCTTAGCCTATGATGTTCCGGCTCGTTTCATACCAATATTGGCAATCATGATAACATCCATTCTTACCAGACGCCCGTTTTCAATAGGACGTCAACACAAAAAAACTATCTTCGAGCGCAATTCGCCAGAAGATAGTCAAAATATTTTATATCAAAAGGGGGGCTATTGATATGTTCTCTTATTATAGCCCAACGGTATTGCATTTTGGTAACAAACATATTAAGAGTTTGTTAAATGATTTAAGCTTCTACTTGATCCTTTAATGATTCAATATATTGTTGCGCTGCTTGTGCTGCGATACTCCCATCGCCTGTTGCAGTAACGATTTGGCGTAATAATTTTTCACGCACATCCCCTGCAGCATAAACACCAGGAATTTTCGTTTCCATCACTTCATTCGTTTCGATATAGCCATTTTCATCTAAAATCCCTAAATCTTCGAATGGTTGTGTGAGTGGATTCATGCCGATATAAACGAACACACCGTCTGTTTCAAACTCACGCTCTGAACCATCTTCTGTCGACACAAGCGTAACTGATCCAACTTTTCCATCTTTTTCATTTACTTCTTTTACAGTCGTATTCCAAATGAAATCGATTTTTGGGTTTTCAAATGCACGATCTTGAAGAATTTTTTGTGCACGTAGTTCATCACGACGATGAACAATTGTGACCTTCTTCGCAAAGCGTGTTAAATAAGCTCCTTCTTCCACTGCAGAGTCTCCTCCACCGATCACAACAAGTTCTTTATCTCGGAAAAATGCACCATCACATACAGCACAGTAACTAACACCCATACCTGTTAATGACTCTTCTCCAGGGATACCCATCTTACGGTATTCAGCACCTGTCGTAATAATAATTGTACGTGTTTTATACGTCGCTTCTCCAACGTAAATCGTTTTATATTGTTCACCATTTTCAATTTTTGTTACATCACCAAATGCATATTCTGCGCCAAATTTACGCGCATGTTCAAACATTTTCACTGATAAATCTGGTCCTAAAATATGGTCAAATCCAGGATAGTTTTCAATTGCTTCCGTATTGGCCATTTGTCCACCAGGTGCTCCTCTTTCAATCATTAATGTCGATAAGTTTGCACGAGATGTGTAGACTGCTGCTGTTAAACCTGCTGGTCCAGCACCTACAATAATAACGTCATAAATTTTTTCTGTTGACATGTGAATTTCCTCCTCCACAGCGTTCACTCTTATCAAATAGTAGCCGATTTTAAAAAATGTATCAAATGAACTGCTTACACATGGATAAGATGTGCATTTTTCATGGACTCAATCCACCTTCTTTGTCTATCCAATTCAATAAATTATATATTTGGTTAAATGTTGTATTTTCATGGAATACATGATCTTAACGGATAGGCACTAAAACGATAATCATTAATTTTACTAAGTATACTGTTAGCGGATACTTCGTCATTTATAATCAAACCACGATTTTTAAATCATTGTATTTGTTCTTCATATGTTTTGGGTTGGTTAATATGACTTTTATCATCGCTCTCCATAAAATGTCCCCTCACTTAGATATAAAAAATCCCACCATGGTACGCATTATAAAGAGGCGTGGTGGGTTCTGTTACTTATATTATATGTTGTATCCTAAATTTTTCCTACACAAATGTTGAATCACTTGAATTCATCACTACTCGAACACTCTAACGATGGCTTTTACAATGCCCTTTAGGAATATTTCATCCTTTTTCATTAATCTGTATACGGTAAAAATGCAATCAATTCATTCACATACTTCGTTAACGTCGGTGTAGAAATCCCGTATTTCTTTGCCATTCCTGTTTTCGTAACACGGTCAAATCGCGCAGATCGGAACATAAAATCAATTGCCGCAGCTAATGCCATTGGATTCGGGAAACGATAAGCTGCTTCCATTGCTCGTTCACATAATGTAAACCACATTTGAAATAAATGTGCTGCTTCATAATTCAATGGACAGTAATTTTTGTATAAAATTTCTGTAATTTCATATGCACGTACATGCGCTGGGTCGCTTGTTTCACCAAATGCAAATTCTTCGCCAAGACTGCTCATTAAAAAAACTTTCTCTTCAACCGTAAGCTTTTCAAGTTGAATATAAGTGGGATGAGCCAATAACTCTTGTTTATAACCTGATTTTCCTAGTAAATAAAATCCAAACATTCTTTCACTACGATATGAATTTTGAATTTTATTTAATAAAAATGTACGATCTTGCTCAACACTATTCGGCTCGATTTTCTCTTCGACATCTTGCCAAGGTTCAAAGCCTTCTTTAGAAGGATCAATTTCTAATAATTTGGCATATGCTTTTTTAGCAATGTTATCATGACCTGTGAAATATGCAGAATGTGCTAACCAGAAATAAAAGCCTGCATCCCCTTCAAAGCCATGTTTTTGCAACTTCCGAAACTGTTTAAATGCTTCCTCATGTTGCCCTACAAGCGAAAATGTTGCCCCTAATTTATAACGCTGTTCAACAGCATATGGGTGAATTTTTCGTAGCATATTCAGCAATTGCTCTAATTGCTCATTTTTCTCTTCATAATAATAAAATACTGCTAAATTACAAAGTGCATGAATATTCCCTTCATTTTGTGAAAGGACTTCATCTAATGTTTCATATGCACGTTCGATTTTCCCTAAGTAAAAATATGCTAACGCTAAATTATTATACGCCGCCCATAATTGCGGGTAGTCTGTAATAATATTTTCTAATAGGGCGATCGCTTCTTTAAATTCGCCATCTTCCATTTGTTTACGTGCTTTTTCTTGTAATACATACACTTCATAATCTTCATCACCAAACGGATCATTTTGTTCTATAAAATCAATGATTTCTTCAGCGTCATCCGCAAAAGGCCCACCTGCATCCATTTTTAAATATTGTTCTGCATAGCCTTTTGCTTCTATTAGTAAATTCATATGTGCGTGAACTTCTGCCAAATAAAACGTAATATCTGCTAATTCTGGTGCCAATACATACGCTTGTTGAAGTGTTTCTTCCGCTTCTTTAAAAGCACCTTCCTCCATTTGTAAAATCCCATAATGCATAAGAATCTCAGGATCTTCTGGATTTAATTCAGTTGCTCTTTTTAAATATTTATGTGCTTCTGTAAAGCGGTCTTGTTGCATCGCTTTTAACGCCTTTTTATAATAAAACTCCCCATCAGGAATAAACGAAATGACTTTTCGATTTTGGTGTACTCGTTTTTTATCCAATCAAAATTCCTCCGAAACTATCTGAAAGTTCAATAATGCTATGATCTTTCTCTTCAATAGGATTAGTATAACATATTGAAAGAATTTGCCATTGTTCCGACATGCAGATGATTGTACTGAACTTTTGCACTGTTAGGCATCTCCTCAACCAATTCATTATACAGTCTTATACATCGAGCGCAAGTGATTGACGTCTTTTTTCCATTTCTTCTTTCGTATAAATGATTTTGACAGGATTTCCACCCGCAAATGCACCCGCAGGAATATCTTTATTCACCAGTGAAGCAGCGGACACAATGGCACCGTCTCCAATACTAACACCGGGTAAAATCGTTGTATTTGCACCAATTAATACATGTTCCCCAATATGAACATCTCCAATACGATATTCTTCAATTAAATATTCATGCGCTAAAATGGTTGTATTATAACCAATCACAGAATTATCTCCGACTGTAATTCTTTCTGGAAACATAATATCAGGCATAACCATTAATGCAAAAGAGGTTTGATGGCCAACTTTCATCTTCAATAATGTTCGGAATAAAAAGTTTTTAACAGAGAGGAAAGGGGTGTATCTTGCAATTTGAATGACAATAAAATTTTTAGTAACTTTTAAAAAAGGAACTGTTTTATAAATATGCCAAAGGGAGTTCGCATTCCCTTTGGCTTTGTACCTTTCAGTACGTCTCATTGCTTTTCTCCCTGAACAATTGGTAATAAATCACTAATATGTTGCAACATATAGTCTGGTTGGTATTTCTGTAAAAAGTCTTCCCCTTTAATCGTCCATGCGACACCAGCCGTTTTCACACCGGCATTTTGTCCACCTACGATATCATGATAATTGTCCCCAATCATGATTGCCTCTTCTTTTGACGCATTTAATCGTTGTAACGCTAAGTAGATGGGTTCTGGATTTGGCTTCGCATGTTGAACATCATCGAGGCCAATAACTGTATCAAAAATATTGCCTGCTTCTAATAATGCAATGCCTTTATGCACCATTTCATTCCTCTTTGTAGAAACAATCGCTAATTTATAACCTAGTTCTTTTAATTGGCGAAGCGTCTTAGAAACACCATCGAATTCAACTGCAAGACGATCATGGTTGTCATAATTCCATTGACGATACTCCGCAATTAATTGTTCAGCATTTTCTTCGTCGATTTTACCGAATGTATCTGTTAATGTCGGTCCTAAAAAAGGCAAAATTTGTTCACGGTCATATTGACCTGGGAAATGCGTATTCAATACATGTTCGAATGTTTGAATAATCAATTCGTTTGTATCTAATAATGTGCCATCAAAATCGAATAATAATGTTGTAATCTTCTTTTCCAACTGTTGAAACCTCCTAAATTAGTCGTCTTGATACGTCGTTTGTATTTTTTGTACATATCTTCTGAAGACGAAAAAGACGATTGCAGCGACAATAGTAATAACTGACACAACTTGTGCAGCACGTAAGACGCCGCTGTATAAACTGTCCGTACGCATTCCCTCGATAAAGAAGCGTCCAATAGAATACCATGTTAAGTAAAATAAAAAGAGTTCTCCGCGTTTTATCGCAAAACGACGAAGTACTAAAATCAATATAAGTCCAACAACATTCCAAAGTGATTCATATAAAAATGTCGGATGATAAGTTACACCATCAATCGTCATTTGATTCATAATCCAATCTGGAATAATTGTATTGTCAAGAAATTGTTCCGAAACTGGTCCGCCATGTGCTTCTTGGTTCATAAAGTTTCCCCAGCGACCAATAATTTGCCCGATTAAAATACCAGGTGCAGCAATATCAGCTGTTTTCCAGAATGAGACACCGCGTACTTTCGTATAAATAAAAGTCGTTAAAAAGGCACCAATTAAAGCACCGTGGATGGCTATTCCACCTTCCCATATTTGAATAATTTTTTCTGGGTGTTGCGCATAATACTCCCATGAAAAAAGAACATAATATAATCGTGCACTTAAAATTGAAATCGGTACAGCCCAAATTAGTAAATCTGTTAAGAAGTCTGGATGCATCCCACGCTTGACCATTTCTTTTTGGACGACCATGTAAGCTAACACGATTCCCGTTGCAATAATTATGCCATACCAACGGACTTCTAAACTACCAAGAGAAAATGCAACGGGATTAATCGCTAATAAATGATACATATTTACTCCGTCTCCTTATCCTGTCGCATATTTTGTTCCATCTGAATCGCTGTTTCAAGCTTTTCAGAAAATTGCTCTGCTGCATTATATCCTAATTGTTTCATACGATAATCCATTGCAGCGACTTCAATAATGACTGATAAGTTCCTACCTGGACGAACTGGTACGACGAGCTTCGTTAATTCTGTATCCATAATTTTAATTTTATTCTCATCTAATCCAAGACGATCATAAACCTTCTCTTCATCCCATAACTCTAAATCAATCACAAGCAGTACGCGCTTATCGCTTTTCACGGCACTTGCTCCGAATAAATTCACAATGTCAATAATGCCAACACCGCGTATTTCTAACATATGTTCAAGTAATTTGGGTGAACTTCCAATGAGCACATTCGTAGATACTTCACGAATTTCTACAGAGTCATCTGCAATCAGTCGATGTCCGCGTTTTATTAACTCTAAAGCTGTCTCACTTTTACCGACACCGCTTTTGCCTGTAATTAATACACCGATTCCGTACACATCGACTAAAACGCCATGCATCGTAACCATCGGGGCTAATTGACCTTCTAAATAATTCGTCAACATGACCGAAAATCTCGATGTCGCAATATCTGTTTTTAATACAGGGATTCCGACTTTATTTGCTTCTTCAAGTAATTCAATGGGCGGTTCCATTTTATGTGCAACGATAATCGCTGGTGTTACTTCAGAACATAATCGTTTCATTCGATCTACTTTTTCGGCTTTTTTTAAATTCGCAAAAAAAGTTAGTTCTGTCGTTCCTAATAATTGTACACGTCTTGCAGGAAAGTGATCGAAATAGCCTGCCATTTCCAAGCCTGGTCGATAAATATCACTTTGCAATACTGGACGATTTAATCCTGCTTCTCCCGCACATAACTCTAAATTTAATGTTTGTTGTACGTCGGAGACCGTTAAGTTAATCATCGAATCCCACCTTACATATTGAACGTTAAGTATATCCTCTTTATCTTACCACAAACTGATTGGCTCCTTTTACTAAAAGCCATTGATAACGATTAGAAGTATGTTTTAAGTATAGGAGATCCATAGTCATTTGCCACTATTGTATTGAAATTAAAAACAATGTGCTCTCGATGTTAAAGGGAGCACATTGTTCATTGTTAAGCAAAATTATAGTGGAGCATAATTGTTCCTGTTTTACTTTCCACTTTTACTTGTAGCGGCTTGTCGTCACCTTCTACACGTTTCTCAAAGCGCATTGAACGTTGTAAAAATTGCTCATGCTCTTTTAATTGTTCAATGTCATTTAATCGGACGTCCAACTTGCCAATCATGGACGCTAATTCACCTTGTAAAGAGCGATTGGATGGAACATAGAGCTCAACACCACCACTCATTGTTTTTGCTTCAACTTCTTTTGCTTGTTCACTTCTTGTCGTCACTGCGATATTGCCGTTTAATGACTGGGCTTTCACTTCTTCAACATGTCCATCGATATAAATCCGGCCATTTAATGTTTCAGCTTTCATTTTTTTCGCTTGAACATCATTCACGTAAATGGTGCCATTCACTGTTTCCACATCAATCTCATCACTTTTTGCTTCGACTACATCAATTTTCCCATTTGACGTTTTTACTTTTATTGTCTCAAATGGAATATCCGCTAGTTTAAACGCACCATTCGTTAAGCGAATCGATAATGTCTCATATTCTTTTTCTGGTACATAAATGTTTACATTTACTTGTGCCAGCTTCATCTCACTCGTCAGTTGAAGTGTGTCGTCATCAAGGATACACAGAATTTTATCAATGATTTCCTGTTTAGATTGTTCTTCGTCCTCTTGGAAATAACCTTTCATATCAAAGTGTAACTGAATGTCATTTCCTTCAGCTTTGTGCAATGTACAATTACCATTTGATACTTTTACATGAATCGATTTTACTTGATCAGCTGGCTTTGTAATTTTATGCGTAAAGTTCGTTGCTTTACCGAATGGGGCATCCATATCAAACTCTTTCACTTTTTGTACAGCACCTTGCATAAATTGCATAAAACGTTCGCCTGCTACTGTAAAGTCTTTTCGTATTTCATTTAAAAAATCATCTAAATCAGATGCTTCTTTCTTTGTTTGAGATGAATCTTCTTCGGCTGATTGCTTTTGTTCTTCTTGCTTTTTTGGATAAGGTACAAGCTCAGCAGGTGTATGTTTTTTTGCTGATTGTACATCCTCCTTTTGCTTTTTTCCCTCTTCCGTGTCTTTTTGCAATTGTTCCAATAGTGATAGTGCTTCGTCCATTGAAATCGTACCGTTTTCGAGCATTGTTAAAATACGTTTACGTTTTTCTTGCATGATGACGCCTCCTATTGTTATTGTCTTCGTTTCGTTACTTATTTATACGAATAACAGGAAAAAAAGTTTCATTATTAAGTTGTTTCAGCTTGTTCAATCAGTGTTTTCATTCTTTCTTTATCTCGTTCTAATATAGGCTTTAAATATTGACCTGTGTAAGAACCTTTCACTTTTGCTACTGCTTCAGGTGTTCCCGTCGCAATAATTTTCCCACCTTTATCGCCACCTTCTGGTCCTAAATCAATAATATGATCGACCGTCTTAATGACATCTAAATTATGTTCAATCACAAGTACGGTATTACCACCTTCAACAAGACGCTCTAACACTGTTAATAATTTCGCGATATCATGCGCATGTAATCCCGTCGTTGGTTCATCTAAAATATAAAAGGATTTTCCAGTAGATCGTTTATGCAATTCAGAAGCCAATTTTACACGTTGTGCTTCTCCACCTGATAGCGTTGTAGCTGGTTGTCCTAATTTAATATACCCAAGTCCAACATCCATAATCGTTTGTAGTTTCCGCTTGATCTTTGGAATATTTTCAAAAAACTGTAAGGCATCTTCAACTGTCATTTCTAAAATATCCGAAATGTTTTTACCTTTGTAGCGAACTTCCAATGTTTCACGGTTATAACGCTTGCCATGACATACCTCGCATGGAACATAAACGTCGGGTAAAAAGTGCATTTCAATTTTGATAATACCGTCCCCTCGGCATGCTTCACAACGTCCACCCTTCACATTAAAACTAAAACGTCCTTTTTTATATCCGCGTACTTTTGCTTCATTTGTTGACGCAAAGACATCACGAACATCGTCGAACATCCCTGTATAAGTTGCAGGGTTTGAACGTGGCGTACGTCCGATTGGTGATTGATCAATTTCAATCACTTTTTCTAATTGTTCGATTCCGGTAATCGATTGATGCGCACCAGGAATTGTTCGCGCTCGATTTAATTGATGTGCCAATGATTTATAAAGTACTTCGTTTATGAGTGTACTTTTCCCAGAACCTGAAACACCTGTAACCGCAATAAATTGCCCAAGTGGAATATCGACATTCACTTTCTTCAAGTTATTTTCAGCTGCACCTTTAATCGATATTTTACGTCCATCCGATTGTTTTCGTTCGCGTGGAAGCGGAATAAATTGTTTACCACTTAAATAGTTACCAGTTAACGATTGCGGATCAGCCATTACCTCTTCTGGTGTCCCTGCTGAGACAACCTCTCCGCCATCGACACCTGCTCCTGGTCCCATATCAATTAAATAATCCGCCGCTAGCATCGTATCCTCATCATGTTCTACAACAATTAATGTATTCCCGATATCACGCATATTTTTTAATGTTGTGATGAGACGGTCATTATCACGCTGATGCAAACCAATAGATGGTTCGTCTAAAATGTATAATACACCTGTTAAACGTGAACCAATTTGTGTTGCCAATCGAATACGTTGTGCTTCCCCGCCAGATAATGTCCCTGCCGAACGTGATAACGTTAAATAATCCAGTCCCACATTTACGAGGAATCCAAGTCGTTCTGCTATTTCTTTTAAAATTAACTCTGCAATTTGGGCATCTTTTTCTGATAATGTTAATTGTTTAAAGAAAGCATCTGCTTCAGTAATCGACTTCTCTGTTACTTCCCCAATGTGTAAACCATTCACTTTAACAGCTAATGATTCCTTCTTTAAACGATATCCTTTACACGTTGGACAATCACGTACCGCCATATATTTCTCCATTTGTTCACGCACATAATCAGAAGATGTGTCGTGATAACGACGGGCAACATTGGCTAGTACACCTTCAAAATAAATATCACTATCTCTTGTGCCACCAAATTCATTCGTATAACGGAAACGAATCTTTTCATCACCAGAGCCATGTAAAATCTTATCTAATTGTTCTTTTGATAGTTCTTTGACAGGCACATCCATTGAGATGCCGTAATGATCAGCAACCGTTTTTAACAAGGTTGGATAATATTGTGAACTCGTTGGTTCCCATGGTGCGATGGCATGCTCTGTCAATGTTAATGTATCATCAGGAATGACCAGTTTAGGATCTACTTCGAGTTTCGTTCCAAGCCCATCACATTCACCACAAGCGCCAAATGGACTGTTAAACGAGAACATCCTCGGCTCTAATTCTCCAATCGAAAAACCACAAATCGGACAAGCGTGATGCTCACTAAATAGCAACTCTTCGCCATCAATTACATCAATAACAACCGTACCATCTGCGAGGCGTAATGCCGCTTCTAATGAATCACTCAGCCGGCTTTCAATGCCTTCTTTCATAACAATTCGGTCAATGACCACTTCAATCGTATGCTTTTTATTTTTATTTAATTCGATATTATCATCTAAATCGTAGGTTTCTCCGTTAATCCGAACACGTACATATCCTTCTTTACGTACTTCCTCAAATAATTTTACATGCGTTCCTTTTCGGCCTTTGACAATCGGTGCAAGTACTTGTAGCCGCGTTCGCTCGGGTAATTCTTTTAAACGATCAACCATTTGTTCTATCGTTTGAGAAGTGATTTCAATCCCATGTGTTGGGCAAATCGGTTTTCCAACACGAGCATATAACAAACGTAAGTAATCGTATATTTCAGTTACAGTTCCGACTGTCGAACGTGGATTTCTACTCGTCGTTTTTTGGTCAATTGAAATTGCCGGTGATAATCCTTCGATTACATCAACATCTGGCTTATCCATTTGCCCTAAAAATTGACGTGCATATGCAGAAAGCGATTCAACATAGCGACGTTGTCCTTCCGCATATATCGTATCAAATGCAAGCGATGATTTTCCCGAGCCTGATAACCCTGTAATGACAACAAGTTCATCGCGGGGGATGTTAACGTCTATATTTTTCAAGTTATGTGCACGAGCACCTTGAATGACAATTTCTTTATTTTTCATCATAAGACTACCCTTCTGCTTTTAATTCGATAATGGCATCTCTTAGTTCAGCTGCAAGCTCAAATTGTAAATCTTTCGCTGCTTCATCCATTTCTTTTTCAAGCACAGCTAAAATTGATGCTTTTTCGTCTTTCGTTAATTTCTTGCCATGTGTAATTTTTTCTAGATAAGTTTCACGTTCTTCAGCGACTTCTGTAGCGCGAATGACATCATGAATTTCTTTCTTAATCGTTTGCGGTGTGATCCCATGTTTTTCGTTATAAGCCATCTGAATATCACGACGACGATGTGTTTCATCAATCGCCCGTTTCATCGAGTCTGTCATATGATCGGCATACATAATAACATGTCCATTTGCATTTCTTGCTGCACGTCCAATCGTTTGAATCAGCGATCGATCCGAACGTAAGAAACCTTCTTTATCAGCATCCAATATCGTCACAAGGGATACTTCCGGTATATCGAGCCCTTCTCGTAATAAGTTAATCCCAACAAGTACATCATACGTTCCCATTCGAAGCTCACGAATAATTTCAATCCGTTCTAATGTCTTTACTTCAGAATGAAGATATTGCACTTTAATGCCAACATCTTTTAAATAATCTGTTAAGTCTTCCGACATTTTTTTCGTTAACGTAGTAATTAAGACGCGTTCATTTTTTTCAATTCTCATATGAATCTCATGCAGTAAATCGTCAATTTGTCCTTCTGTTGGACGGACTTCAATGACTGGGTCTAATAAACCTGTTGGACGAATAATTTGTTCAACCATTTCAGGTGTATGCTCTAACTCATAGGGCCCAGGAGTTGCCGAAACATAAATGGCCTGTTCAATATGTTGTTCAAACTCATCAAAACGTAATGGACGGTTATCCAATGCAGATGGTAAACGGAACCCATGATCGACAAGTACTTGCTTTCGCGCTTGGTCACCGTTGTACATGCCTCGAATTTGCGGTAATGTCACGTGGCTTTCATCTATTACCATTAAGAAATCATCCGGAAAATAATCGATCAATGTGTATGGAGCTGCACCAGGTAGTCGTAAGGTTAAATGCCTTGAATAGTTTTCGATTCCTGAACAAAAGCCCATTTCTTTCATCATTTCTAAATCATAACGTGTTCGTTGTTCCAATCTTTGTGCTTCTAATAATTTATTTTCAACTTTTAACTTTTCAAGTTGCTCTTCTAATTCTATCTCGATATTTTTAATCGCTTTTTCCATTTTCTCTTCACCTGTAACGAAGTGGGATGCTGGGAATACAGCTACATGATCACGATCTCCAATAATTTCCCCCGTCAGGGCATCGACTTCTCGAATGCGATCAATTTCATCACCGAAAAACTCAATTCGAATACAGTGCTCGTCACGGGATGCTGGAAATAACTCTACAACATCGCCGCGTACTCGAAAGGTTCCTCGTACAAAATTGACATCATTTCTTGCATATTGAATCCCTACAAATCTTCTTAATAATTCATCCCGTTCAATTTCCATCCCTTTTCGAATCGACACAACCATATCTCGGTATTCTTTCGGTGAACCTAAACCGTAAATACAAGATACAGAAGCAACAATTAAGACATCATTACGTTCAAATAAAGAAGACGTTGCTGAGTGACGTAATTTATCGATTTCGTCGTTAATGCTTGCGTCTTTTTCGATATACGTATCAGTGTGTGCGACGTACGCTTCAGGTTGGAAATAGTCATAATAACTGACAAAATATTCAACAGCATTATTGGGGAAAAATTCTTTAAATTCATTGTATAGTTGACCCGCTAATGTTTTATTGTGGGCGATAACAAGTGTTGGTTTATTAATTTCTGTGACGACATTCGAAACGGTAAAGGTTTTTCCGGTCCCTGTTGCACCGAGTAATGTTTGATGTTTTTTCCCTGTTTGAACTCCTTCAACTAACGCTTCAATCGCGGTCGGTTGGTCGCCACCAGGAGTGTACGGGGCTTGTAAATTAAACTTTTCCAAAGCGTTCCCCTCCAACGAATAAGTATTTGTAGCTTACCATATTCTCGTTAGAAATACGAATAAAACAGAACGTACGTTTTTACTTATTTTCTACTTCTTCTTTGATAATTCCCTTTTTTTTGTATTTTGAACATAAAAAAACGCTACAACAATATTTGTGAGCGTTTTTCATAGGACGACGATGATTCATCATCAACTGTCCATTTTTTGTAAGATCGTTGTATATTCTAAAAATGCATGTTGATTTTTTTGATCCAATGCATCATCAATTAATAATAATAAACGATCCTTCTGTTGTTTTCGGCGAAGGTGGTTCATTAATAAATTCACATAAATTTCATCGAGTAGCCGTTCAGCACGCATTTGCTCTTCTTCATCACAAATTGCGTTTAATAAACGTTTAAATGAATCCATCATATTCCAGCCTCCATCCTTACCCTTTTCTCTATTATACAAAAAGGACGAGCGCTTCTGCAAGAAACTTTCAGAACATTCTTTTTCTACTTACTTCTTACCCGATTGAATTGTAGATAAAAATTGCTGTAATCACGTATTGGAGTACAGCAGCTTCCATTTCTGACAATTCCAAAATGAACGGTTCATCCTTCTGTCTGTGATTTCACTAAACGAATTGTAATTTCTGAAACGATTAAAACAATCAGTCCCACTACAATTGGAATAGAGGATAAGCCAAACGCTAGAAATGCAACAAGTGCTACGAGGATTGCTTGGACCCATTGCATTTTTTGCACGACATAACGAATCGCCTTCGTTCGGCTCTGTGCATCAATTGGATAAAGCATGTCCATTCTAAAATCCTCGCCGACACGAAATGCATAAATGGACTGTATAGCAGATGCAAATGCAATAACAGCCGCAAATATACATACTACAGCAGGAATGGATACGAGATATGTCACTGCCATAACAATGACTGTTAAACGCAACCATAGACGAAACATATCATCTGTTCGGAAAAATGTCCGCTGTATTAAATAGCGTTGCGCATGTTCTCGATTGAACGTCACTTTCATCATGCATGCATTTAACCAACTTCTACGGCTAATTGCCCCTTTCACATGTGGAACATCCGTGAAATAATTCGCAAACTGATAAAAGCGCATCATACGATTTTGTTCCAATTGGATAAAGTGTTCATACGGAAATGGTCGTACCGCCATTTGTCGTTTCCAATACATCGAATAAAAGGTGAACAATGCAATCGGAATCACGATGAGATAATAATGTGGACTTAACCAACTATAAAAAGCAGCAGTCATTAATATAAAACGAATGCCTCGATCAAGCCATACTTTTTCACCATTTGTCGCGAAATGAACGGAAAACTCGGTATCCACGCTTAGCCATTTAAAGACAATGATAAATACCGCTAACCAACCAAGTGTTGCTGATGACGCAATGTTCACAGTTGTCAACAGTGGTAAAAAAACAATCCAGACGATGAGTGGTAAAGGAAGTTGCGAAACAGTTGTCCATCTCAGGCTCTTTTTTATATAATGCGGAAGCTGTCCTTCCAAAGGTAAGAAGAACACAATATCCGCTTCTTTTAATAATGTTGTTGGTGCTGATAACGTAATTCCTGCGCTTATGACAAGCGCAGCAATAATTGCCGCTGGAAAATGCTCTGGGACAGTCTTTAACCATTCGCTATAACTATATCCAAGTGCCCCTATGGCAAAAACGAGGACAATAGCTAAATGACCTGTAAAAATATATTGCGCGTACCGTTGAACTTCGCGCATGTAATGATGGAAACGCGTGCGCCACATACTCGCTAAATTATTCATCGTCCTGTTCCTCTGTTAACGCAATATATAAATCGTCTAACGTTGCATTCGGCATATGAAAGGATGCACGTAATTCATCCATTGTTCCTTCTGCACGAACGCGACCGTCATGAAGTAAAATAATACGATCACAATATTTTTCAGCTGTCGGTAAGACGTGTGTCGACATTAAAATAGAAGCTCCTTCTTGTTTACGCGTTTCCATTTGATCCAATAAGGTTTTAATTGCAATCGGGTCAAGTCCAACGAATGGTTCGTCAATAATATACAATGATGGATTCACTAAAAATGCACACATAATCATTACTTTTTGACGCATTCCTTTTGAAAAGTGAGATGGAAACCATTTCAACCGCTTTTCCATTCGAAACTCTTTCAACAATATTCCTGAACGCGCTTCAAACGTTTGCTTGTCCAGCCCATATGCCATTGCCGTTAACTCTAAATGTTCTTGTAAAGTAAGTTCATCGTATAAAATAGGCGTTTCAGGAATATACGAAAATGCTTGACGATAACTTTCGGGATTTTGTTGAAATGAAAACCCATTTACAGAAATATCCCCTTTATGTGGTTTCATTAAGCCAATAATATGTTTAATCGTCGTACTTTTCCCGGCACCATTTAAGCCAATTAAGCCGACTAATTCACCTTGTCCAATTTCAAATGATAAATCATGTAAAACAGGTTTTCGTGTATAACCACCTGTCACATCTGTTAATTTTACAATTGCCATGACCATCCTCCGTTCTTTTTATTATCGTACCAAAAATAGGATACAATTACCTTTATTTTATCGCTTTTGATTAACCGTTGAAAATAGTTTGACACATTATTATATGCTACAATAAAAACAATGATGAAAGGGAGTGTGCATAATGAGTAGTTGTATTTTTTGTCAAATTATTGAAGGAGAAATTCCGAGTGCAAAAATTTATGAAGATGAGCATGTGTACGCGTTTATGGATATTATGCCCCTTACAAAAGGGCATGTGCTTTTAATTCCAAAAAAACATGTCGAAAATATTTATGACTTTACTGAAGAGGACGCGGCACAATTTTTCAAAGCTGCACCAAAAGTTGCAAACGCTTTAAAAGATGAATTTACACCTATTGGGATGAATTTATTACAAAATAATGGGGCAGCTGCTGGTCAAACCGTCTTCCATTATCATTTGCATTTTATCCCGCGTTATGATGAAACAGATGGCTTCGACTTATCTACTTGGGAATCAAAACAAGAAGAATTTACACCTGAAAAAGTACAGCAACTAGCAGAAAACCTTCGAAAGAAGCTAGCAGAATAATCTTTTTTGCAAATACTTTGTGGGCAATAGTATCATTTTTAATGATTTAGTCGTTTTTATTTGCCCCTCATGTAAGCGCGTGCTTTAATAAAAGTACGAATGCTTTACTCACTCTTAAAGAAAGAGGTGCATATGTATGAAGGCATCAACATTTTTTGTAGGTCTTGCAACAGGCGCAATTGCTGCAGCAGTAACAGTTCTTTATTCGACACCAAAGTCAGGTAGTGACATGCGTTCAACAGTCAAAACAGATTGGCAAGAAGCTGTTCAAGATTTGTCGAGACAGTTAAATAAACTAAAAGGGTCATTTGCAAAATTTGCAGATGAAGCCGAAGAACATGTTCCTGATGCAGTCGATTATGTAAAAGATTCTTTTGAACATTTACAAGACGTGCCAAAAGCAACAAGAAAAAAACTTGAGCGCGAACTTGCAGACATTCAAAAATCATTAGCCAAATTAGAACAATCGATTGTAACTGAATAAGGCAAAAAATAACTATCGTTTAGTAAGCGATAGTTATTTTTATTCCGATAGTATTATTACCTAGCACGTATTTTACTTTTTATTTGAAATGGTATTATAACATGCATAATGTTCATCTTTGTGGTTCGTTCATTTATCGTTTCATAAAAATATTCATATCGACAATTTTCTATAATAATATTATACTATTACATGAGTTTACTTTGTTTATACAAGGTCTTAAACCTTTTTCATTTATCTAAAACTTTATTAAAATAAAAATTTTATCAATTATCACTTTTTTTATTTTGTTTTCTTGCTATAATAAAAGAAAAACTTTTTTTGGAAAGCAGGTGCCTTTTATGTCGGAAGAAAAGTATTCACTAAAAGATGCAATGATCTATAGTCAGCGAATGGCACAATTGTCAAAAGCGCTGTGGAAAGCTGTGGAGAAAGATTGGCAACAATGGATTCGTCCATACAATTTAAACATTAATGAACACCATATTTTATGGATTGCTTATCACTTGCAAGGCGCAACCATTTCAGACATCGCAAAATTCGGTGTCATGCACGTATCAACTGCATTTAACTTCTCAAAAAAGCTTGAAGAACGTGGTTACTTAAAGTTTTTCAAAAAAGAAGATGATCGTAGAAATACGTACGTAATTGTTACTGAAAAGGGAGAAAACCTTATTTTAGAGATGAATGAAAATTACTATGATACAAAACACGAAATTTTAGAAGGCTCTTTACCAATTAAAGATTTATATGGAAAATTCCCTGAATTATTAGAAGTGATGTCTGTCGTCCGTAATATTTATGGCGATGATTTTATGGAAATATTTGAAAGAGGTTTCGATAATTTGGAAAGTTCGTTCGAAGAATCTGGTAATCGCTTACATCCAGTGAAGCATTTAAATGCGGAGTCTTCTTAATAAAGTGAGGAATATTTCAATTTATACGCTTTTCTGTTATGATAGCAAGTAGATAAAAAAGGAGGGGGATAGCTTGATCCTCGTTATAACAATTTTATTTTCATTATTCTACTTGTACCAAATTAATCGAATGACATTCGCACTTTGTGAGTCGAGGGAAATCCCCGAAGAAAAACAACCAAAAGTGTACCGCACTGTTAATATTTTAATTACGATTTTAATTTTATCTTTTTTCGTTGAAGTATATTTTGCAGTATAAAAAACTGTCCAGAGAGTCTTACCTAACCGACTTTCTGTGACAGTTTTTTTATGCTGTTCATTCAACTCATACAAAATGAGGTTCAGGAAAATACCATGATTCCTGAACCTTATTTTTTAAAGCTTATGACATAACCCTTCGTTGTCTGTTAATATCTTTTAATAATAATAAGCTGCACCAACGATAATGAGTAAAATAAACAGGACGACGATCAATGCAAATCCTGAGCCAGCCGAGCCTTGATAAAATCCGCCACCCATTGTAACACCTCCTCTCTTCAGTAGAATATGCATCTTCCTTTCGACTGTATAGGCAGATGACAATTATTTTCTAAAACGTAAAAACCGCCATCGCAGTTTTTACGATTGACGGTTTTATTGTTCAAATGTTGGTTTGTAAAATGCACGATTATCCATTGGGAAAATTCGTTCTGAAAATTCACCTGGTGTTGTTTGTTGCATTGCACGGTTTAACATATTCATTTTTGCATCGATATTATCGATATAGTGAAGCATTTCTGCCTCTTTCAACATTGGACGTTTCGGACTTCCCCACTCTTCTTTTCCATGATGGCTCAATACTAAATGTTGCAATAACATAACTTCTTCGCCTTCAATATTTAATTCAACCGCGGCTTTTTCAATTTCACTTACCATAATTGAAATATGCCCGATTAAATTCCCTTCAATTGTATATTGCGTCCCGATTGGTCCTGATAATTCAGTTACTTTACCAATATCATGTAAAATAATCCCTGCATATAATAAATCTTTATTCAATGTCGGATATAATTCAGCAATCGCTTTTCCTAACTTTAACATCGATACGACATGATCGATGAGCCCCGAAACATAGTCATGATGATTACGCGTTGCAGCAGGATACGTTTGAAATTCCGTTTCATGTTTTTTTAATATATGGCGTGTAATACGCTGAATTTGTGGGTTTTTCATTTCAAATAAAAAGCTTAATAACTCTTCATATAATTGCTCTTTACTTTTTTCTGCAGACGGGATTAAGTCTGCTAATGTGACGCCTTCGTTCTCTTTTGCAGGACGAATACTTTTAATCCGCAATTGATTTTTCCCACGGTATTCATGTATGTCGCCACCAACTTTTACGATAATTCCAGCACGAAATGTTTTGACATGTTCTTCCGTTGTATCCCATAATTTCGCTTCTAAGTCGCCACTTTTATCTTGTAAAATCACGGTCATAAACGGACTGCCTTTTGTCGTTACGCCTGTCGTTGCTTGTTTAATCATTAAATACATATCAACAGATTCGCCCACTTGATAATCGAGTAGTTTTTTCATCTTTGTTTTGTCCCTTCTTTCTGTTCCAGTTCGGAAATTGTCATCGTTGTTGCATGATCAAAACGCTTCGTCATATGTGCATGACATGTAAAATAAATAAATTGTGTAGATGTGAGTTGTTGTAGTAATTGTACCATGTACAGTAGTCGCTGTTCATCAAAATGAACAAATGGATCGTCCATAATGATTGGAAATGGTGCTGCTTCTTGAATCGTTGTTGCAAGGGCAAATCGAAGCGCAATGTACGCCTGCTCTTTCGTCGCTTGACTTAATGTCATCATTGAAAAACGAACACCATCTTGACGTTCCGCTTCAAATAATCCTTCTTCAGTTATATGCAATGCCGTATAACGCTCACCCGTTAACTGTTCAAAATACCGATTGGCTCGATGCAACACTGCTGGAAATCGTTCTTCTTTTAACTGTTCCATCATTTCTACAATGGCTGTTGCAATCGCTTTTTTCATGGCCCATTCTTGTGTAAGCGCTGCTAAATTCGCTTTCTCTACTTCAATTTCTTGCACGAGCGCCCGATACGTTTCATCAGATAGTAAATCATTCGTTTCATGCGTTAACTGTGCCTTTTCTTCAACTAATTGTTGACGCTTTTCATCTAACTTTTCCAGTTGTGTTTTCGTTTGTTCGACAGTTTCATCAATCGAAAACATTGTGAGTGTCCAGTCAAAAGCATACGCTGCATATACATCTAATTGGGATACGATTGAGCGAAGTTGCTCTTGTAGCATTGAACGCTCACGTGCCGCTTCATACATTGCATAATACGCTTCCTCTGAGTCTACTGCCGCTTCTTTAAATAATTGTGTAATTTGAGTTGACGTTGTTTCAATGACAATACGGATTTCTGATAATTGTTGCTCATAATGTGCACGTCGTTCTGCCAATGAAATTTGCTGTTCTTGTGTACGTATGTGCACTTGATAAGCTTGCCGGATTTGTTCATATAATGTTTGCTCATTCGCTTCAATTGCCAATTGTTGTTGCGCATCATCTAGCCATTGTGTAATGTCGTGTTTTATCGTTTTACCTTTCGCTTGAATCTCTTTCATTTCCCTCATCGTTTCTTGTACATTACGAATGAGACGAAATAATTCTGGAATCAATTTTGCTGATGGCAATGTCGTGATGCCATATTGCTGTAAAAAAGTCGTTAATTGGCGATTCGTGTAAGCTTGCTCTTGTTGTAACGCACTTTGTTGTTCTGTAAGTTGCGCCAATTCTCGTTCCACAAGTGCGAGACTGTTCCGTATTTGCGCTTCTTCCCGTTCAAACGTTTGCACGATATCCGTATATCGACCGATTTCTTGTGCCAACGGTTCAATTTCTGCAATGGTTCGTTCCGCTTCCTCGGATGATTGCATCCCATGCTGTTGCTTTGTATAAATCAGCAGTACGACTAGTAAGGATATGCTACTAATCATGAGGAACCATTGTTGTGACAGTAAACCAATGACGAATAAAATCCCAACAATTATATAACCAATCATTTTCATCATTTGCAATTGCTTCGCCTGTCCACCTTGTAACATGACAAACGCTTTCGCATCCGCTAAACGTTGCTGTAATTTTGGCCATTGCTGAACTTGTTCGATCATATGTTCATCTGGCTGTTGGATGGATCGTTGTTTTTCAATAAGTTGTTCTTTTGCTTGTTGTTGTTTTGCTAAAGTACGCTCTACATCATTTAATTCTTTTTGACACGCTTCCATTTGCTCTAGTAAAGTATACATTTCCTCTTCTTGCTGTATAGAGGCATTCGCAGAGGACAGTTGTTCCATATCGTCTTCTGACTGTATACCGAGTCGCGTTAATAATTGCGTCTGTTCCGTTTGTAATTGCTTATACGTTGAGCGACATTGTTCTAACGTAGAGCGTAAGCGATGCCATTCAGCTTCATTTTGTAAAAAATGTTCAAAATGTGCGATTGTTTCAGCTTCCAGTCCAACTGCGTATTGTTTGTCAATATGTTCTAATTGATCTTGAATGGCTTTCTCTGTCGCTTTTGCTTCATTCAATTGATAATGTAACGATTCATATCGTGTTACGCCATCTGTTGGAAAATGTCCTCCCTGAACCTTTTGAAGTCGTCCTTCCAATATCCGTCGTTCATTGTATAGCGGTGTCAGTTGTTGTTGTAAACGCGCATGCTCAAAACGTTCTTTCAAAAGTCTTTGCTCTTCTGTTAACGCAAATAATTGTCTATCAATCTCTTCAATTCGATTGATCGCCTCTTCATAGCGTGCGGACTTTTCCCTTTCATGAAGTCGCTCTTTCTCTAACTGTTGAATCTTTTGAATCTGTTCATTGATCACAGGCTTTTTTCCATAGCGCTTATAACTTTCCGCCAATTCTTTTTCCATTTTCGATTCAATTTTTAATAATTCATCAATACCTGTCGTGCCCGAAGCAAATAATGTTCGACTTAATGTTTGTTCATCCATCTTTTCAAAGCCTTGTAATTGTAACAATGAAAAGGAAAAGATCGCTTCAAACGCAGCGCGATCATATTGACGCAATATTTTTTGTAAGTCCGTTTCATCACCGGTTGTTCCGTCTTCATAATATACCGTCACATCTCCACTTGATTTACCGCCTACACGCTCCACGACAACACACCCGTATTGTTCATCTTCAATATGAACTTGGCCACCATACGTATTTGAATGGAGTGGCTCATAGCGTAGCAATGAATGATTACGCGGTGGAAAGCCAAATAACACATGTAAAATAAATTGTTGAATCGTCGTTTTCCCCGCTTCATTTTCACCATATAAAACATTAATATGATGTCCAAATGTCAGTTGAAGATTTTCATGTTTTCCAAAGGCAAATATATGAATGTTTGTAATGCGCATTTGTTCACTTCCTATTCGCCAATTCGATTTGCAAACGAAGTTGGGCCTTTTCTTGAATTTCTTCAAATTGTTCTACTGTCAACGGCTCTAATATGTTCATATGGCGTGGATGTTCATACAAATCTTTTAATACATCTCGCCACTCCTCTTCCGTCCAGCTTTCCATCGTTTCAAAAACAGGCTGTAAAAGTGCATGTTTAGCTGAGGGTAAAACAGTTGCATACTTGAAATGAATATGCTGAATCCACACAAACGGTTCCATCCCTTCAAATGAATCACGTAATGCATCTAACCATTCTGTTTCCGTCGCTTGTTGGAATAAAACAGCTGCCTCTTCATCAATATCTGTAAAAATCAGTTCAACCATTGCCCCTTCTCGTACAGCTGTTAACGGTTCAATCGCTTTTTGACACGCTTCAAACCATTCCCCCGCATGTCGAATGCCTGTACAAGAAACAGCGCGTCTTTCGAACACAATAGTACTTGTTGGAATAAATTGTAAGGCTGTTTCTTCTTTCGATAATTGAACATCATAAAATCCTTTTAATCCGCGCTCATTCCGATGTCTCCCTTGCGTATTTCCTGGATAAACAATCGGTGGCTGTTGGTGTAATTGCTGGCGTTTATGAATATGACCGAGTGCCCAATAATGATAGTTTTTCTCTAGTAATTGCGTTTTTGTAAACGGTGCATACACTGCATGCGCCTGATCACCCGCAATACTTCCATGTAATAAGCCAATATGAATATCATCTGTATGTGCATTTGGATAGCGCTCAATTTTTGATTCTCGTATATGTCTTTCTGCATAGCTAAACCCATAAAGATGCACGGTTTCACCACGGATTATAATCGTTTTTTCTTCTACTTCTTCTGAAAAAACATGAACATTTTCAGGTAAATCGAAACGCGTCCATTTCCCGCTTAAATGGTCATGATTTCCATATGTAATAAAGACAGGTATATCCCACTTTTGCAGTTGTTGCATGCCTTCCTGGAACTTTAATTGTGCCCGCAAACTTCGATGCTCTCCATCATAAATATCCCCAACGATGACCAGAAAATCTGGTTTTACCGCTACTGCATGTGCAATTAAATGCTCAAACGCCGCAAACGTACTATTTTGTACTTCCTCATAATAGGCTTTTGGTAAATGAGCCATCCCTTTAAAAGGCGTATCTAAATGGAGATCTGCTGCATGTAAAAAACGAATCATCCTATACCTCTCCTTTCACCAGACCGAATATTTGTTCTTATTTTACCATAAATCAACCCATTTCGAAATCTTTTTCCCATCGTTTTCTCATATAAAAAAACCCTATCAATGGATGGAAGGTCATTCACATCGTATGATAGGGGATTTTGAATTATTCTTTTCCAAGTTGAATTGCTTTTTTTAAATCTTTTAACGAGCGAGATGGTCCATACATTAGTACGCCACCTTTATACACACGTGCTGCGAACCATCCAAGAAGTAAAATGGTTCCAATCATAATGCTAATTGCTAATAATGGCTCCCACATCGGTAAATCGAGCATGCCGACGCGTAAAAACATAACGAACGGCGAGAAGAAAGGGATATAAGAAGAAATCTTTAAATAGCCTAGTTCCGGATTCCCTAACCCCGATGCTGCAATAATAAATCCGATCACAATTAAAATCGTCATTGGCATAATCATTTGATTCACATCTTCTACACGACTAACGAGTGAACCGAGTAAAGCCGCTAAAGTTGCATATAAGAAATAACCGAGCATGAAAAAGACAATTGCATAAATAATGGTTGATGTACTTAAATTTGAAAATCCTAAGTAGGACATCGCACCTTCGGCAACCTCATTCCCACTCGTTTTAAGTGCAACATATGCTGCAATACCTAGCACTGTCATTTGCATAAGTCCAAGAACACCAATCCCGAATACTTTCGCAAATAAATGTTTTGTCGGTGAAACACTAGAGATTAAAATCTCCATTACTCGTGAAGATTTCTCCGTCGCAACTTCTGAAGCGATTGTACTCGAGTAAAATATAACCGCAAAATAAATGAGGAACATCAGTGCATAAACAAGACCTCGTGCCTCATTTAATTCTTCCTCGGTTTTAGATGACGGCGATAAAGAAGCGACTTCAAATTCAATCGGCGCTAGCAAAGATTGAACTTCTTCTGGTGCTAAAGATAACTCATTTGCTTTGATGGCTGTTTGAATGGATTGAAGGGCATCTTGCAAAATCGTTGGCACTAGAAATTCCATCGAACTCATCGAATAGTAGGTCGATTCAATTTGCGCATCTTTATTAAAATTTAAAACTAGCGCATTATCAATCTCCCCTTCTTGTACTTGTGCTTTTAACGTCTCTTCTGTTTCTTCACTCAAAACAAGTTCTATCTCAGCCTCATCATTGTTTATTTGTTCCACTAACGGATCAAACAATTGTCCACTTTCATCGATTACATGAAGTTCTGTCACTTCCTCTGTTCCCGTAAAATCTTGCACTTTTCCAATAATCGTTGAAATATTGGCGAGTAAAAACATCGATGCGATTAATACGGCTGTTGTAATTAAAAACGACTTTGTTTTCCCTTTCGTTACAATCGCTTGTTTAAAAATTAAGAAAAACTCACGCATGCTGTTTTCCCACCTTTTCAATAAAGATTTCCTGTAAAGATGGTTCTTCAATGGCAAAGTGACGAATTGGACCAAGTGCCATTGCAGCATTCAACAATTGCTGGGCTACTTCTTCTTGTTCTACTTGAAAAACAGCTCCTTCAATTGCTGTCTGCATTGCGGTCACCCCTGCAATTTGCTCTAAACTAGTTAAATCTATATCCGCATGAATGCGGACATTTTGTTTGCCAAAAGAACGCTTCACATCACGTAAAGAACCGCTAACAATTTGTTTCCCATGTGAAACGATGCTTAATTGCTCACATAATTCTTCTACATGATCCATACGGTGACTTGAAAATAAAATGGTCGCCCCATTATTCCTAAATTGTAAAATAGCATTTTTCAATAATTCCACGTTGACTGGGTCAAGGCCTGAAAAAGGCTCATCTAAAATTAATAATTTTGGATTATGCAAAAGAGATGCGACAACTTGCACTTTTTGCTGATTTCCTTTTGATAATTCTTCCACTTTCTTTTGTGCATAATGATCGATTTCCATATTGTTCATCCATGTTTCTGCTGCTTCTTTTGCTGCACGTTTAGACATCCCTCGTAATTGCCCGAGAAAAATCAATTGTTCGAGCACTTTCATTTTAGGATAAAGTCCTCGTTCTTCAGGCAAATAACCAATTTCATGGCTTGTTGCATAGGAGATTTTTTGACCATTCCATGTAATCTTTCCTTCATTTGCATTTAACAAGCCTAAAATCATTCGAAATGTCGTCGTTTTCCCCGCACCATTTGCGCCTAAAAAACCGTACATTGTTCCGGCTTCAACAGTTAAATCCAATTGATCTACCGCTGTAAAATCACCGAACTTCTTCGTTACATTCTCAATTTTTAAAGTCATGACGAGCTCCTTCCTCTGTACTACTATCATAGATTTACGTTTCAACCGATAATAAGTTTCAGTCTTTTGTGAATTTCATGAAAAAATTTCTTTTTTGTTGTTTTCATAGTATAATATACACACTATCGAATGGGGGAGAGATTGACGATGAAAGTTTATAAATTAACAGCTTATGAAAAAAACGGAACGTTAATAATCGATGAATCGATTGAAGCTTCTAATGACGAAGAGGCGAAAGAAAAAGGAGAAACGATGTTAGCAGAAAAGGAATTAACAGAAGCAACACATCGCCTTGCATCGCCAACTGGGAAGCTTGTTTTATTTCATAGCTAATAAACAATCAATGACTATTTCACCTAAAGAAATTTAATAAATGAGGTGCTATGATGGAATTATCAATTGCTTTAATTGCCCACGATGAGAAAAAAGATGAAATGGTGAACTTTGCAATTGCGTACGAACGCTTTTTCAAATCCCATCAATTATTCGCAACAGGTACAACGGGAAAAAGAATTATGGCAGAAACAAATTTGCAAATTGACCGATTAATGTCTGGTCCGTTGGGGGGCGACCAACAAATCGGCGCGAAAATTGCGACTGGCGATTTAGATCTTGTCATCTTTTTTAGAGATCCGTTAACAGCCCAACCACATGAACCAGATGTGAGTGCATTATTAAGGCTTTGTGACGTTTATCGAATTCCGCTCGCAACGAATAGCACGACAGCAGAGTTATTATTAAAATCCATTGAAAAAGGGAATTTTGATTGGCGCGAAAATATTAAAAAATTATAAATTGGACAAGCTTTTATGAAGAAGTAGCGATATCATGTTGACGCGAACAATGCTAAAAATTCCAACGTTTTTTGTTGCTCCATAGCCAAGCCGCCATGTGCTAAATCGGATTGCTTGGCTGTTTTCATTTTTGCATCTCCATAGCATTCATGGTATGGTTATAGAACATCATATTTAAAAGAGGGATAACTATGCTTATCTACAGGTGGATAATACAATATGCTGTGCAAAAAAACCTTTAACTATTTCAACGTAGTTAAAGGTTTTTTTGTTGCCTAAGGGAAAGTTTTCAATACTTGTAGGCATATCCATAAAGGAGGACAATATCAATGGAGAATCATAAGCGTCAAGTCGTATTCGCAACATGGCTAGGCATTTTTGTTAATACATTTCTAACCATTCTAAAAGGGGTAGTCGGTTTTATTTCTGGTAGTAAAGCATTATTAGCAGATGCCGTTCATTCAGCTTCGGACATCGTCAGTTCTGTCGTTATTTTATTTGGTGTTCGCATTGCCATGAAGCCTGCTGATGAAGAGCATCCATATGGACATGGAAAGGCAGAAAATATTGCGGCAATAATTGTTGCACTGATTCTAATCGTTGCAGGCGTTGAAATTGCCATTTCTTCTACAAAAGTATTTTTCGGAAAGCCACCTGTCGTTCCTGGGAAAATTGCACTCATTGCGATTATCATTTCGATTGTGATTAAGGAAATTTTATTCCAATATAAATATCGTTTAGGCAAAAAGATTAACAGTATTGCGCTTATTAGTGATGCTTGGCATCATCGTTCAGATGCGCTTTCTTCCATTGCTGCTTTACTTGGTGTTAGTATTTCAATGATTGGGAATCATTATGGCATTTCATTCTTAGTATATTCGGATGCAGTTGCGGGAATCATCGTATCGTTAATCGTCATTAAAGTTGGCTATTCTTTAGCAAAAGATTCTTCTACTGTGATGATGGAACAAGTGCTATCAGATGAAGAAGCGGAAAAATTTTATGATACAGTACTCCAAATTGACCATGTTTTAAATATTGATCAAATGCATGTGCGTACACATGGTCATTATGTCATTATCGATATAAAGATTGGTGTTCATTCTACTTTAAGCGTTGAAGAAGGTCATCAGATTGCTAAAAATGTGAAAAATCGTTTAATGGAAGAACATAAAGACGTGCAAGATGTCCTCGTCCATGTAAATCCTTATAACGAAAATGATGCATAAAAAAAGATGCGATCACGATCGATCGCATCTTTTTTTTATTCTCCTATAAACTTCGGTTTACGCTTTTCAACGAATGCTTGAATGCCTTCACGGTGATCTTTCGTTTCACGCATTTTTGGTTGTAATTCTGTTTCCAATGCAAGCACTTCATCAAGTTCTTTTAATTTTGATGCATGTAAAATTTTCTTTGTTGCAATCATTGCCTGAATTGGCGACGCTAGTAATTGTTCTGCATAAGCTTTCGCTGCGGTCAATCCATTTCCAGTAGGTACAAGTTCATCGACAAGCCCAAATGATTGAGCTTTTTTTGCCGTCATTACTTCTCCTTGCCAAATCATCTTCTTTGCGTTTGCCACACCAATCCGCTCTTTTAAGAAGAAGTGTCCGCCTCCATCAGGAACAAGTCCTATACCGATAAAGTTCATTGCCATTTTACTTTCTTCTTCCGCAATAATAAAATCACAACCAAGTGCTAAACTAAAACCTAATCCTGCAGCTGCCCCATGTACAGTCGCAATCGTAATTTGTGGTAAACGATATAACGCACGCCCTAAGTTCGATACGTGTGTCATCGCTTCTTGCATATCAAAATTCACTGTTGGATCCACCATTTTTTTAATATCTCCACCTGCTGAAAACGATTTTCCCGCACCGTGAATTAATAATACTTGAATGTCATGATCTTCTTCTAATCGTTCAAATACTTCCGCCAATTCCTCCATCATAACATCATCCATCGCGTTCATTGATGCCGGACGATTTAATGTTAATTGTGCGTAGCGTCCTTCTTTTTCTAATTGAATCGTTTGATAACTCATGTCCCCACCCCTTTTAAATTATGAATGACTATTCATTTTATTAAATTCGACATATTTTGAGAAAACCCTTTTATATTCAAAAATTTTTCAAATAAGGGGGCGACAATTTTTTATTTCCTAGAAAACCAGATGAAGTACCTACACATTTATCACGAATTTTGAATGCGGATCTACAAACTTCAAAATTCCTACAACTTCACTAACGTTATCAACACATTTTCGGTTCCAATCAACAAATTGTTATGTAATATCTACAATTCTTCTTCCGATATCAACAAATCGTTCTTCGATATCTACAAATTTCAAAAGCATTTCTACAAACCTTACAGTATTACCTTCAAACGATTCCTTCCATCTCCTCCCCGTTACACAAAACAAAAAATGCCCAAAAAGCCGCTAGGACTTCCTGGACATTTGTTTCATGATTTCGTTTGGGTTTTCTGAGGAAATATGCGATTTAAATGATCGAGCTTTTTCTCAATTGATTCATCATATGCCAATACATAAGCTGCGGGATCTTTCGGGTTTGAAAACTGTGTGATTTTCCCCGTTTTTGGATCAATAAACTTGCTCGATGCGCCACATCCAATCCCAATAATGGTTTGCACTTCTTCCATAATAACGATATTATAAATACTTTCCTCTTCAGGTTTCGCATAACCAACATTTTCTAAGTTGCCTAAAATATTTTTTTGGCGATATAAATAATAGGGAATATAGCCATGAGCTTTTGTCCACTGCTCGCCACGTTTCATCATATTTTCAACGGTATGACGATCAGCAACTTTATATCGCTCACGATTTTGCGACATTTTGGATGCACGTTTAAACGATAACGTATGAATCGTCAATGATTCTGGTTGCATTTTTTCCGTCTCAGCTAGTGAATGTTCGAATTCTTCTTCGCCTTCATTCGGCAAGCCGATAATTAAGTCCATATTAATATTTTTCATTCCCATATTGCGCGATAACCAAAACTTGTCGATTGTTTCTTGAACTGTATGATGGCGACCAATCGCTTTCAACGTTTCATCCGTATATGACTGTGGATTCACACTTATCCGGTCAATTCCCCATTTATTTAACACATCTATTTTTTCTGGCGTAATAGTATCAGGACGTCCCGCTTCGACCGTCACTTCCCGTACATCTGCCATATTTGGGAATGACTCGTACATCGTCTTGTATAGTGCATCCATTTCATCTGCTTCAATTGAAGTCGGTGTACCGCCTCCAAAATAAATCGTCGTGATTTTCATATTACGCGCTTTTAACCAAGCACCCATCTCACGAATCTCAACATGTAGTGCATCTAAAAATGAGTCAACACGACCATTTGCACGTCGAATAGCAAATGCCGGGAATGTACAATACGCACATTTCGTCGGGCAAAATGGGATACCAATATAAATGCTCACTTCTTCTCTTAAATCATATAAATCAGGAACCGCTTTTAGTTGAACAGATGCGATTGTTGCAAGTAATTCACTTTTCTCACGTGAAATACGATAATTGGTCATTAAACTTTCAATCGCTTGCGCTTCCGTTTGCCCTTCTTGTCGATATTTATGGTATAACTTCATCGGACGAATGCCCGTTAAAATTCCCCATGATTGAGTCATCCCTGTAAACTGCTCAAAAACTTCTAAAAAGATATGTGAATGAACACGCTTCAATTGACGACGTACCACTTTGTCATCACCAACGACAATCGGCTCTGTAAATGATGATTTATACGTATTCCCTTCCGCATATAATGTCGCTTTTCCCACGATATCGCCTGCTTCCAGCTTATCGATGGTAAATGTAACACGTAAAGCTTCCGAATCATCCTCTTGAATAACTGTGCATTCTTCAAAAAATAAATTTGCTAAATGTGCGAACATCCGCACCCAATCATGTGCGAACGCTTCATCTATTTGAATTTTATACATAAGATCCTACCTTCAATGATATAGTCCAACACATTGTAACAAATTTACGAACGATATGAATAGTAGAATGTCGCTTTCTTTTGTGAACAACTTAAAACTTTTTCATAGGAATCCATATCGCATATTTACCGAACGATGTTGATCAATTTCCTATTTCTCATGAAACTAAAAAGACGAATGGCCTCTTTCATCCATTCGTCTGCTATGCTCAATTATGCATTTAATTTTTCATAAATGTCTTGAACTGGCTTCATTAACACACGGTTTACTTCATCAATTAAACCGCTTAGTTTCATTTCGGCTTGTAACATTGCCATAATTTTTTCGTTTTCTTGCGCAAGTTGGGCGATACTTTGTGCGTTTTCTAATTCTTCAGCATCGATTTCTTCACCTTGCATTTGTTTTTGTTGTAATTCAACTTGTACTTCACGGAAGTTTTTAAATAGCTTTGCAGCTTCTTCATCAGCAACTACTGTTTCAATTGCATTTTGTACTTCTGCAAATTCGTCCGTTTTTCTGAACGTTTCCTCTAATTTGTTTAAATCGTCGTAAATATTTACTGTCATTGTAATTTCCTCCTAAGATAGATTCGTCATGAAGACGATAAGGCCTTGTACAATCCCGATTGCCCCTCCGAGCAATGCACCAAGCACGGTAATCATTTTAAATTCTCTTCTTGAAATACCAAGTACTAAATCTTCCAGTACATCGACTGGGAATGAATCGACCTGCTCCTTAACCATATCATCTATTTTCATCTTACGTAAAGCGTTTTCTAATTGTAATTCGCCTTGATCAAACGCAAAATCTATCACGAGTGGAACAAGTTTCTTTTCTGCCCACGTAGATGCTGTTGGCCAATATGCTTTTAAAGGTTGTTGTAATCGACTTTCAATCGCTAATTCTTTTTGTACATATTGTTTAATCGGCGTAAAAACATGCGCCCAATTAAATTCTCCTAACAATTCGTCAACAGGACGTTGCTGAAGTTTTTTCCACTCATTCGTCAATAAATTGTTTAACATCATATACGTTCCAGGTGCATGTAAAAATTTAATAATTTCTTTTTGCCCTTTATCCACAAGTGTATCGGATTCGCCAAAAAACATATTGACCATCCCGCCGAGTGTTCCTTTTGACGCTAAAAAATCATCGATTAACTTCTTAATCGTCGCGCGCCCTTCATAGGATTGAAAGTAGGCAGCACCTTGCTCCAATACATACGTCGACATTTGCGGAACTCGCTTCTCCACTTCAAACAACCATTTTTCAGGAATCACTTGTTCAACCGTGCCCGTCGTTACTTTACGCTTTACGGCATCTAATTGATCGTCCATTAAAGCGAGTAGTTTTTGTTCAATTTGCTGTGCACCATATTCCATACCAGAAAGTTCCAGCCATTGCTCAAGTGTACGATCTGATTGCAGCACATGTTTATCTAATTGCATTTGAATAAACTGCCCTGCTTTTTCTTTCATATTGGGCGTGAACAATTTCTTTTTAAACGTTTCTGGTGTTAATAAATAATTCGTTACTGTACGACCAAGCTGCGTCGCTAACTCATCTCTTCTTCGTGGAATTAGCCCTGGCGTAAAGGGTAAACGCCAAGAACCAATATATTTTGCCTCATATGGTCTAAATAACATTTTAATGGCCAAATGGTTCGTAAATCCTCCAATAACCGCTCCAATGACTGCCATAAATAAAATCGTCCATAAAAAATTCAATTGCGTCACCTTTTTCCGTTTCTTTACGTTTTGATTATAACAGAACGAACAGAAACGGAGAACTGACAAGCCTTTTATCAAAGAATATTCAACCATTTTCTTGAATTAACAACTGTTATTGTTGATGTAACAAGATTGAAAAACGGATGGCATGCTCGACTTCATCAAGTAAGGCGATAAAAATCGGTTGATAAGCTTGTTGAAAAGGAATCGTTAATAACATGATTTTATATGTTTCAATTTGCTCCAACTTGATATACACCATTCTTTTAACCCCTTCGGACACATCATCACAAGGCAATTCCTTTTTAGGATTTTGAACAAATGTACCAGTCAGCATATAATAGAGTTGTTGAAACATTTCATAGTGACTTTTTTCATCTTTGTAAGCGTGTTCAATGAACGATTTCCACATTGGTACTTTGGCAAATCGTTCCATGGATTGTAAATAATGATACGCTTTATATTCGTCTTCTATGGCTTGTTTTAATTGATCAATAAACAAATGCACACCTTCTTATGCGTTTTATCATTAACCTATGTTTGAAGGCTGCATCATATGAAAGGGGTATCGTTATGTTACAACATTTCCAATACAAATCGATTTTTGAAAATAGCCAAATTCCAGGATGGACATTTTCATTCTTTTTCAAAACAAAGCGTTATGCAGGTGAATATTTACAAGACGGAACGATTAAATGGACATCGGAGACACCACCCGAAGAGGATAACGTTAAGAAAATGATTCAAGAATTAATGACTTTCCATGTATACGATTAATGATCATCATTCATAAATAATGGCTGTATGGGCAACCTTATGAATAAGGAAGGAGGTTGGACCATGCAGCGCAATGAAAAATCACGTACAGAAGAACAGATTGAAAAGAAGCAGTTGAAAAAACAGGAGCAAGTTACTAAAAATACGTTAACAGATCGTAATCGTATTCCTGACGAACAAAATGCATGGAAAGAAACACAATCTCAATATCGATAACTAGAGACAAAAATAAATAAGTGAAACAAAAATGATGCATTCTATACAAGGATGCATCATTTTTGTATGAACGACCTCTAGGTTGCCTGAAATGAAGCACGTGACGCCGACAGGAACAGCACGCGTCTGAAAAACCAGAAATGAGCGGATCGAATGTGAACTTTGATGCCGTGCTTGCGGAAAGCATCACTCAGAATAGAAGACAACCAGTGTAAACATGTTATGGGTGGTATTGTACGTTAAATCGTTATGTACCAAACTTCCTTACGATTTTTCACAATAAAAAAACTCGCCATGCAACATGAGCGAGAATGTATTCGTTATATAAGAAGTACTTTGAAATAAGAGGCATGAGGATGTTGTTCCCAGGTGTTAGCGTATTTTAATCGCCCATACCTCAAATTCAAAAGCCCACATTATTCTACATGAATCACATTCTTTTATCAATCATATTTTCGCTTTATTTTTTCTCATTTTACGTTCTTCATAATTGTAATTTCGATGAAAATAAATTATTATAGAAGTAATTAACTATTTTACCATTATAGGAGGTGGAACTTTGTTTCTCTCCCTCATTCGGGTGTAGGGACAAAGTGATTATTTGGAAATTGCCATACGATTGACAGCTTTTGCTGTCTTGATCGCACTCACCGCATTTTTCGTTGCGAGTGAATTTGCAATTGTTAAAATACGTACAACTCGTATTAATCAACTTGTTGAGGAAGGCAATAAACGTGCCATCGATGCGAAAAAAATCATTACCAATTTAGATGAATATTTATCAGCATGTCAACTTGGAATAACAATTACAGCTTTAGGACTCGGGATGCTTGGAGAACCGACAATTAAATTAATGCTTGAACCCGTTTTCGCACGTTTTGAATTGTCGACGAGTATATCTACATTTTTATCATTTATTATTGCATTTACAATCGTCACATTTTTACATGTTGTCGTTGGTGAATTGGCACCGAAGACCATTGCAATTCAAAAAGCAGAACAGATTACATTGTTCTTTGCAAAACCACTCATTCTCTTTTACCGACTGATGTATCCAGTTATTAAAGGGATGAACGGCTCAGCTCGATTATTAATCGGTTTATTTGGGTTCAAATCCGTTTCTGAATCTGATGTTGCACATACTGAAGAAGAATTACGAATGATTTTAACGGATAGCTTAAACAGTGGTGAAATTAATCAGGCGGAATACAAATATGTCAATAAAATCTTTGAATTTGATGACCGTGTCGCAAAAGAAATTATGGTTCCACGTACAGAAATGATGACCATTGATAAAGAAATGACTGTACAAGATTTATTAGTAACAGAAGGTGTTGAACAATATACACGTTACCCTGTTGCAGATGGGGATAAAGACCATATTATTGGGTTTATTAATATGAAAACATTATTGACGGAGTATATTAAAAACCCTGCGATTACCGAACGACCGATTCAAGATTTTATGCATTCCATTATTCAAGTCATTGAAACCATTCCAATTGGAGATTTATTGCTTAAAATTCAGCGTGAAAGAATCCATATGGCGGTTTTAATGGATGAATATGGCGGAACTTCAGGTCTTGTAACAATTGAAGACATTTTAGAAGAAATCGTTGGTGACATTCAAGATGAATTCGATACAGATGAAGTTCCAGAAGTACAAAAAATAGCAGAAGACCACTATATTTTCGATGCGAAACTTTTAATTGAAACTGTGAATGATTTATTGAACATTTCAATTGAAGCAGAAGATATTGATACAATTGGTGGTTGGTTTATGACAGAACGTTTCGAATTGATTACTGGTGAAACAGTTTTCGAACAAGGCTATGAATTTACGATTAAAGATATGGATGGTCAACATATTTTATATTTAGAAGTTCAAAAACAAAATGAAGTTGAAGAACTCGAAGAAGCGTTAGAAACCTAATGCAAACGCGGATAGATGACATAATCATTTATCCGCGTTTTTTCATGTGACCAATCCCGCTTCCTGTAAATTGTCATAAGTTTTTCACATCCTGATCATATTTCGAAACAACTCCCTTTTACTTATCTTCTATTTAACTTATAATCAATTATGATAAGAAACATCATAAGAGTGGAGTGGTGAAATGGAGAAACGCCTTGAGAATGGCTTAACATTCATTGCTGTCGTTGCATTAGTTGCGACATTTGGATCATTATATTTTTCAGAAGTACGCGGATTTATTCCTTGTACACTTTGTTGGTATCAACGAATTTTTATGTATCCAATCGTCATCATCGCAGCTGTTGGACTAATCCAAAAAAATGCCAATACTGCACTTACGACTGCAATCTTTTCCGTCATTGGTGGCTCACTATCGCTATATCATTATGGCATTCAAAAAATCACATTTTTACAAGATAGCGCCCCAAGCTGTGGAACGGTTTCTTGTACCGGAGCCTATGTTAATTATTTTGGTTTTATAACCATTCCATTATTAGCTTTCATCGCATTTACATTAATCGCCATTACAAGTATTGTTATGTTGAAATGGCAAAAGGAGCGTAATTAAAATGAAAAAACTCATCGCAATTGGCGGTATCATCGTTGTCATTTTTGCATTGATTTTCGTGTTAAATAAACAATCAAACAAAGATAAGCTCGAGAATAATCCGTATGATACAGACAATTTAAACCAAGCAACAATTGACTTAATCGACGATGAAAACTATAGTAATATTATTTTACCAGCAGATTTAAAAACAAAAATTGAAGCTGGTGAGTCAGTAACAGCTTACTTCTTCAGTCCGCTTTGTGAGTATTGTAAACAAATGACACCTATCATGATGCCAATTGCTAAAGATATGGATATCAAAGTGGAGCAACTAAATCTTTTAGAATATGAAAACGTAGGACATACTTATCAAATCGAAGCAACACCGACGTTAATTCATTTTGAGAATGGTGAAGAAGTTGGTCGTATGGTTGGTGGACAGCCAGAAGAAAATATTCGCTCATTTTTCGAAGCAATAAAGGGAGAAAAATGAAGTCAATCATCAGTGGAGAACCATTCTTCACTGATGTTTCTTTTTTATCAAATCATCGAAGGGATGAAAATTTATGGCACAATTTACGTATAAAATTGTAGAAGAAGATTGTACTATAGACCAGTTACTACGTGAAAAATGGCAAGCTGGTAAAAAAACGGTTCATGCCATGCGCATGGCTAAAAGTGTGACAAACGAAAAAGGAGAACCTCTTCATTGGCAAGAAACATTGCCCATAGACATGATTGTTCATTTCACCATTCCTGAAACAACCTCTACTTATATAGAAGATTCTATAGATATCAAAGTTGTTTATGAAGATGAACATATTTTAGCAGTTTGGAAACCAGCAGGGATTGCGACACACCCATCTTCAGCGAATGAAACGGGCACGCTTATGAATCGCGTCTTTCATTATATCAAACAACATGGTGGGGATTACGCAGAACATATTCATCGACTTGATAAAGGAACAGAAGGCGTTCTATTAGTCGCCAAACACCCTATTGCGAAAACATTATTTGATCGCTTAATCGAACGAAATGACATTACCCGTAAATATGAAGCACAACTTGATGGGATATTACGACGTCCTCGTGGCACTATTAATCGACCAATTGGAAAAGATCGTCATCATCCAACGAGAAGACGCGTATCACCAAACGGTCAACAAGCGATTACACATTTTAAAGTGATTAGACGTCTTGAAAACGGGACCATTGTCGAAGCCATTTTAGAAACAGGCCGCACACATCAAATCCGTGTTCACTTTGCACATCTTGGACATCCTGTAACTGGCGATACATTATATAATGGCTCTGAAACAGAAAGTGGTATATTTCATTTAACAGCAACTTCCCTCACATTTGTTCATCCATTTACATTAGAGCCACTAACAATTCATGCATAATACAGACATCCGGAGCACATTGTTGCTTCGGATTTTTTAATAAAAATAGACAAACTTTGAAAAATCTATGACAAAGCAATCTTTTTTGCATAACCACCTAATTTATTCATAAAAAAAGATTGAAATCCACGCTAAAAACGAATACTATTGTTAATGTACTAATAAATGTTCGTATTTTGAAAGGAGGATTTCTTTGTTTCAATTAAAACAGTTAAACACGGATGTCAAAACTGAAGTTTTAGCCGGTATGACTACGTTTTTAACAATGGCATATATTATTATTGTAAACCCAATTATCCTAGCAGATGCCGGTGTTCCTTTTGACCAAGTATTTCTAGCAACGATTATTGCAGCCGCAGTCGGTACATTATGGATGGCAATATTCGCCAATTATCCAATCGCCATTGCGCCTGGAATGGGATTGAACGCTTATTTCACATCTGTTGTAACCGCTGCTAATGGTCAGTTTGATTATACAGTTGCGTTTTCTGCAGTGTTCGTTGCAGGGATTATTTTTGTGCTTTTATCATTAACTTCTTTTAGAGAAAAATTAATCATCTCCATTCCACAGAACTTAAAACATGGGATTACAGCTGGTATTGGTTTATTTATCGCTTTTATCGGATTAAGACTATCAGGTATCGTCACAGCACATAAATCCAATTTAGTGCAATTAGGCGATTTAATGTCACCACCTGTCGCTTTAGCGATGATTGGCTTACTCATTACAATCATTTTAATGGCTTTAAATATTTACGGGGCGATTTTCATTGGCATGATTATTACCGGGATTATCGCAATTTTCACGGGCCAGTTAACATTTACAAAAGGATTCGTGAAAATGCCTTCTTTACCCGAAGGAATTCTCGTCTGGAATCCAGCTACAGCTATTTCAGATGTTGTATCACATGGTTTATATGGTGTCGTACTTGCATTCTTAATCGTTACGATGTTCGATACAACAGGAACGATGATTGGCGTAGCAAAACAAGCAGGATTTTTAAAGAAAGATGGATCTATGCCACGAGTACGGCATGCTTTATTAGCTGACTCAGTAGCTGCAACTGTTGGTTCGATGTTTGGTACAAGCCCTACATCAGCATATGTTGAGTCTTCATCAGGTGTCGCTGTTGGAGGACGTTCAGGACTCACTACATTAACCGTTGCCATTTTGTTTATGCTCGCAGCATTTTTCGGTCCGCTCGTTAGTGCGTTATCTGACGTTTCTGCCATTACAGCACCTGCACTTATTATTGTTGGTAGTTTAATGATTGGCGCTGTAAAAGATATCGAATGGGATCAATTTGATGAAGCATTTCCTGCATTTTTAATTATTTTAACAATGCCACTTACATCAAGTATTGCAACGGGAATCGCTTTAGGATTTATTTCTTATCCAATTTTAAAAATTGTTAAAGGTAAAGCAAAAGAAGTTCCAATTCTACTATATATTTTTGCAGCAATGTTCTTATATCAACTACTATTTTTAGGGCATTAATCATTTGTCACGAATTTATTGTTTTTATGACATTTCATTTTCTCGACAAATAGGGTATACTTATTGAAGACATTATTGATCTCATAGGAGGGATTCGTCATGAAACTTATTTTAATTTTAGGTGTTTGTGTTGCTTTCCTAACTGCTATTTTAACTGGCGGATACGAAGACAAACCAGGTACAAACCAAAAGAAAAAACGTGGAAACCAACCAACTTAATAGTTGTTTAAAAAGCAGATGTAGTGAATAATGCATTCACCCATCTGCTTTTCACATTTATAAATAGAAAAGAGGGGGGGCGCATGATATATGCCCCCCCTTTCTTTACAGTAACCCTGCAAATGATTGTTGTCTTAAAGCTTCATAAATTAACACTGCTGCTGTATTCGATAAGTTTAACGAACGAATATGTGTATCATCCATTGGAATGCGTAAACATGTATCTTGATACCGTTCGCGAATTTCCTTCGGCAATCCTTTCGTTTCTTTTCCAAATACAAAAAAGATCTCTTCCTCTTGATTTGAATAATCAAAATCAGTATAAGTTGTTTCTCCAAACTTCGTTATAAAGTAAAACTTGCCATCTGGATACGCTGCTAAAAAAGCCTCAATATCAGGATGATAAGTAATATTCACATGCTCCCAATAATCTAAACCTGCACGTTTTAACATTTTATCGTCTGTTGAAAAACCTAATGGCTCGATTAAATGTAAGTTTACATTCGTTCCAGCACATGTTCTTGCAATGTTTCCTGTATTAGCAGGAATTTGCGGCTCAAATAATGCAATATGAATCGCCACAGTCAACACTTCCTCTATTTAGTTTCTGTTGGCGTCAATTGTGCTAACGCCTTTTTAATTTCTTCTTGTACTTCTACCTCTTTCTCTCCTTCAAGCGCATGTTGTAATGCCTCAACGCTTGCATCGGTCCCTATTCTACCAAGTGCCCAAGCGGCAGTCATTCGAATGACGTAACGTGGATCCTTTACCAATAATTCTTTCAAACGCGGTATTGCTTTCACTTCTTTAAAATGACCTAACGCAATAATTGCGTTCCGTTGTATCGGATTTTTCCCTCGCCAAGACCCTGACATATGCCCAAAACGCTCTTTAAATTGACGATTCGATAAATCTAATAATGGTTCCAATAACGGCTTTGCTAACTCCGGCTCTGGCTGAAATGCATTGTGATACGTATTGGTAATCCCTTTGTTTTTTGGACAAATCGTTTGGCATGAATCACAACCATATACGCGATTCCCTATTTTCGTCCGAAATTCTTCCGGAATTGGTGTTTTAGTTTGTGTTAAAAAAGCTACACAACGTTGCGCATTGAGCTGCCCAGGTTGAATTAAAGCTCCCGTAGGACAAACATCTAAGCAAAGCGTACAATCACCACAGCCATCTTCTAACGGCTCGTCCGGTGCAAATGGTATATTCGTAATCATCTCTCCTAAATATACATAAGAACCAAATTCAGGCGTAATAATTGAACAGTTTTTACCTGACCAACCAATTCCTGCTCTTTCAGCTACAGCACGGTCTGCAAGCTCTCCTGTATCAACCATTGACCTAACCCTTGCCTGTGGCATTTTATCTAAAATAAAGTCTTCTAGTAACTTTAAACGTTCTCTCAAAATAACATGATAATCAACACCCCAAGAAGCTCTGCAAAAAATTCCCCTTCTCTCACCTTTTTTTCCGCGAGGCGCATCTTCCATATGAGCGGGATAAGCGACTGCAATAGCAATAATACTTTCTGCATCATCCAATAATAATGTAGGTTCTGTTCTTTTTTCAATGTCCTTTTCTTCAAATCCAGATTGATACCCTAATTCTTGTTGACGAATTAATCGATTTTTTAATTCACGAAAAGGGGCTGCAGTTGTAAATCCGATTTTATCAATCCCTATTGAAGAGGCATACTGCCGGAGTTCTTCTTGGAAATGTAAAATATTCATATTTGACACCTCCTCTATGTTAAAATATGAATACTACTATATAAAGGGTGATTGTTTTGAATGTACAAGTAGATCAGCAAATCTTCAGCATATTGCCTTCTTTCAAAATCGGCATCATTCATTATACCAAAATTACAGTCGATGAATCTCCTCAAATGATTAAAGGTCGCTTACAATTATTTCAAGAACAATTGTTTTTTGAGTTGGATGAAAAACCTATTACACAATTTGTTGGGGTGCAAGAATGGCGCTCAGTTTGGAAATCTTTTGGTGGAAATCCCTCTCGCTATCGCCCATCAAATGAAGCACTACTAAGACGTATAAAAAAGCAACAATATGTATCACCTGTTAATAGTGCAGTCGATTTAAACAACTTTTTCTCATTGCAGTATGATATTCCAATCGGGATTTATGATTGCACATCAATCGACAATGCAATCACATTACAAATTGGCAATGAAACAACTGCTTATAAGGGATTAAATGGTCGTTTAAACAGCTTAGAGAACATTTTAACATTAATAGATGCTAAAGGACCTTTCGGTAGCCCTTACGTCGATTCTAAGCGAACTGCTGTCACTGAACAAGCAACAGATGCAATTCAATTCTTCTTTTTAAAGCCATCTATGCCACTGGATGAAGCTGCTGAACTATTGGAAGCAGCTGGAAAAATGTTTTCAAGTATTCACGGCGGTGATTTTAAACATACAATTTTACATGCCGAGTCATTTTTAAAACAGATATAGCTAATCCAAACGCTCTCTCTTTGAGAGCGTTTTTCAATTTGCATTCAACGCTCATTTTTTTCATCAAATTGTATACAAACTCCACCATATCGTTCTATATGAAATTAGCATGATTTATTG
>ERZ808040.340-NODE-340-length-43137-cov-8.310543_pt1 | contig 43137 bp, 43 predicted proteins | sample MGYA00380191_ERZ808040 | MGnify/ENA primary metagenome ERZ808040 (study PRJEB31490, sample SAMN06133395) | mouse gut metagenome | isolation source: J6 | host: mice | place: China: Chengdu | collected 2015-05 ...
GAACGAGCCTGGCCTGGGATGGGATTTTCTGCTGTTGTGTACAATCAGTCATTTCACTTATGAAATAGTCGAAAGCCCAGGGTGAAATTGCCATGGAGGGCAATTTCAGGAAGCGCCGGGCAGGATGCCCGTTGCTTCCGACCCGATCGTTTTCACATCGTTTACCTATTTCATTAGTGAAATCTGATTGGTAACTCCAGCAGAAAATCCCATCCCAGGCCAGGCTCGTTCCAGGCTGCCGCCGCTTCCTTCCCCTGCTCTCTCCCGCCATATCCCATTCTGTCAAAATTAATTTTCATGTATTTTTTTCCAAATGTATGCAATTAAATACAATTAAAAATGCGAGGGGCTGTTGAATATAGGTGGTATGGGTGCTATAATGAGAACAAAAGTAACGGCGCATATCTATGAGTAAGGTGGTATGCGGAAACAGTGCGACAAGGGTAGTATGATTGGAGGTTATTGGTTATGAAGAAAATGGTTATGGCAGGGCTTGCATGTATAGCGGCGTTTTCCATGTCCTTACCGGTATCTGCACATGAGCCGTATCATTGCGGCGGCCAGAATTGTGCTGAGAATTACTGTTTTATCGATGAGGACGGAGATGGGATCTGCGATAACAGCTGGTGTACGGATGCAGAAGGAAACAGCGTATGCGGTCACGGGAATGGTGTTTGCGGTTATTTTGTTGACGATAATGAAGACGGAATCTGTGATCACTGTGTGAACCAGCAGACTTATGCGCAAAGCTGCCGTTCGAGCAGAAGCGGACATCATGGCCGTGGAGGACATCATGGGAGAGGACATCACTAAAAGAAGTTTTAGTGACAAATAATATCAGACAGACAAAAGTAAAATGCTATGCAAAAGGTTCGCCGATTGCATAGCATTTTTGTATGGAAATGAATCCTGTTGTTACTGTAACTTAGAGTAGCCATATCCGTTTACAAGCGCGGTGATCGGCTGCCCTTGTTTGCAAAGCGGGCATTCATTGGGCTTGTGGCTGGCATAGTTAGGGATGTCCTGTGTGGAAAAAATGGATTCGATAGGTATCCCGTCCATTTTTGTGATAGCGCTGAAGACGGCGGAAATACCCGCTACTTTGCCGCCATGGTAAATCACGCTGTGGTAACAGTTTTCCAGGGATTCGCCGGTGGAAGCCGTTCCCATCAGGATAAATACATTTTTCTTTTCCAGCATAGGTTTGTAATTGTCACGGAATACGATCTGTCCGCTGATGATTTCCGGTTTGATGACGTATATGGTCTGATGGGCGTTCATGGATACGATGCCGGTTTTGGTAAGCTCTGCAGCCAGGTAAGCGCCGATGACTTCCGTGTTGTCAAGGCAGACGATGGTATCCACGATTGTCTGCATGGTGTATCTTTGCGCCAATGTTTCGGCAACGGCCGAAGCTTCCGAAGCCCTTGTTTTCAAAGTAGTCATATCGAGGTAGCGTGTGATATGAGAGTGGGGAGTAACGAAATGGCCGGTAAATACCTTCATTTTAATCCGCCGGTCCGCTTTCGCAAGAATTTTCTGCATGTTTGCTTCCATATGTAAACCCTCCTTTGACTTGTTTGGAATATTTTATATTATATCATAGATGGAAGGAAACTTATATAAAAAATATACTGGTAAGGGAAAAAAATTATTGTTTATGGCCTGACGATTTTACATGATTTTTACATGGAGATGTTTTTGATTTTACATGAGTAATATAGAATGAAAAAAATGAGAAACTAAAGGGAAACGGTTTTACGGCTGCAATGGGCGGCGGAATGTGAGGTCATTATGGATTTTTTTGGGATTCTTACCATGGCGGGAGGACTGGCATTTTTTTTGTATGGCATGGATGTTATGGGCAGCGGGCTTTCCAGGGCATCCGGCGGCAGATTGGAAATGCTGCTGGAAAGGCTGACGAACAGCAGGTGGAAAGCTGTTTTGTTAGGCGCGGGGGTGACGGCGGTAATCCAATCGTCCTCCGCGACAACGGTTATGGTGGTCGGCTTTGTCAATGCGGGGATCATGAAATTGTCTTCGGCAGTGGGAATCATTATGGGGGCAAATGTGGGAACGACGGTGACGTCCTGGATCCTGAGCCTGGCGGGGATCGAGAGCAATGATTTCTGGCTGCGCCTTTTAAAGCCTTCTTCTTTTGCGCCGGTGCTGGCGGCGCTCGGAGTGATATTCTTCCTGTTTTCCAAAAAGGAAAAATTGAAAAATGCGGGAATGGTTTTTATTGGTTTTGCGGTGCTGATGTCCGGGATGGAAACGATGTCGGGGGCGGTGAAGCCTTTGGCGGAAGTCCCGGAATTTACAGGCATATTGACCGCATTTTCCAATCCGGCGCTCGGAGTGCTGGCGGGGATGGTTCTTACGGCGGTGATCCAGTCTTCTTCGGCATCGGTGGGCATCCTGCAGGCGTTATGCGCAACGGGGGCGGTATCCTATGGAGCGGCCGTTCCGATTATTATGGGACAGAACATCGGAACCTGTGTGACGGCTATGATTTCGGGAATCGGGGCAAACAGAAACGCGAAGCGGGCGGCGCTGATACACCTTTATTTTAATTTGATCGGTACGGTGGTTTTCATGCTCGTATTTTATGGGGCGAATGCCATAGTAGAGTTTGATTTTATGGGGAACAGCGCAAACGCGGCAGGGATAGCGGTTGTGCATACTATATTTAATATTTTTGCCACGGTGGTTTTGCTTCCTTTTTCTGCATGGCTGGAAAAACTGGCCTGTCTGACGATCCGGGAAGAGGAAAAGGCGGCTGCCGACGACGGGGAAGAAACATTACAGATATTGGATGCCCGTTTTCTTGCGACGCCCGGGCTGGCGCTGGAGCAGTGCCGGGCGGCTGCCGCAGATATGGCGGATTGCGCAAGGGAAGCGATTTTTCTGGCTATGTCGTTAATTTCCGGTTATAATGAGGAAAAAGCGCAGCGTGTGGAAATGCTGGAAAAGAAAGTGGACGATTATGAGGATGAACTGGGGGCTTATCTGGTAAAATTAAGCGGCGGAGACCTGTCGGCGAAAGAGAACCGTATTTTATCGCTTCTGCTGCACAATATCGGCGACTTGGAGAGGATTTCCGATCACGCTTTGAATATTAAAGAAGCGGCGGCCGAGCTGGCGGAAAAGCAGTTGTGTTTTTCTAATAAGGCGTCGGAGGAATTGAAGGTATTTTCCCAGGCGGTAAGGGATATCGTGGATCTTTCATGGAAGGCGCTGGAAGAAGAGGATCTTGAAATCGCGGGAAAGGTGGAGCCTTTGGAAGAAGCGATCGATTCTTTAAACGCAGCAATAAAAAAACGGCATATTAAAAGGCTGCGAAAGGGAAAATGCACGATCGAAATGGGCTTTATCCTCTCGGATATTACGACGAATTATGAGCGGGTGGCAGATCATTGCTCCAATCTTGCGGTCAGTCTGTTCGAGGTTGCGGAGGAAGAGTTCGGAGCGCATGGCTATCTGGATCTGATTCGCGGGGAGGATCACCCGGAATTCGGCGAGGATGTGGAGCGAATGAGGGAAAAATATATTTTACCATAAAGGAATGAAGAAGGATGGCTTTGGTATATATTGTAGAGGATGATGGGAATATCAGGGAGATAGAGGCGTTTGCATTAAAAAATGCGGGATATGATATCCGGGATTTTGCATGTGCAAAAGATTTTTACCGTGAAATGGAACGGGAGAAGCCGGACATTATCCTGCTGGATATTATGCTGCCCGATGAAGATGGTTTGACGGTAGTAAAGAAGCTGCGAAGCCTGGCGGGAACAAGGAGCATACCAATTATTATGGTAACGGCAAAAACGTCGGAAATCGATAAGGTAAAAGGGCTGGATACGGGGGCCGATGATTATATGACGAAGCCTTTTGGGGTGATGGAACTCATATCGAGAGTGAAAGCATTGCTCAGGCGGAGCCAGGCGTCGCAGGAAAAGTTGCTGCAAATAGGAAAGGTCTGTCTGGACGAAGAAAGGCGGCTTGTGACGGTGGGGGATGAGCCTTGCGAACTTACCTACAAAGAATATGAGTTGTTGAAATTGCTGATGAACAGGGCCGGCATCGTGACAACCAGGGATATGATTCTGGACAGGGTGTGGGGTACAGATTATGAAGGGGAGTCAAGGACGCTGGACATGCATATTAAGACCTTGCGCCAGAAATTAAAAGGGGCAGGGGAGATGATCAGAACGGTGAGGAACGTTGGGTATATGTTTATGATGTAGCGAAGCTGCGGCAGGGAGTGGGATGAAAAGAAGAATTTATATACAGATGACGGTGATTGCGGCGATTGCCAGCCTGGTGACGATGCTGCTGGTAGCTTTTGTTTGTTATGAACTGTTTTGCGGGCAGATTTTGGATGATTTGCGGACAGATGCTTATTTGTTAAAAGAAGCGGATAATCTGGAAAAGATTTTAAAATCCGATGAGATCGTTTCCGGCCGATTGTTACGGGTAACATGGGTGGATGGACGGGGAGCGGTTATTTTTGAAAATTATGCGGATGCCGCAGGGATGAATAATCACAGCAGCCGTCCCGAGATCGTGCAGGCTCTGGAAGAGGGGGAAGGGGAGGCGGTACGGAGATCCCATACGGTGCAGAAAAGTTCTTTTTATTATGCGGTCAGGCTCGAAGACGGAAGCGTGGTTCGCGTAGCAAAGGAGGCGGACAGCATATGGAGCGTTTTTGCAGGAATTTTTCCGGCAATGCTGGCGATTCTGGCTTCGCTGCTCATTCTTTGTATGGTGATCGCCCGCTTTTTGATTAAAAGCCTGTTGGCGCCGATCGAAAGAATCGCGCAGAATGCGGAAGATCCTGTGGAAGAAGAAGCTTACGAAGAACTCGTTCCCTTTGTGGCGACCATTCGGAAGCAGCATGAGGATATTTTAAGAAATGCGGGAATACGGCAGGAATTTACGGCAAATGTATCCCACGAACTGAAGACGCCCCTGACGGTCATATCGGGTTATTCGGAATTGATTGAAAACGGGATGGCCTCCGGGGAGGATATCGTCCGGTTTGCAGGAGAGATCCATAGGAATTCCAATAGGCTGCTGACATTGATCGACGACGTGATACGGCTTTCGGAACTGGATGCATCGGAACGGGAAGAAGAATTTGGCATGATTGATCTGGGAGAGATCGCGGAGACTTGTGTTAATATGCTGCAGATTCATGCGGAAAAACACGGGGTGGATCTCCGGTTTGAAGGAGAGGGCTGTTTTGTTTATTCGGAAAAACGGATGATGGAAGAGCTGGTTTATAATTTATGCGATAATGCGATCCGTTATAACCGTGAAGGGGGAAAGGTAAGGGTAGCGGTAAGGAGTGAAAAGGGCCGGGTCCTTCTGTGCGTGGAAGATACGGGGATTGGGATCGGGAAGGAGCATCAGGAGAGAATATTCGAGCGTTTTTACCGGGTAGATAAAAGCCGGTCCAAATCCACGGGCGGGACGGGACTTGGACTGGCGATCGTAAAACATATCGTGGCCAAGAACCGCGCCGTGCTGGAGCTGGAGAGCGAACAGGGGAAGGGGACGAGGATAACGGTTACCTTTATGTTTTTATTTTGTCATGGAGCAGAAAGAGGGCCAGAACGTTAGGGAGTACCATGACAGCATTGATCAAATCCGTGCATTCCCATACGAGATTCAGGGGGATGACTGCACCGATATAGATCATGACGATATAAATTAGCTTATAAACGCCGATATTCCGGTCGCCCCATAAAAAGGCGAATGCTTTTTCGCCAAAATAGGACCAGCCGATCAGAGTAGTAATGGCAAAAGCGGCGAGGGCGAGGGAAAGAAACTGGTTACCGCCGAAGGGAAGATAAGAAAAAGCTGCGTCGGCGAGCCCGGTTTCGTTCACATGGAGCAAAGATTCCGGGTGTTTCAGCATATTGGCGACGATTACCAGGCCGGTAAGGAGGCACATGACTACGGTGTCCCAGAATACGGCGGTCATGGATATGTAAGCCTGCCGGGAGGGATTCTTGGTACCGGAGGCAGCCGCAGGGATGGCGGAAGTGCCGATGCCGGCCTCGTTGGTAAAGAGTCCTCTGGCAATGCCGTATCTTGCCGCCTGTTTTAAAGTATAGCCGGCGGCTCCGCCTATGACGGCGTTCGGCGCAAGAGCGCATTTTAAGATGAGGAGGATAGAACGGGCGAGGACATCGTGATGAAGGAAAAGAAGGACGCAGCAGCCTCCGATGTAGAGGATGCCGAGGACGGGGACGATCTTCATGCAAATATTTCCGATGGAGCGGATGCCTCCTAATATGACAAGACCGGAGATAAAGGCAGCGGCGATCCCTACCAGATGAGGCGAGAGCCCCCAGGTGGAAGAAGTGGTCTGTGTCAGGGAATTGGCCTGAGTAGTGCATCCCACACCGAAAGCGGCGCATACGGTGGACAATGCATAAAATTTTGCCAGAGCCTTGTGATGCAGACCGTTTTTCAGCACATACATAGGGCCTCCGACAAAAAGGCCCTCCTCATTCTTTTCTTTATACAGGACGCTTAGATAACATTCCGCATAGGAAGTGGCCATGCCGAGAATGCCTGTGAGCCAGCACCAGAAAACGGCTCCGGGGCCGCCCAGGGCGACGGCGGTGGAGACGCCTATGATATTGCCGGTGCCGAGAGTAGCGGCAAGGGTAGTCGCCAAGGCTCCGAAAGAAGAAAGATTCCGGCCGGAACCGTTCTGTTTTTCCGGCGTGACGGACAGAAGCAGGGCTTTTCCAATGCGGCGTTGGGGAATGCGCAGTTTTAAGGTAAAGAACAGATGGGTTCCCATAAGCAGGAATAAAAGCGGGAAACTCCAGAGGAAGTCGTTGGTCAGGGATAATAGTTTCAAAATGTAACACCTGTACGTTTACTTATTTCTAATATATAAGAGTGACTTGTAATATATGTTTGCTTTTGATATGATTAGTGTGGAAAGAGGTTCTAATTGCGTTAGCAATTTAAGCTCACGCCAGAGGGCGTTTCGCTAAGAACTTTTCCACACCGGGCCGGTTAGTGTTTTGGGAAAGGGCGGCATGGAGGTTGGCATGGATGGACAGAAGGTAAAAGAAGAGGTGAAGAGGCTTGGCGGCGGGGCGGGAGAGAGTGAAGAATTTCTGGAAGAGCTGGCGGCAGGCCTTGTGGCTTCCCCCGGGATAGGGGAGGAGTTTCTTTTTTTTGCGGAAACGGGAGATTTTTCCTGTAAGGCAAAAATAGAAGGATATACTTTGGTGGATATTCTGGTATGGCAGATCGATCATTTTAAGGCACAGATGGACAGAGGAAATACCGGTATGAGAAATAATGGAAGCAAAATGGTATTAAGAGCCTTTGATACGATGCTGAAGATGGAAAAAGAACCGGAAAAATATAAGCAGTTGATGCAGACGGAGACCGGGACGGATTATCCGGAAAAATATTAGGGGATGGAGCTATGAGCGTAATTGACAGTCAAAATGTAAATGAAATCATCCGAAGGACGCTGAGTATTATTAATCCAAAAATCATAACGCACGGGGAGATCGTGGGGTATATGGTTTATAAGATGCTGGAGTCCGAAGGGCGCTATGGCGAACAGGAACTTCTGGATTATGCGATGCTTGGGATGCTGCATGATATAGGGCTTTACCGGGAAGATGGCCTGCATAATGTGGCAGACTTTGAAACGGCGGGAAGTCCCTGGGCCCATTCCATATATGGCTTTCTTTTTTTGAAATATTTATCTCCTATGGGGGACAAGGCGGAAATCGTGCTTTACCATCATCTGAATTACAGCCGGTATGGGATGGTAAAAAGCCGGTATTCCCATATTACGGAATGCCTCGCCCTGGCGGATAAGATGGATAATTTTATGCGTTGCAGCGAAACGAAGATAAAGGACGATTATTTTTCAAAATACCGTAACACTCAGTTTTCCGGGGAGGCGCTGGATCTTTTCCATAAGGCGGAAAAGAAATACGGGATAACGGCGAAGCTGGCGAGCGGGGCGTACAGGGATGAACTGAATGACATTATGTCGCGGGGCGTATTTTCGGAAGAATATAAAAGAGGATTTTTGGAGATGCTCGTTTACAGCATTGATTTCAGAAGCGAGCATACGGTAGTACATACAATGTCTACGGTGAATTTTGCCATGCAGCTCGGGCGGCTGATGGGGCTGGGGGCGAAGGAACTGCAAAGCTTGTATTATGGCGCGCTTCTGCATGATCTGGGCAAGGTGGCGATACCGCTCGATATATTGGAATCGCCGGGAAGGCTGGAAGAAAAGGACATGCGGGTGATGAGGGCCCATGTGAGGATTACGGAGATGATTCTTTCCGGTCTGGTAGATGAGGAGGTGCTGGAGATTGCGGCAAGGCATCATGAAAAGCTGGACGGGACGGGATACCACAAGGGACTTACGGAAAAGGACTTGACGCTTCCGCAGCAAATAGCGGCTGTGGCCGATATGTTAAGCGCCCTGTATGGAAAGCGCAGTTATAAGGATTCTTTTGACAGCGGAAAGATACGGAAGATTCTGCAGGAGGATGCGGACAACCATAAGATCAGCAAACAGACGGTGGACTGCCTGATGGAACATTACGATGAAGTGATCGAAAAATATGAGGAACAGAAGGATGAGACCATAGGGCTTTATTTGAGCATTAAACATCAGCAAGAAGAAATCAGCAAAAGGCTGAAGCGGATCGTGCCTTAGGGGGGAGGATGCTATGCAGATCATTATTGTTGGTTGTGGGAATGTAGGTTCTACAATCGTGGAAAAGTTGAGCAAAGAGGGACATAATATAACGGTTATTGATACGAAAGCCGATGCCATTAACAATATTATCATTAATTACGATGTTATGGGGATGGTGGGAAACGGAGCCGGTTATTCCATGCAGAGGGATGCCGGGATAGAAGACGCGGATCTGATGATCGCCGTGACCGGATCGGACGAGCTGAATCTGCTGTGCTGCCTGATAGCGAAAAAAGCGGGCGGATGCCATACGATAGCGAGAGTCCGCAATCCGGTTTACAGCAGGGAGATTAGTTTTATCAAGGAAGAATTAGGGCTTTCCATGGTTATTAATCCGGAAGATGCGGCGGCCATGGAGATTGCCAGGGTGTTGAAATTTCCGTCGGCGATCAAGATCGATACCTTTGCAAAAGGGCGGATTGAGCTGGTGAAATACCGGATAGAGGAGGGATCTTTCCTCTGTGATAAGGCGCTAAAAGATGTATCCGCCGGGATGAAGTGCGATGTACTTGTCTGCATGGTGGAACGGGAGGAAAATGTATATATTCCTGACGGAAATTTTATATTACGGGCAAAGGATGAAATTTCCGTAGTGGGATCGGTGAAAAACAGCGTCCGGTTTTTTAAAAAACTGGGAGTACCTACGATGAGGGCAAAGAGCGCTTTTATTGTAGGAGGCGGTGAAACGGCGTATTATCTTGCCAAACAGCTGATCTCCATAGGAGTGTCCGTAAAGATCGTGGAAAGGGATATAGAGAGATGCGAGGAATTGAGCGAGCTGCTGCCACAGGCGATGCTTATTCACGGAGACGGCACCGACAGGAATTTGTTGATGGAAGAGGGGCTCCCGAAAGCGGAGTCCTTTGTGGCGCTGACGAATTTTGATGAGGAAAACATCATGCTTTCCCTTTTTGTGAAAAGTATTTCCAAAGCGAAGCTGATTACAAAAGTACACAGGATCGCGTATGATGAAATTATCGGCGGACTGGAGCTTGGCACCGTTATTTATCCGAAGTATATTACGGCGGAGTCCATCGTTAAGCATGTTCGCGCCCTCCATAATTCCATAGGGAGCAATATTGAGACGCTTTACAGGATGAGCAATGACAGGGTGGAGGCTTTGGAGTTTATCGTTAAGGAGGATTCTCCGGTGGTGGGAATTCCTTTGCAGGAACTGCGTTTAAAACCCAATATGCTTATTTGCAGCATCAACCATAAAGGGAACATCATAACTCCGGGCGGGCAGAGCGAGATTGCCGTAGGGGACACAGTGGTAATCGTTACAACGATAACGGGACTGCATGATATTAAGGATATATTAAAGCCCTAGTGTGAGAAAAACATTAAGAAACACTAAGGCTGCAAGGGACGCAGCCTAAGAGTTTCTCAATGTTTGGAAGAATGCCCAAAATACGGGCATTCTTCTCGTGGACGATTGGTGCCGCCGGAAAGCGGCGTACGGAAAAGAGAGGGAAGAGATATGAATTATTCGGTGATCCGTTATATCTTGTGCAGAGTATTGGAGTTTGCCGCTTTATTTATGACATTGCCTTTATTGGTTGGATTGATTTATGGAGAAAGCAGCGCCTTTTATTTTTTGTATGTAATCTTGGGATGTCTGGCGGTAAGCCTGATCGGCAGGAGGTTTAAACCCAAAAATCAGGTGTTGTATGCAAAAGAAGGGTTCGTGACGGTGTCTTTAAGCTGGATTCTTTTAAGCCTGGTAGGAGCGCTGCCCTTTTATTTGAGCGGTGAGTTTCCTACGTATACGGATGCTTTATTTGAAACGATATCGGGCCTGACGACGACCGGGGCCACGATACTTACCGATGTGGAAAAACTGTCGAAGTGTATCCAGTTCTGGCGGTGTTTTACCCACTGGATCGGAGGCATGGGGGTATTAGTGCTGATTCTGGCGGTGCTTCCTTTGTCGGGAAGCTATAACATGCATTTGATGAGGGCGGAAAGCCCGGGGCCGAGCGTGGGAAAGCTGGTACCCAAGATAAAAAACACGGCGATGATCCTTTATGGAATCTATCTGGGGATCACGCTGATCGAGATTACCGTCCTGATGTTTGCCGGGTTAAATTTGTATGAGGCAGCCACCCTTACTTTTTCCACAGTGGGAACGGGCGGTTTCGGTCTGCTGAATTCCAGCATCGGAAGTTATTCCATGACGGTACAGACGATATTCATTATATTTATGCTGCTGTGCGGGATTAATTTCCAGGTGTTTTATTTATTGTTGATCAAAAAACCGAAAGAAGCATTTGGCAGCGAGGAACTCAGGTATTATCTCGGAATTGTTCTGGCAGCGGCCTTATTGATTGCTTTTAATGTAAGGGGATTTTTTGCAAGCGGATGGGAAGCGTTCCATCATTCCATGTTTCAGGTGGTGTCAGTGATGACCACCACGGGTTTTGCCACGTTGGATTATAATGTATGGCCGGAATTTTCCAGGGCCATAATATTTCTTCTGACGTTGTTAGGAGCCTGCGCGGGAAGTACGGGAGGCGGTTTTAAGGTTTCCAGGCTGATCGTGCTGCTGCGTTCCATAAAAAATGAAATATTTTCCGTAATTCATCCAAGGGGCATAAAAAAACTGCATATGGACGGGCGTATTGTGGAAGACGGGGTGATCAAGTCGATTCAGGTATATACGATGATCTATGTCATGATATTGCTGGGTTCCTTCGTGCTTGTGTCGCTGAATGAATTTGATTTTGTGACAAACATAACGGCGGTGGCCACGACTTTTAATAATGTGGGGCCCGGCTTCAATATGGTGGGGCCGGCCGGAAACTATTCCGCTTTTTCTGTTTTTTCCAAGTTGGTGCTGATGTTTGATATGCTGGCGGGGAGGCTGGAACTGCTTCCCATGATCGTTTTGTTCTCCCCCAGGATGTGGAGAAAATAGGAACCGCGGAAGAGGGGAAAGAGCGAGTAAGAGAGAGGACAAAAGAGGATGGTAAAAGAGGAGATAAGGATAAAAAAGGCGATTGTGCATATTCTGGATTCTACGGTGGGAATGCCGGTTCTGTCGGACGGGGAGCTGGAATTCGGATCGGAGTTCGCGGAGTTTTTAAAAGAGCATATCGCCCGGGTATTTTCCGGGGACGACGGAAAGAGCTGCCGGTTTTATAAGGAAGAATCGGAAGTTTACCGAATGCTGGCGCAATATTCCGATGATTTTTTTGTGGATGCAAGCAAGGATATGGCGGAATTTTTATATAGCATCATGAACAGCAATATCGATATCCCGCCGGCCGATCTGATCGTAGTGCGCTTCCGGTATGGGGAAGCGGAATATCTGGGGCTGCTGAAAATGAATTATAAATCGCTCTATACGCACAGAACGATGGCGTTGGAGGAAGGCGGCAATACCAACGAGATTATCCGCCATAAATCCATTCTGCCGCCGGAATCCCAGAGGCTGAGCGAAGCAGCCATCATAAAACTGGATGATCTGTCAGTGCAGGTGGTGGAAAAAAAGTATGAAGTGAACGGGGAAAAAACGGATTATTTTTCTTATTTATTTTTAAAATGTTCTTCCCATATGTCCCATAAATCCAAGTTGTCCATTGTAACGAAGGCGGTGGAAGCAGTGCAGAAGGAAGGATACGGCGAGGCGGGGCAGTACGAGGCGCAGATGCGGGCGAAAAGTATTATTCAGGAAGAACTGGAAGAAAAGGGCGGTTTTGTGGTAGAGGAGATCGCGGAAAGGATCTTCGAGGAAAAACCGGAATTAAAGACGGCGTTTCAGGATAAAATGGAAAAATATAATATGGTAAAGGAAGAGGTTCTTCCGCAGAGTGAGACGACGACGAGGAAATACCAGAAACAGCATTTATTTACGGATACGGGGATCGAGATTAAGATTCCCATGGAGCAGTATAAAGATCCGGGGAGCGTGGAGTTCATAACGAACGAGGACGGAACGGTTTCTGTACTGATTAAAAACATCGGGCATTTGGAGGCGCGGTTTTAAGTATGGGTACGATATTGGATTATATCAGGGAATATGGGGATTATACGTTTTCCGAGAAGCCGTTGAACGAGGTGGACAGCCTCGTCTTGTGTCAGTTTGCTTATTTAAAATTTGACGGCATCGTATCGGGGGCAGGAGAGCATGGGGATGCCGTATCCATGGGTTTTTTAGAGAACCATCAGGATAAGGACAGGCTCTTTGCGGATGAAAGGTATCGGGAAAATAATATGGCGCTGTTCCGGGGGATGCTGGACAGCGCCCGTTTTTCTACCCTGCGCATGAACTATTATGTGAATATGATCGAAACGGATAAGGAAACGCAGTTTTCCGCCGTTACCTTTTTTCTGGAAGACGGAACGATATATGTAGCGTACAGAGGGACGGACGAAACGATCGTCGGATGGAAAGAGGATTTTAACCTGGCTTTTTCCAAACCGGTGACAGGGCAGCTTCGGAGCGTGGAATATTTAAACGAAGTAGCTTCGGAATTTGAAAAACCCTTTTTTATGGGAGGACATTCGAAAGGGGGGAATTTTGCAACCTATGCGGCGATGAACTGTAAGGAAGGGATCAGGAACCGGATTGTAAAAATCTATAACCACGATGGTCCGGGTTTCCGCCCGGAAATAAGGAAACAGGGCAATTATGACGAAATTGCCGGAAAGGTGGTCAAGATTATTCCCCATTCTTCTTTGGTAGGAATGCTTCTGGAGTCCCATGCGGCGGGATATATGGTGGTGGAGAGCCGGTCATTCGGGCTGCTTCAGCATGATCCGTATAGCTGGCTGGTGCGGGAGGATGAATTCGTCAGGGTAAAAGATATCTATAAAGGCAGGAGATTTATGGATGAGACGCTGAACGAATGGATTTTGTCTTTGAATGAGGAACAGATACATTCGTTTGTGGATACATTATATGAGGTGGTTTCGGCATCCAAGGCGGTTACGCTGATTGATTTTACTGCGGATTGGAAAAAAAGCATGATGGCGGTGGCCGCAGCTTTTAAAGGCCTGGACGAAGAAACGGCTTCCATGCTGAAGAGGATCATAGCCTCTTTGTTCGAACTGGCCGGAGAACGGGCGAGGGAAGAGATCAAAAGCGGTTTTCAGGGGCGCTCCGGAGAGGGAAAATCCAGGACGGAAGGAAACGGACAGAAGCGCCGGGGAAAACACCGTGTTATGAAGAACAAGGGACGGAAGGAAATTCAGGCATCGGAGGAACACAAGGACAGGAAATAGGAGAAAAGGAGTCTCCCATCGGCGGGTTCGTCCGCAGGGGCGTGTGCGGCCGGGAAATATCCCTGGCTGGAAAATTGTCTTTCCGGGTGCCATTGTACTCCAAGGATGGGGAGTTTGTCGTGGGCGATGCCTTCGATGATGCCGTCGTCAGCGGTCTGGACGATCCGCAGTTCCCGCCCGGTTTTGTCTATGGCCTGATGGTGGGCGCTGTTGGTGATCATACGTTTCCCATAGAGCTTTCCAAGAAAAGAGTCTTCCCGCACGGAGGTAGCATGCAGCTTATCTCCATTTTCCCACGCGTGTTCGGGGGATTCTTTGATATGCTGGGTAATCGTTCCTCCGAAATAAACGTTGATGACCTGCATTCCCTTGCATATGCCGAGAACCGGTTTCTTGGCTTTATAAAAGATATCCAGCGCTTGCAGCTGTATGATATCCAGTTCAATATCGATATTTCGGGAACCATGGTTTTTCTGGCCGAAAAAGGCCGGGGTAATATCCCCGCCGCCGGGGAGGAGGAGGGCGTCCATATCGGAAAGCTTTCCGGGATCCATAGTCGTCAGATAATGGACGCCCATAGCGTCCAGGGCTTTTTCATAATTCAGGGTATCTTTGCTTCTTCCTACGATGGCAGCCTGGATACCGGTGGAATAATAGTAATTGTGAAGCATGATGCAACTCCTTTCTGCCCGATGATGCTTGCTGTTTTTTATTTTATGTGGTTTGCGCCGGGAAAATGACAATCAGGAAAAGGCCGGGGGACAACCGCCTAAGGTATTGGAAATCATATTGACATGAAAATAAGCGAAAAGGTATAATAGTTTTGTAGCTATATGAATCAATCCAAAGCGGTGAAATGGAGATTTGAAATGGGAGAAAAGCGAAATAGAAGCAAAGAGGATAGAGGGATTCCTTTGCTTTTTTCTATTATATTAGTTTTTTGTATATTAGGGGCTGTTGTATTTTCGGTGGCGCAGAAAATTTCCCGGGAAATGGCCTCGTCGGCCATTCAGAATCTGAGTGAAAGCCTGGATTTGATGAAAGGAACGATTGAGGCGGTTTTGATAAAAGAAGCGGAGTTCCAAAAGCTGATGGCACAGGAAATCGCTACGATAAAGGATCCGGAAGAATTTATCCGCTCCTATGAAAAAAACCAGACGATGGTAAAAATATCGATGATACCGGCAGGGGAAACGGAAGGCGTTTCTAATACGGGAGAGAGGTTTTCGGAAGAGGAACTGGATTTTTCTTCGGGGGGAAGTGTGGAAGGGCTTCCTGTTTCGCAGTCCTATTTGAATTACATGGGAACGTGGGCTTATTCTATGAAATGTCCCATCATAAAGAACGGACAGGAGATCGCAACGCTTTATGTGGAGTATATTTATGATTCTTTGGATGAATCTCTTCCGAACGGATTTTATAATGGAAGGGCCATGCTCTATATTATGGACGCGAAGAGCGAAAGGCTGGTGCTGAAACCAAAGGGAATGGGACAGCGGGATGCCGGGCATTTGAATTTGCAGGATTTTTACCGGGCAAATAATATTATGGAGGAAGATCTCCAGGCAGAAGTGGATGAATGCGTGAAAAACGGGAAAAATATTCTGTTTTATCACGATGTCAGGAAAAAAGATGCTTTGAATTATATGTGGGCGGTGAACGACGGAACGATTTACCTGATCGGCTATGTGCCGATCGAGGCGATCCAACAGGAAGGAAAAACCGTGAACCAGAATATCCTTATCGTAGTGGGAGTGATGCTGATCGCCTTTTTCCTTTGTTGTATGCTGTATTATTTTAACCAGCGTCAGCAGGGAAGGATCAGAAAAGAGCGGGAGGCGGAAAGGGAGATACATAACAGGCAGCTGGCGGAAGCCCTGCATGCCGCGCAAATGGCGAGCAATTCGAAGACAATGTTTCTTTCCAATATGTCGCATGATATACGGACGCCGATGAACGCAGTGCTGGGATTTACGGCTTTGCTTGCCAGAGATGCGGAGAATCCTGATAAGGTAAGGGAATATACGAAAAAGATCACGGCGTCCGGCCAGCATCTGCTCAGCCTGATCAACGATATTTTGGATGTATCCAAGATCGAAAGCGGGAAAGTAGTGCTTACTGTGGAAGAATTTACTTTAAACGATCTGGTTTCTTCAGTGGATGCGATCATCCGCCCGATGGCGGGAGCAAAAAATCAGGAATTTCATGTGGAGGTCACGGGGATCAAGCATGAATATCTGGTCGGGGATGAGACGAGGCTGAATCAGATTGTCATTAATCTTCTCTCTAATGCGGTCAAATATACGCAGGAGGGGGGAAATATATGGTTCCGTATCATTGGATTGAAACAGCGTTCCTCTCAATTCGAACATATCAGAATTGAAGTGGAAGACGATGGTTATGGCATGACGCCGGAATACTTGACAACGATCTTCGATGCGTTTACCAGGGCGGAAAACAGTACCACCAATAAGGTGCAGGGAACCGGGCTCGGCATGGCGATTACAAAAAATATTGTGGAACTTATGGGCGGGACGATCGATGTATCCAGCGAAATAAACAAAGGGAGCATTTTCAAGGTGGAATTGGAATTCCGCATACCGGAAAGCCTGGCGGATAAGAGCTTTTGGGAAAAAAGCGGAATTTCCCGGATTTTGGCCGTAAATGGCAATGCGGGAGCCTGCCAGGGCATTCAGGAACTTATGAAAGATATGAATGTTGAGGTAGATGTAGCACCGACTGTCGAAGAGGCTATGGAAGCTCTTTTGCGCGGCGGTTCTGACTATCAGGTAGTTCTGCTGGATCGCAATGTGCCGGATTTGGATGGAACAGGAACCGTGAAAAAAATGCGGGAAGAGCTGCCCGAGGAAGCTCTGATACTGTTTTTGACGGATCATGGGACGGACGGAATCGAAGAAGCGCTTCGGATAAAAAATACGGGGATATTGCATAAGCCATTTTTTGTATCCGCATTGAAAGAAAGTATTTTAGAGATGCGGTCGGATCTGGCGAAAAGAGATGAATTGGAAGAGGAAGAGAGCAGCAGTCTGGAAGGCATGCATTTCCTGGCAGCGGAGGACAATGCGATTAACGCGGAGATTTTAGCGGAATTTTTAACAATAGAAGGAGCCGGCTGTGAAATTGTGGAAAATGGGCAGTTAGCGGTAGAACGTTTCCGCAATGCGGCAGAGGGAGAATTTGATGCGATCTTAATGGATGTGCAGATGCCGGTAATGAACGGTTATGAAGCAACGAAAGCGATCAGGGCGCTGGAACGGAAAGATGCGGCGGAAATCCCCATTATCGCTATGACGGCAAATGCTTTTGCGGAAGATGAAAAAGCGGCTTTGGGAGCCGGTATGAATGTTCATTTGGCGAAACCGATCGATGTTGAGTTGTTGAAAAAAGTGGTTAGCAAATATGTGAAAAGAAGAGAATGAGGAATGAAAGGAATGAAGAGAGGGAGTATGAAGAAATGGGCGGCAATCTGTCTGGCGGGCATAACGATATTTGCACTGGCGGCATGCGGCGGCGAAGAAACGGGCAGCAGGAATCTGCTCAATAACGAGGAGGACAACGAGAAGACCGTAAATTTATTCGGGCCTATGGAGAAAACAAATCCGGACGCTGTGAATGTGGCGAGAAGCGCCTTTGACCTGACGATTGCCATGGCGGAGGAAGAACTTGGCCTGAGGGTGGAATACAATACGTATACGGCAGAAAATTATGAAGAGAAAACTTATGACGACGTGACGCTGGACAGGGCGAGGAACGATATGGACGATATTTACCTGTTGAATCCCGATACGATAGAAGCGCTGGGCAGTGAGGGGGAATTAATGGATCTGTCGGGGCTTTCCTGTGTGGAGAATCTGAGGGATGTGGTAAAAACAGCGAATACCGTCGACGGAAAGCTGGTGGCGATACCACAGGAAATTGTAGTATATGGTTTGTTTATTAACAAAGATATGTTTGATCAGTATAATCTTGCATTGCCCGAAACGCCGGAGGATTTTCTGGAGTGCTGCAGGGTGTTTAAAGAAAACGGAATCGAGACTCCCGTCGGCGCGAACCGCTGGTGGCTGGAACTCTTTGTTTTTGCTCAGGCGTATGCGGATCTGTATAACGGGGGGAATACGGAAGCGGAAATAGAAGCGCTGAATCGTGGGGAAAGCAAGTATAGCGATTATATGCGCCCTGGTTTTGAATTTCTTCAGGAGATGATTGATTGCGGTTATATTGATGCAAAAACGGCTTACACTTATGAAGCGATTGAAGGAGAAGGGCCGGATTTCCTGGCACAGAAAACGCCGATCGTAATGGCATACTGGGGGGCGGCGAATACGGAGACTGCCTATGGCAACCCGGACTTTGAACTTCTCGTGATTGGTTTGCCGAGCAGCCGGGGTCCTATGCCGGTCATACCTACAACAGGATATGGCATCGGAGCGAATGCGAAGCATCAGGAGGATGCGGTGGATGTTCTGGAAATAATCCTTTCCGATGAAGCGTTCCAGCTCTATGCAGAGAATAATAAGGTGATTTCGCCTTCTAAAAATGTGGAAGTGGATTGTATTCCGGCGTTGGAACCGTTGAAAGACAAGGTAGAAGAAAATGTTTATGTCCTTGGATCGAATGCAGGGATGAAAGTGGAGCAATGGGGCAATACCTGTCTTATTGTGCGCAAACTGCTAAACGGGGCTACGGTGGACGAATGCATGGCGGAATTCGACAGGCTGCAGGATGAATCGTTGGGGAAATAGATGGTGCGGCTTTGCTGTTTTCATCTGCGGATGAAGGCAGCAAGCCACACCATTTTTATAGAATTTTTATGGAGATATATTGTGGCGATTAGAGAAAATATGTTTAGATTTTTATTTTCGGATTAGGAGATGCATCATGGAATTAACTAACAAATGTCCTTTGTGCGGAGGAAAAGATTGTAAAAGAAGTTCTATTACAGGAGGTGATTGGATAGGATCAGAAGGCTTTTATTTGCAGTGTGAAGAAGGGTTTCAATGTACAATACATCCGAGTGTCTGGTATGGAGGATCAAAAGAAGTAATAAGAAGATTTCACCAAATATATTTAAAAATGAAAAATGCACCTTTTATAAATAGGAACGGGCATAATTATAAATATTATTTTTTTTATGAAGAAGAGTCGATTGGTAAAAATCGAGACGATTTCCAGAAAGTTAATGTTGCAGAATTGATGAAAGATTATCCGAAATCTTTTATGGATCAGATGGAAAAGTCCGTATATAATCTTGGTAAGGCGTATCCGATTTTTGGATGGAGGATCAGTGCAGAACAAAAGATGTTCCACTTATTGTATTGTGAAAATGAGGCTGATAAAGTTTGGCAAATAGAAGTGCCAGGAATATTAAATGCTTTGTGTGAATTAGGGTATTTATCAGAAGATTCATCCCAATATTACATATCAGCAAAGGGGTGGGAAAAAATATCTGAATTGGAGAAGGAAGAATCCAATAATCAAGGATTTATTGCCATGTCTTTTGGGAATGAGACAAAGATGATTAGTGAATTTTTCAAAAATGCGATTAGCAGATGTGGTTATATCCCGAGGAGGATAGATGAAAAGGAACATAACAAGCAGATTGTACCAGAAATTTTATTTGAAATTTCCAGAAGTAAATTTGTTGTAGTAGATATTACATATCCGAATTATGGAGCTTATTATGAAGCTGGATATGCGGAAGCATTGGGAAAAGAAGTGATCATATGTTGTCGCGAAGATGTATTTCATAGTAATCAGAAGCCGCATTTTGACATAGTACAGAAATCTTTAATTGTGTGGAAAGACGAGGAAGATTTGGAAAATAGATTATATAGAAGAATTGAGGCTACTGTAGGGCTAAACAGGTAATTACTAATTATTAAATGAAAATGAATATACTGATGAGCAAAAAGGGACTCAAAACTTTATTTAAAAAGCGGAACGAAGATGGTATAATTGAATGAATAAATCGGGATTTAACAGAGGATAGGGCATTGAACTTAACATATAAAAGAGCTACGATTGAGGATATAGATATATTAACAGAAACAAGGATAGAAGTATTAAGGGCTGCTAATAAGTTGTCTGGTGATATTGATATGAGTGAAGTGAAAAAGCAATCCTATGACTATTATGAAAAAGCTCTTTGTGATGGCACACATATCGCATATTTGATATTTGATGAAAACTGTTTTGTAGGTACTGGTGGCGTCAGTTTTTTTCAAATAATGCCAACTTATCATAATCCAAGCGGAAAGAGAGCATATATAATGAATATGTATACACATCCTGATTATAGAAGAAAGGGCATTGCGTATAAAACACTGGACAAACTGATTTGCGATACTAAGTGTAGGGGGATCACATCTATTTCTTTAGAGGCAACTGCTATGGGGCGTCCTTTGTATGAAAAATATGGTTTTGTAAAAATGAATGATGAAATGGAGTTGCCAGAATGACAACCCTGTGATTGGCAATAAGATTTTAAGGGGCTGTCCTGAAAATGTAATTCAGCGATAGCCTTATTTTTATGCCCAAAAGATAGAAAAACGACCTCTGAAGAAAAAATTTTGAGATGAATGGAGAAGTATAGTGCAGAATATAGACTTGGCGGTAGAGAAGAGAAAGCAACGGAACATGATTTGCGAAGGATTTTTTATAAAAATGGCGTGACTTATACTTTTGAAAAGAAGAATAGAAAAGGTGAGGTTATTGAAAGAATACCAGTTCACTTTAAAATGCTTATGCGCTCTACCGGTAAGGCAAAACAGGGCGAATGTATATTTATTAGGGACAGTTTACACCATAAGGCAATTAATTTCCTTACAATGGGATTCTATGACTTAATGGATGAACAGTCAAAGAATGATCAGGAGAAGGTTTTAAACTGGTAGAATTGTCAGCATACCAGACTTTAACTACAGCAACGGCAAAAGGATATATTCGGATTCCGTTAGAGAGCATCATTAATAAAAAGGGATTTACGTTTGATGAGAAAAAGGCGGGGGAGCAGAATCTAAAACTGATTACAGAGAAAACAAAAGACGCTTTAAAAGAAAACGGATTTCGTATGAATGGGAAATATCCAGGAAAACATAAATCGGTAGGATATACAAAAAAAGAATGTGTGGCAGATTATGTCACAAATGCACAAATTAAGAATATTTTATGGGACAGAGTGTGATTGTATTTAATGCGATAAAAACAGATACACAGGCCAGGCTTTCGGGACATGACTGTGACTCTGATTTCGTATATGTTACCAATCATCATGATTTGGCTGACCTTGCAAAAAAGGCATATATTGAATATCCAACAATAATAAATGGAATAGATGAAAATGGTGCGAATCATTATCATTTTATGCCAGAAGATTATGCAGAAATGGACAATCAGATTTCAGATGCCCAGGAGGCAATAGGAACTTCCACAGATGCCGCTCAGCTCGCATTAAGCTATTATTATGATGGCGGCAGGAACAGCAAGGAGCTGGAAAACTGTTTTATCATTTTATCCGTGATAGGACAGATCAGTATTGATCTTGCGAAGAAGTGCTTTGATATAGATGTTGTAAAGGAAATCAGCCGTATTAGAAACTTGCCTTGTATGAGAAGAAAGGAAATTCCTCGATTTTTTGCAAGTAATAAAAAGAGCAGAAATAAGAAAGACTTTGAGGGTAAAGAAATAAGATCAATGAACTGTCCGATGGATATTATGGCAGGGATCATTGAGGAGAAAGTTATGAAATATGCAGATCGCAAAAGGCATCTTCCATTGCGCAATTTTTGGAATAAGGAAATTATTGGGAAGGCAAACAGGTATAAAAAGGATAAGTTTGTAGAAGAGGTAAGAAATTACAATAAATTTGATAAGTGGCTTAAAAAATATGAAGCAGAAATGAGTAAAGAAACTTTTTTCTCTTTGAAAAACAGTAACATGACACAGTTTCTTGCGAAAGTCAGTAAAGAACTGGATCAGGAAACTATTATGCAACTGGTGATTTATGCGACAGATGATGATCATTCAGATGTTCGTGCAACGATCCTGAATTTTCTTTTTAAGCTGCATAGGGATGAATTCATGAATTGTTTTATAAAAAATGGTCAAAATCAGTGTGAAATTCTTGCAAAAAATGCTTAAAAATCCCGTAAATAAGGTGTTTTGAAATTCTATATATGAGGAAGGAGAAGGGTGTATACATGAAAGAGTCATAAGTTATGCAGTGTATATAATTTTCTCCCGGCCGCAAAACTTAATAATGTATTTTCTGGCTATATTATTATCTGATAATTGAATGTTGTTGGTTAGCATGGTATGATTATTTAAAAAGTTTTGAGAGGGAAATTATGTCTATATTGACGTTTGAAGAGCCATCTCATTGTCCCCAATGCCAAAGTAGAAATATTTCATTAGGGCAAAAAGTTTATAAAAAGGATGTTTGGGGAGAAGATACAGATATTGTTATTAGTGGTATGTGGTTCTGTAATGAATGTGGCAATGTGCTTGGACGTAAATTGTCACAATATGAAAATGAAATAGATCGGAATAGTATTTGAGAAGAGTAGTAGCGGATATAGTATTATTGAATCAATGTGGGAGAACTATATGGCAAGAGATTTAATGCATGATATTATGGAACAAGTTATAGAAGAAGTTGTTGTTGAAGATATTAGAAATCGTGTTCCAGACGAAAAACTCGATGAAAAATTGAGTCAGGATAATATATCAAGGGCATATAAAAATCTTATTGAGAAAGCATCTGATGATTCTCTTGAAACAATCGAAAATATGATGTATGAAAAAGTTCTTGAAGAAAGGGCATGTGCAGATATACTTAGAAGTTGTTTGTTTAAATAAAAATGGATTTGCGGACGGAGCCTACGCTAAATGGCGCTCTTTGTATGAATTAAGTATTATTGCAACTTTTATAAAAAAGTATGGTGAAAATGTCGCAAAGGCTTTTATAAAATCTGCAAATACAGAAGATAGATATGAATGGGCAAGAGAAGCAGATTGTTTTAAAGACTATAATAAAAAATACATTACTTTTTCTGCAATACAAGATAATTGTGAGATAGCAACAAAAGAATGGAAAAAAGAATATAATTTTGTCAATCAATTGGTTCATGCATCGCCTCAAGGTACTATGTATAGATTGGGTGGAGATACTTTTTATAGTCTGCCAGTTCTTATTTTTGATGGCTGGTATTTTTTTACTCTTGACACTCGAACAAACGTTCTATATAATCGTAAATACAGAACGTTTGTTCTAATCTGGTAACGTAAAATCATCGTATATGGTAGTACGGTGATTTTCGATTTAGTAACTTACAAACACACAGATTCAGAGATTCCATTATGTGAAAAATTTAATAGTGATTGAAAACATCAGTGTACAAGGGGCTACAAACGATATAAAGAAATGTTTCAGATATGCAGAGTGGAAAAGTCAGATTTTCCACTCTATTTTTACATACTCGCTGGTTGCGCTGATTGATGAAATCAAGCCATCCGTGGCTTTCCTCTTATCCTCAAAACTGATATTCTCCCAGTCGTCCAGATAGCCGGACAGCAAATCAATCTGCTGCTGGGAAATGGTCTCCACGGATAAATCGGCAATCGCCTTTGTGATTTTCTGGCGGCGCGTGTCCAGTTCCTCGATTTTCTTGTTGGCGTAGGCAAGCAGGGTAGCGTTTGCCCCGGTCAGCGTGTCAAGTAACTTTTCAATTTCCGCCTCTACCTGTGCCAGCTCCACTTGATAGGCGGTCAATTTCGGGTTGGCCTTTTCCTCACCGCCCCGGAGGTGTTTGAAATCCCGGAATTTCTCTCCCATAGCCGTGAAAATGAACTGTTCAAATTCCACTTTGCGGAGAGTGCCGCACCCCGGACAGCCCTTGTGGTCGGACCGTTTATTACACCGGAGGTATTCATAGCCGGAAGGGTTGCGGGTGACTTTTAAAGCATATCCGCATTTCCCACATTTCACTTTTCCAGCCAGCCATGTGTTCCGGGCCTTCCTCCCGTTCTGGAAGGTGGTGTTCGCCATGAGCTTTTTCCGGCATTTCAGCCAGGTGTCAGAGGAAACAATCCCTTCATGGGGAGCGATAACAAGTATCTGGTCTTTCAGGCTCCTGTCCTTGTCCTCCTTCACGTCCCGCCCTTGGTAGAGATAGCAGCCGTTTGTCCCGGCGAAGTCGGCGGCGTCATTGACGACTGCCGCTCCCTGGCTCTTGAAAAACTCATATAATTCCAGGTCTGCCTGTGCATATACCGGGTTGCGGAGCAGCTGGGAGAGGAAGGGACGGAACAGAGATTTTCCGTAAACCTTGATGTCGTTTTCCTCAAAGTACCTGCTGATGTCCCCGAAGGAGGTCCCAGGCTCGGCGTACATTTCAAACATCAGGCGTACATGGTCTGCGGCTGCCGGGTCCGGCACCATCATTTTTGTACGGATGCCTTCAACCGTGGTCGGCTCTAGCCGGAAGCCGTAGGGGGCCTGGCCGCTCATGTGGAAGCCTTTTAGGCACCGGGAATAGTAGGCGTCCGTGACGCGCTTCTGGATGGTCTCCCGTTCCAGCTGGGCGAACACAATGCAGATGTTCAGCATGGCCCGCCCCATTGGGGTTGAGGTGTCAAACTTTTCCGTGGAGGAAACAAATTCCACGTCATACTCCTGGAACAGCTCCATCATGTTTGCAAAATCCAGAATAGAGCGGCTGATCCGGTCCAGCTTGTAGACGATTACCCGCCGTACCTTCCCTTTGCGGATCTCGTCAAGAAGTTTCTGGAACTCGGGCCGGTCGGTGTTCTTCCCCGAATAGCCCTTGTCCTTGAAAATCTTACAGCTGCCGCCTTTCAGCTCATACTTGCAGAAGTCAATCTGGCTCTCAATACTGATACTGTCCTTGCGGTCAACGGACTGTCTTGCGTAAATATAATCTTCTCTAATGTTCATATTGGGCTCCTTTCCTATGGGAATGGAGCTACCAACCTTACAAGTATATTATACCATTGATAGCCCCGGAGGGCAATGTTGCCGGGGGTCAGCGCCGGTCCTGGCGGTACTTGCTGAACACGTCATACAGACAGCGCTCAATCTCTTTTTTCCGTTTCTCCTTCTCTTTTGGGGAAAGCACTGGGGTAAGGCTTTCCAGCACAATGTTCTTTCCCTGGAAGGGGACGGTTCTCGTTTCTCTCTGGTAGGTTACGGACTGCACCATCTGGGCCTCCTTTCCAAATCAGGGTTGAATCCGGCCATTTCCCTCTTGTCCTATGGGGAAACACGAAAAAGCAGCGCCCGGTAAAGAGCGCTGCCCCTTCGTCTTTCTCCATGCTTCGGGCCAGCTTGGCCCGGGGTCAGGACTGCCAGTGTTCATAATAGGCCGCCGCTTCCTCCACGGAGCAGAAGTCAAACACTTCGTACAGTTCCATAAGAACCTTCCGGATGTCCTTTGACTTATAGCCGCAGCTTTCCATCACCTTGATAATATATCCACGGCAGGCGTTGTTGCTCCATTTGTCTGTCAGCATGTACTGGATTTCCTGCAAAGATTTTGCCATAACCTGCACTTCCTTTCATAAAAGTTCAGGGAACCGCACCGTTTTAGTTGGCCTGTCACAAGACAGTGAGAGCGGACGGCTCCCTGATTGGTTTTGTAAAACAGATTCCCCGGACGGGTGTAGGCCTGTCCACCCCATAGTGTCTCAACTCTCCCCATTCTTATGGCAAGGCGTCCTCATTGCCTGCGACGGCTCACGGCTTGCAAGGCCGCTTCAACGCTCGGACTGTGACTGAACGCAAGTATCCGGGTTCTGCGCCTTATCCGGCAGAGCCAGCCACGGCCCCGCTTGCGGCATGGGCTTTATCGCTATTCCCGCCCCCAAAGTGAAAACCACAATGGAAACGGAAGTCACGGCGGGCCTGTCGCCTGGCACATCCACCCTTCGTATCCGGGTATCTTTTTATTCAGTTTTCAATCTGCCGGAAAGGTCCGTCCGCGCTTCGGGCCAGCTTGTCCCGGGGCGCCTCCGCCTTTCATATACCATTTCATTTTTCAGGCTTTTTCGGTACACCTTAGAAATTATTTTTTAAAAATTTTTCCATGTTCCGAAGCCCGCGCTCGATTGCCAGGCGCACTACCTTTTCGTCTACGCCTTCGGCCCTGGCAATGTCGGTCTTGCTCATGCCGAGGACAAAATGGGCGTAGATACGTTTGGCCTGTTTGCCGGGCAGGCTGGAAATGGCCGCATGGAGTTCCTGCATGGTGACTTTGCGCTCGTAAATCTCACACGGAGAAAGAGCAACAAATAAGGCCGAGTGCTCAATGCCATCCTCCCGATCAAGGGAATAGTAGGCCTTGTGGCGGTATGTACGCAGACGGTAGGCCGCCTCCTTGCGGTCAAACTCTGCCATTGCCTCCGCTACCTCGTCAGGCACTTCGATGAAAGAATCCATTGTATAGTACGGGTAAAAATCCCGCAGATTGATGATAGTCATGTTTACCTCCGTTTCGGTGTTTGGTGAATGAGTTACCGAAACGAAAGCGGCGGAGAACGGCACCGGGGCCGGGCTTCGGGCCAGGTTGGCCCGAGGCTGTCCCATGAGAACAGAAAAGCGCCCGGACAGCATAAAGCCATTCGGACGCATGAAAGTACATTGTTGTTTTCGGGCTGAATTATTTCATGTTGAGTGCCGTAATTATCCTTCCAAGGGGGCGGGCTTTTTTTAACGGTTCAGAAAGTTGAAAAATAAATAAGGACACAGCGATACCTCCTAATGCTTTAAAGCATTTGATACCGCCATATCCTTGAAAAAGGGCGACATTAACACACCCTCCTTATTCTTTTTTTCAAAAAGAAAACGGCGGCTTGAAATCTGTTATTTCAAAACCGCCGAAAGGCTACTGTATTTTGTTTAGGGGCATGAAGATTTAGCCGCCATGACAACGGTTTTTTTTATACCGTCAGGCAGAATCTCTTAAAGGACTTGTTCCATCCCTTTTTTCCTTTGCGGGATTTTTACAGCCTCTAAAGCCCTGAACGCACTGCTCTCTGTTTTTTGGATTTCCTTGAGCAATGGAATATATTTTTGCGGAGCCGAAAATGCAGTATTAAGAACGTCCCTTATACATTCTCCTATAAAAGCTTCAATGATAAGGCCGCTTCTTTGGAAGGCATCTGCCGCAATGCTCCATTCGGCAGTTCCGATTGTATCCTGATATTTCAGCAAAGCAGCGGCAAGTTTATCCCGCCCTCCCTGATGGGTGTTCGGGACACCGGAATGAATGCCGCTCAATTCTTCCGGTATCTCCGGAAGTGTGCTCCCGGAAAATTCTATCAGGTGCAGACAAATTTGTTTCATTGTTTCAGCATCATACATGGTGTTCCAGGCCGGTAGTTCTTTCATCATCCGTTCCATGCCTTTCTGCCCAATAAAATTGACGGGAGAATTAAGATATAATTCAGCGTTGTGTTTCAATCCTTCTTGTATGATGGACGATATATCTCTGTTCGGATTTTGCATATCAATACCGAAATAAGCATTTTTCTTGCTGATTCCGATATAATCAGCGGCCCATGCCTGCTGCAAATCCCCCCATGGAATCATTTCTACTTCCGGCCGGGAATTATCATGCACATAGACATTTCTGTCATCATAGCCGACCATAAGCACAACATGGCCCGGTATATGTTTCATGTGATAGAAATGCTCATGGTATGGCAGGTGGTACATATCGAGGCCGAACAGAACTACCGGGATTCCCTGTTCCACCAGCAATTTGATATTTGCGGCGGTAGACTTGTAGGATTTTCCTTCTCCGGCGATAATATGATACCCAACCAAATCCTTCCAGAAGTTAAACTGGTCCTTGCCAATGGAACCTTGTCCCCAAAAAACCATTTTAGGCGGAATCGCTCTTTTTTGTGAAATCATCTGGAATCCAGGACGGGCGAAAAAAAGCAGTTCCTCCGGGATTCTGGCACCTGTTTTCCATTCGTAAATATCGCATAGGCCATTGACTGGACAAAGATAATCGGCCATTTGATGTGGTATATTTATCATTGTTGGTTTCCTCCTGTGTGTTTGAATTGATTATAAGCTCTTACATAATCCCAGAGTCAATAGCATTTTATACGGGTTCTACGGGAAAACAAACTTCCGTAATCATATCTTCAAAGGCTTCCTGTGTCTCTGGCGATACATGGTAGATGTTGAAATGGGGGCCTGCTATTTTATAATGGTTATCGGCAATCCAGCGTGCCATTGCTTCATATACTTCGGGCAATTTAACATAATGCCCCTTATAGGTGAGCGTAGCGGCTGTAAACGGCTCAATGGTCTTGAATTTTGCTATCCCGGTATCAGGATATTTTCTGGCTACAGACTTTTGTATTTCGACATCAAGATTTTCTTCAACAAACCCTTCGTCATGAAATATCGCAATATTCAAATTGGGAGAAGAATACTGTATATTCAGAGATTGAACAGCATTCGCCAGTCCCCACCATAAAACGCTTTCCCGGTTGGGAGCAGCGATAGTCTGCCGATAGCTAACCACATTATGTTTTGGAAAATCCTTTAGCGCAATGCTGTATTCGGGAATGCTTGATTGACAGTCCAGATGCTCAATAGTGGATTCAATCAAAGTCAGTTGCCTTTGAAGTAATTCTATTTTTACCTTCTGCTGTATGGCCTGATTTTCCAAATAGGACTTCAATTCATTTTCCGACGTATATTTTGTTAAAATGTCTTTGATTAAAGCCAGACTTAGCCCCATGTTTTTAAGGGCCCGTATTTTATTGGCGACAGGTAATTGTTCTTCGCTGTAATATCGGTATCCGGTAAATTGGTCCACATATTCCGGCATTAACAAACCGATTTCATTATAGTGTCGCAGCATATAAATTGATATTTGCGTTAAAACAGAAAATTCACCAATTCGCAACATACATCTACCTCCCTACTGATACTATAAACCCTTGCATTATACAAGAGTAAAGAGATTTCTTGAATATTATACCGTATATGTAACGCTACTTCAATGATATGAAACAAAATAGAATTTTACATGAAATACAGTTACATTCACATACTGATACCGGAAATGTAAAATGACATAGGGTGATAGTATATGGAAGATTACGAAGAAAGATTTGATTTTCACGGGCTGGGTCAGGCAATCCGGCAAGCCAGAGAAGAACGGGGCTGGACGCAGGAATATGTTTCAGAACTTGTGGGACGAGGAGCCAGAACCATTATGAATATCGAAAACAAGGGGCAATACCCAAGTTTCGGAGTTTTTGTCAAACTCGTTACTATGTTTGATATTCCGGTAGATCAGTTTATTCATACGGATAGCGGTCAGGGAGAGAGCAGTTGCCGCAAACAGATTGACGTCTTGCTCAATGCCATGAATGAAAAAGAGCTCATTGTAATGAGAGCCACAGCCGAAGGCTTGAAGAAAGCCAGAGAAACGGAGGTTTCCGGGTAGGGGCCTCCGTTTTTGCGGCGTTTATCGAGGGTTCCGCTAAATGGCAAGCAGGGCAACTGTAGCCACAGTTGCTATTTTTGACGTTCCGGCCTTCCGGCCAGAACGCAAAAATCTGCTTGTTGGGGAGCCTCCCCAAACCCGGCTTCGGGCCAACTTGGCCCGAAATGTCAGCGTCGCGTTGCTCCTTATATTACTTTGGAAGAGCGGTAGAAGTTGTAGGTTGGCAGTCCATTTTTATTGTAATCCTTTGTACACTGAAGCAATAGTATGTAGATTTAGAGCAGTTCAGATTTGGGATTGCTTTAAGTTTTATTTTTGTTATGGATTTTTTTGGATTTTGAATGTGATTTTATATGTTTTTTGCAAGTTTGAGAAAAAGTTGTGAAAAGTTTGGAAGTAAATAGAGAAGTGTATAAGTGAGAGTTAGTAATGAGCATTTGTTATTATGGTGAAAATTTTGTGGAGGTAGAAAGATTGAATAAACCAAGAAGAGTGAGGATTTATAAGCTAAGTACATTTGATACATTTACAGAGGAAGAACGTGCATTAAATGAAGCATACAAAAATGCTGGCATAAAAGAAAAAGCAACATTAAAGAAAATCAGGGATAATAAGATTGCATTTTATGAAGGTATCAGGAAAATTGACAGGAAAAAACTGTATACATATGAGTATGATAAAGACGGAAAAGTGATTACAGAATCAGAAAATATAAATAAACAGATAGCATTATTTGAAAATGAGATGGTACGTTATACAGAAAATAATTTAGATGGTTTTCCTCTTGTCATGGATATTGTATATATGAAGATTGCATACCAGACATTAGTGTTCAAACAGATATTAGAGAGAGGGCTGCTGATTGATGATAAGAAATTTGTTTTCTATACAGCGACAACAAACCAGATGAAAAATGGTGAATTTGTTTTGGTACAGGAAGACTTCTACAAGAAAAACCAGAATAAGTTCATGTGTGGACTGACTGATGATATCATTAATCAAAAGGGCGGATGCAATAGTGGTAAATATCTGGCATATAAAGGACTACCGTTATCCTCTTCAATAGAGCCAGAAGGATATAAGATTGATATTGATAAATGTATTGTTGTTCCAGATTTTAACACAACGGTTGATGAAGAAGTAGAATGTATAGATATAGACCATGGGAAACGTGAATTTATTAGTATAGAGCGGAGAAAAGAGGATGTCAGAATTCCTCAAACAGATGGTGCCGGAATGTTTCTTCCAGGTGTATTGCCAGCGTCAGCACAGATTAGATGTAGTCACCTTAAAGGTGCGATATTTTCGTTCGATTTCCGCAAATTCTTAGAGCAGGACGAAGTAGAAGGAATAAAACCTGAACCTGTAATCAAGGATGCATGGGAAAATATGCATGATGTGATAAAAGAAGATATACAGGTTATCTTTACAGCATCACAATTGAAGATGTGGAAGTATTATGATTCGTGGGAAGATTATAAAAGAGTGCTTCATGAAAACGGAATGAGAATTTCAATCAATAAATTTGCAGATACAGAACCCAAAGGATATGCTAAAACAAGCTATCAGTTTATACAGACATTATCGTCCGAAAAGTTGACAGATGAAAAGTTAGTAGAGTTATGTGCGGATACGATAGAATATCTGGATAAAATGAAAACGGATTTAAATACCATGATTAAGATTGCAAGTAAGGATGATGATTATATATCTATGGCATTAGAAGTATATAAAGATTTGGTATATGATGAATATATCCAAAGCAAGTTAGAAAGCAAGTTTAAGAGTGAGAGGAGCGATGCAAGAGGAAATAAACTGATATTAAAGGATTCATTGTATAGTTATATTTGCCCTGATTTGTATGCGTTTTGTACATGGTTGTTTTGTGGAATAGAAAATCCACAGGGTATTATTCCGCGTAATTATGTATACAACAGTTTTTATAATGATAAGCCATATGAGGTTGTGGATTGTCTCAGGAGTCCACATTTATATGTAGAGCATGGTATCCGCAAACTGGTAAAAGATGATGTATTAGAAAAGTGTAAGGAGTGGTTTAATGATTTTGATACGATTGTGAGCAGCCATGATTTGCTATGCAGATTATTGATGTTTGATGTTGACGGTGACGAAATTTTACTGACTCCGAATAAGACAATTATAGAGTGTGTGCCAGATGATATTGTACCTTTATACTATGTACCATTTGAACCTGTAAAAACAGAGATTAATAATGATGCGATATATCAGGCAATAGTTTCATGCATGGAAAATACGCAGATTGGTGATATTTCTAATGTAATGACAAAGAATTATAACAATTCTGATACTGACATGGAATTTAACAAGATTGTATGCTGCTATAATAACCTATCAATTGACTATCCCAAAACACAGGATATTGTTAAACTTGGTCAGTATGAAAAGAAATATAATACTTTAAAAGCTGAAAAGAATCCTCATTTTTTCAGGTATGCAAAGGGGAAAAGTCAAGATGCATGTAAAAAGATAAGTAATAGCAATGCAGATAGAGTATGTGCCTATATCCATAAGCGGACAGGAAACAAGAACTATGCATGGAAGGATTCAGAAAAGAAATTCAATCCATCAATTCTGTTTAATAACGAAAATACTGTTGTTATAGACTCTGAAAAATATCGTGAATTAGAAAAAGTGGTGTTTACTCTTAAAATGAAAGAGCAATCACTTGTTTCTACTATAAAAGATGTCATGAAAGAATTAAACAGGTCTGAAGGATGGAAAGAGAAAATCAGTAGATATGAAGTGTTTTTCCATATGTGTGAAAAAACTATTATGAACATTTTTGATAGTAGGGAAGAAGCCGTTGAATATTTATTGGACATGGAATATCTGCAAAGGGAAAATGAGCATAAGAGTAAAAATATTTTATGGAATTGTTTTGGCGATCTGATTTATAAGAATATATGCAATAATTTGTGTATTGGGAATATCAAACAGCGCAGGAAGCATTACGAAACGAGTGCGGTTAAGATAAAGAAAATAGAAGATAAAACAGTAGAAATCCTAAAAAGAATTCCTGATAATTCGGTGGAGGTGTATAAAGAGGAAATAGACTGGATTGAAAATATGCAGTATAGACGTGGATGTAGCCTGGACAGGGAATTATTGTATATATTATTAGTGTTACAAAAACAGTACAAAGGGAATGTGAAAATATATATAAACCAGAAGAAACAGCTTACTTGTAATACGCTTGATAAATGGCTTGGAGATGGTGTATGTATCTGTAAAAAGGGTTTGAATCGTTTACAAAAGATGGGTGTTATATCACTTCGGACTGTTGCACGAAAGTATTATGAGATAGAAGTTTGTGTACCAGAAGTTGAAGAACAGGATATTGCATTTTCAGTCACCCAAAAGAATCCAATCCCTGAATTTTATGAATATAACAAAGAAAGGAAAGTTGAGAGGTGTGTTATATGTGGTAAGAAATTTGTTAAAGTAAAAAACATGGTAACTTGTGGTGATATGTGTAGCAAAGAGAATCGAAAAAGAAGTAATAATAAATACAGTGCTTAAAAAATTTATATTTTTAGAATACTTTTAAAGTGTCCATTAATCCAGTGTTTTCAAGGATTTACGGGTTTGGTGATAAAAGTGTCAATATTGTATAGGGAGGGGAATAGATACAATCCCAACTATTAATACAAAAGGAATACATAACTATTAAGGAGGTAACATGAACCAAGAAAATCAAGATTCACTTAGGGAGAAATTAAATCATGTTATTGCTTCTGGTCTTGTTGCCAAGGCAATATCAATTAGGACAGGGGTTTCTACGGACGTATTGTCACGTTTTAAGAACGGGTATGTCTGCCTATGCGTAGATGATGCGAATAATCTTAAAAATTATCTGGACAAATTGTCTTTGCCTGATTAGAGATAATAACCGCAATATGCGGATTATTATAAATCTGTTAAATGTTGTGAATATCAGGCATTGGCGGTGTATCTGGTATTTGTGGAAAAATCCAGATCATAGAAAGCCGCCAATACTAGACAATTATCTGTAATATTACAGTTATCCATATATCAATCTTCTCCACAGGCTAATGAGGGGTCACAGCCCATTAGCCATTATGTATATCGGCTCCACAACGATATACAGACACAAAACAATAACAGTGTTCATGTATCATACAGCTTTTTGAGATACGAAGCTGCATGGTGTTTTCCACCACAAACACCGTGCGGTGATGTATGAAAATAAAAGATCAAATAATCTTTTTATAAAGAAAGACTTGTATATAAAGTAGTATGAAAGAAGGTGAAAAAGTGAGCCAGACAGAATTGAGAGAATTATAACGTAGCCGTTTTAAATGTGAAAAGCAGTGTTATATAGCGGAACAGACAGGTATTAATGCCGCTGTATTAAGCCAGTTTAGAAACGGACATATCGATCTATATGATTATCTATTTGAAAAATTAGAAGCATATCTTCTAAACAATTAAGCAACCGTCAACCAATCAAACACATATAAAATTCATATTAAAATCTAATATCATTCAAAGTAGCACAATAATCTAAGCTGCCAAAACAAAATTAAAACAAGACAATTGAATAATGCGAAAAATTAAATAAGGATTAAATCGGATTTGTGGAATCTGATTGAGAGAATTATGAGAAGTACGGAGGAAGTAATTACGGAGAAAAACAAGTAAATAGTAATATCAGTTTGGACAGCATCTATAATGCGATATGGTATTTGAATCCAGAACAACAGGGAATTATCCTTAATCATTATAAGATTACGGAATTATATAGCATACTTGCGGATGATGAAAGTTATAAGAAATATATTGATGATTTATTCGCAGTGTCTGATGGATACATGAAAAGAGCTATTGCACTCTCGGTACTTCATACGGAAGCATTTTTACAAAGTATGGGAAAACAGAGATTTGATGTTTTGGATTCTATGGGAAAAGCATATGATAACTTACCAGATATTGATAAGAAGATATTTTGTGAGAATATGCTTCAGAAGAAAGGATTTTTTCAAGATGTTTATAAAATGATGATGAATAGTTTTGAAAATGCGGTGGAAGTGGAGAAGGGAGAGGGGATTGAGAATGGGGAAGTAAGCAAAAAAGTGGAGAAATAATATAGTAGAGATGGTGTAGAGTAGAAAATATGTTCGATTTTATGATGCTTTTTATTGCGATAGGGATAAAGAAGTGATATAATTGTATTGGAATAAGCAGGAAATTGGGGGATTGGGATATGGGAAGAACTATTTTATGTCCGCATTGTAAATCGGCATTAAATGAAGATATATTAAAGCAAAGGAACAGTGAAAATATATGTTTGGTATGTGGTGGGTCATTGTTAATGGAAAGTTCTGCTGAAATTCCAAAAGAAACAACTAAATGGTATTATTATAATGGGGCAGGAGGAATATTGACAACAACATTATATGATGATGAAGAACCTTTTTATACATTTGATGCCGTAGATATGCAAGATGCAGAAAGACAGCTGAAAGAAGTTCTGCCTGACAGCCCTCTTGTAAATGATAGTTCACCTGAAAAGGTAGTCTGTCCCCGGTGTAGAAGCACAGAAATACAGTTGGTTCCTAGAAAATTTAGCTTTTTAACCGGCTTTGCAACTAATAAATTTGACAGAATGTGTGTCAGATGCAAGAAAAAATTCTGATAATTTGAAAACTGAATAATGACAAGTAAATATTTAGGAGAGATTATTCTAAAGGTAGTCTCTCTTTTATTATACACAAAACAAGGAGGAAACTTATAAGTGGATAATCATTTTTCATTAGATATTGTAAGTGCATTGCACCAGAGCAGAAGCAGGAAGCAGATCAATTCCGATATAAAGCAGATTGAAAAGACAATAAATATGCTCCGTCTTACTGGGACATTTGCAAAAGGTGATACAAAGAAGGAAATGAATGCTTGTATTAAGTCGTTGCAGTCACAGCTTAACCACATAAAGCTATCAGCCAAAATTGACAGCAGGAATTTAAAAAGTGAAGTGGATAAAGCTTTAAACGGCATGTCATTTAAGGATATTGATGCTTTAAATATTGACGGGGGTAAAACAAAACTTAAAATAAGGAAAGCCATTGCGGATGCCAGGGCATATGCGGAGAAAACACCGATTACCGTAAATATTGAATCCAAGAAGAACAAACTAAACAATGACCTGACTGCATACCTGAATAAGAATAGTAAAATAAATGAATCTTCAATATTGTTGGAAGAAGCGGAAAAAGTCCGGGAACTTATCAATGCTATTGATGGCAAGAAAACTTTGAGGGAAGCAACAGATGCCTTCCAGCTTTACAAGTCGGAAGTTTCCGCAACGGGGTTCAATACGAAAAGCACAACGGACAAAATTAAAGATATGATGGGGCATGTATCAAAGGTTTCAAGCGCCTTTGGCATAGCGTCAATGGCCGTGAACAATTTTGTGAAATCATTAAGGACATTAAAGTCCAATGATACAATCCTGGTTGAGATATCCAAGACAAGCGAAATGACGAAACAGCAGCTAAAGGAACTTGGGGATGAAGCATTTAGGACGGCAAGCAAATATGGGCAGCTGTCTTCCGGGTATTTACTGGGTGTACAGGAAATGGCACGCTCTGGATATGAGGATGCTTCAAAAGAACTTGGTGAACTGTCACTTCTGGCACAGTCCGCGGGTGATATGACAGCAGACAGCGCGAATAATTATCTGTTAGCTACGGATGCAGCCTATAAATATAGTGGAAGTGTTGAGAAACTGAATGCCGCACTTGATGGGGCAAACTATATTTCAAACAAAAATTCTGCATCATTAACTGATATCGCCGATGCAACACGTGTTTCCGCTTCATTTGCCGCAAATGCCGGAGTTGCTATTGATGAACTGACAGCGGCAGAAGCAACAATGATCGCGGTAACAAAAAGAAGCGGTTCTGAAATTGGACGTGCATTCAGAAGCATTGTTCTTAACTTGCAGCAAGTGTCAGGTGAATTTGATGGTGAAGTGATAGATGAAGAACAGCTCAAAAAAGTGGAAGATAGATGTCACAGTTTAGGTGTGGAACTGGAATATATGCAGAATGGCATTGCTACGCTCCGCAATCCGATGGAAGTATTGAAGGATTTGGCGGATGTCTATAATTCATTGCCTGATAATAGCGCGGAAAAGCAGGGGCTGATTTCCGACCTTGGCGGCAAGTACCATGCAAACGCGTTATCCAGTTTATTGAGCCGGTGGGATTTGTACGAGAAGATGCTAGGTGAGTTTTCCCAGGGCACAGGATCGGCACTTGAAGAAGCGGAGAAGACAGCCAATTCATGGGAAGGGCGCTTGAATTCGCTTCAAAATAGTTGGGATTCCTTCATTAATTCATTGACAAATAAAACGGCGATAACTAGCGGAATATTCTTCTTTGACAGACTGATTCAGGGTGCGGAGTCACTGACTGATACAATAGGTGAGATACCAGTAGTACTTACTGCTGTAAATTCTGCAATGGTTGCGATGAACAAGGACTATGGAATTACCCAGTTTGTAAACAAAGAAAATGGAAAATTAGACATTCAGGGAAATATATTCGGCATAGACTTTACTCAAATAAAGAATTTAAAGAAACATTTTTCACAGGCCAGTGAAGAGATAAAATATTGGAATAAGGAATTAAGAAGTGGTAAAGTTGATTCGGATTCTTTTAGCGGTAGTCTTGTAAAAAATAACGCACAATTCAAAGCATACCTACAGACAACTTCCAAAGATGCACCGGCTTCATTATCTGGCTATAAATCATACCTAAATGCATCCGGCGTTTCAACAGAGGCGCTTCGCCTGAAAACAATCCTGCTTAATTCAGCAATTACCATGCTGAGCGGCATTGCAATCCAAGCAGCAGTACAAGGCATCACATACCTTATCCAGAGGGAAGAAGACCTCCGCCAAGCCACCCAAGAAGCCGCAAACGCATATAAAGGATCCGCGTCATCCATAGAGGATTACGCTTCCAGATATGAAGAATTGCATAAAGCTCTTATCGCCGCAAAAGGTAATGAGGAAGAAACATATAATATCAAGAAGCAGTTGTTAGAATTGCAGACAGAACTTAACGGTAAATTTGGTGAAGAGTGTGGAACTCTTGACCTGGTAACTAATGCGTATGAAACACAGACAGAAGCTATTAGAAATTTGAATAAAGAAAAAGCCCAATTATTCCTGAATGAGAATAAAGAAGGGATTGACAAAGCAATAGAAGAGATGACAAAAGATGACCGTCATTATAATCTTAGTCTGACTGGGATTTCCGCATATACGGATGAAGGGGCTGCATTAAAGGAAATTGCCGAAAAGTATAAAGATCAGGGCATTACCGTATTGGATGAACTTGGGGATGGCAGTTATGCGCAGTTTTCTGTCCATTTGAAAGCAGACGCACAATCAGCCTATGACACCATCAATGCCTTTGAAAATGACTTAAGGGGCAAGGCGAAAGAATTCGGCGATGAGCATATGTTTGACGATGTTCTGGACATGTCCTCCGGTTCCTTGAATCAAGCTAAGGAAACTATTGATAAATACGGCGATATATTTCAACAAGCCCTTATAGCGGAAATGGCATTGGATGATGTCAAAACAAAGACCTATGATGAAGCTTTGAATGCGGTAGAAGCATATAACGAGGCTGTATTAAAATCCGAAAACCCATATGATGATCAGGATGTTGCAAAAGCAAAGGAAACCCTGGATATGGTTAAAGCTTCCATTCAAGAAAATGAAGCTGAATGGGGGAAATATTCGACACTGTTTGATGATGTGTTCGGACAGGCAGACACAAGACTGATTGAGTATAGGGATTTGAGAAAAATAGTGCCTTTGAGTGTGGGGTGTCAAAGGCACTGGGCTATATGTTTGCGATAGTGCAAATAAGAAATATATTTACTTTTTTATCATATTTTTTGCTTCTAACATAGCATAAAAGGCTGAACCGAGTTTTGTTGTATGTATTCTTTGAGCGATGGTATTTGATAATTTTATTCTTTCCATTAAATCAAAACTAACATAATATGGTGCAATATGATGGAAAATATGCGATTCATAATCTGAACTATCATGAAGATTTGTTACACCAATAACTAAAGCATCAAAATATATAATAAAAAATTTCAGGGCATTTACTGTAGAATCCTTTTTTGATTCTGTAAATTGGGCAGGGACTATAAACTCTTTGTTTTGAAAAATTTCCGTTAATTGATTAAAAGTGTAGTTCCCAAACTGTTCATTTAATTTTGCTTTTAATTGATCTTGTAGTTTTTGTATTTGTTTATTAAGTGAAGTGTTTTCTTTCAGTAAGTTGGCATTATCTTTTAATAATTGGAGAATGTCATTTTCGTTACTATTTCGTACCCATCCAGCAAGATCGTATTCACGAATAAATTCGTTAAGTGTTGCATGTACCTGTATTTTGATATCTTTACAGTCATCTACTTCCTTAATAATTTTGGACATGACAAATAATTTGAAAGATTTGTATTTATCAGGATTGTCTTGCTCAATTATATTTTTTAAACCTAAAGATGTTATTTTTTTAGTTGTGAAAGATTCACTTAATACTAGAGCAAATACAGGAATATCCTTAGATAAAGCATATTCATATTCAAGTTGTGTGTAACTTTTGCCTGACTTTTCTTCAATAGAACCATAACGCCCGCCAAGAATTAGCATATATACATCAGACTCATCTATCCATTTGCGAATAGTTTTCATCTGAGATTTTCCAGCTTTAAATAATTCCATACCAGCGGGAATATGGCCAGCATCAAGAATAGCTTGTACAGCAGCTTGACGTTCTTCGATAAGATCTGTATATGTAGATGAAACAAAAACTTGTAATTTTTTATTCATGGTAAATACTCCTTTGCTGATATAAGCAAATTATACTATGATTGTTTCACAAAGTGAAGATAAATTTAAAATAAATAATTTCACAATGAAAATCCTCTTTCAACAGGTGGGTGATTATGCTGCATATTGGGTTCTGATTATAAGATATGTGAATGGTTTTTGATGTAACTTGGGATTTTAGGAGTGGGGATGAAGAAGTGGTGTGTCGGATTAATTAAAGGAAATTATTATAGTATCCAGATTGGTAATTGAGTATTGAGGTTTTGAACAGAATGTCCTTTTGCCGCGATGGATCTGGTAACGAATGCGTATGAGTCCCAGATAGAAGCTATTAGAAATTTGAATAAAGAAAAAGCACAATTATCCCTGAATGAGAATAAAAAAGGAATTGACAAAGCTGAAAAAGAAATGACAAAAGATGATTTACGGGACAAGGTGAAGAAACTTGGTAACGAGCATATGTTTGACAGTGTACTAGATATGTCATCCAGTTCCTTGAACCAGGCAAAAGAAATCACCGAAAACTATGGTGATATATATAGACAGGTTCTAACTGCTGAAATGGTTTCGGATGATGATAAAGCTAAAACATATGACGGGCCTAAAGAATTAGCTAATGATCTGGTCGGACTCAATGATATTGACTTGCAAGCACTAAATGAAAATGTAGGCAAAAACAATTCATTTGACAAATTGAAGGAAGCCGCAGAAGGGTATGATGTTTCAGTAGGTGAACTGATTGATACACTGGTTCGGTTAGGGTATGTACAGGGGGGAGGCTCCCAATTTGTTTCAGTACGATGGGGAGGCCGCTGCCCTTTCCACCTCCAAGACTATAGACCGGCTCAACACCCAGCTTAAACCAACTTTCGATTCCCTGAAATCCGCATACCAGGACATTTTCACAGATGATGGTTTCACCCTTGAAAATGTAGACTTGTCTATGTTAGATTCCATCAAATCCAAACTGGATGAACTGAATGAAAATAAAGAATTAGGGATCAGCATAGACTACTCTTCCTTTGATAACCTTGTAAAAGTCCTTACTGACACATCTTCTGAATCAGATGATGTACAGAAAGCATTTGATTCCTTTGCATCTTCCCTTATCTCTTCCAATTAGTTGCCGCAGAGCAGGTATTCAATGCACAGGGGCTTGACATAAATGGGAAGATAGAAAAACTGAAGGAACTTGCAACAGCGTATGGATAGAGCGCAATCGCCGCAAAAATAGCGCATATGGAAGAGCGGAACGCAAAGGCACATACATCATTTACAGACAGCGACTACCAGATGCTTATAGATGAAGTAAAAAATGCCGTAAATAATGTGCAGATTGATTTCCAAGGTGTAGGCGGCGGTTCCAAGTCAGCATCCAAAGCTAGTAAAGAAGCGGCAGATGCATTTTTAGAGTCATTCGAAAATGAACTAAAAGCCCTTGATGATTTGAAAGACCGCGGGAAAATCACGGAAAAACAATATCTGGATGCCTTAAGATGGCTCTATCACAAGTATTTCCGCGATAAAGAGAAATACCTGAAAGAATACGAAAAATATGAGCATCAATACCTGGATGGTAGATTACATGCCATCTGTTGCAGTAATGCAGCATAATGAAAAGTAACTATAACGGTTAAAATCCGATGGGACGGACAAGACCGTGGAAAGACTGGTTTTAGATAAATTTTAAAATGATAATGAATATATGTTCTGATAGTATTGTGTCGATTATTGGTATATAATGGTATATTATAATATTGATGATTGGGGAATATTAATGATTTCAGGGATAATTTGTTATTCAATAATAGGCACGGTTATAGGCGTGATCTTTTCTTTACTATATATTAATTTTGATAAAACGTGGATAAAAATAGTATCATCATTATTAAGCATTGGAGGATCTGTTGGATTTCTTGTTGCTGCGGATAATTTTTTTGTAATAAGCGAACAAAACATGAAATTTTGGACAGCTTCTTCATTATATGCTATGTTTTTATTAAGTTTTTGTGTTATGATGGTTATAACATGTAAATTAATTAAAGATAAAGATGATGCGGATATTTTAAGAATACGAGATATATTATTGGGGCAGAAATCCTATATTGATAAATATTATAAAAAGAGAGAAGCAGAAATAGAATCCCAGTTGCCTGACTTAGAGTTACGAGAAGAAGAAGTTATAAATAAAGAAAAAGAATTAGCTGGAAAGCAAACATACATTGAATCTGAGTTGAATAAATTAAAGCAATTAAGTAATAAAAGGATAAAAATTATTCTTCCAAGAGATAAAGATATTATCATTAATAACGAATTTGTGGAATTAATGCCCTCTTATATAGCAGATGTAGCCATATGTATTAGCAATCTTAAAAGAGAGACTGAAGAACTTTTAGAAAGAGATAATTTTAATTTGAACAATTTTAAGTCTTATCTTATATTAATTTCTACATATATAGCGCAGGATTTTTTTGGCGGAAAGTCAAATGATATTAGAATACATTTTAGATACTATAATGAGCAAAGTGAAAAATATGAAAAATTAGTTGCTATTATTGGAGCAAAGATAGTTAATAAAAATATGACCCCAATTCCATATAAGAATTCTATGATTCAAGAATCTTTTGAGTGTAAAAGGGCTGTTATAAAAAGCATAAATTCTGAACATGATTTTCAGAGTAATAATTATACTATATGGAAAGATTATATGACATATAGTTTTTACAATTTAAAAAGAAATGAAAAACCATTTCTAACATTCGGAATATCTGTTAAAAATGAGGTTCGATTCAAAAATTTATTTTATTTCTTAAATTATTTTGGATTAGAAGTGTATTTGGAAGAATATATTGATCAAATTGATGAACAGTTTAATATAGAAAAGATATTATATCAATAAGGGGGGTGAACGTTTTGTCAACGTATATATTAAAAATTGATGCATTTTCAGCAGTAGTAGAAGCCATGGATGCTAATGATATTGCGTCAGCAAATGAAATGCTAAAAATATTATCTAAATCAATAGTAGAGGATAAGCATGAAAAACGTTCTACTTCATATATTGAACTGAAAAATACTAAGCAAATTAATTTATTCCATAAATTTAATCCTACCATTCAATATAATGAAAAACAAATAAAAGTTCAAGAGTGATCTGAACTTTTTAATGTCCCTAAAATCTAAAATCAGAATCCGTAGAGACTGTAATACCCCATATGGCAGCATATGGGGTTCCGCTACTCCCCTCTTCTCACGAGGGTGAAAATCCAGTCCGAACTCACACAATAATCCCAAATAAATGAAATGTGAGAGATATCCAGAAATGACTATGACTATCCGCTATGTATGCACATGCATAGTCAGTAGCCAGTCATGGTGAAAGTAACAGATTTGATGAAATCCCTCTATGAATCAGCATTCAGCTATATCACGAGGCAGATCGGCAAGCGTATAGATGCATTAAATGATGAAAAGGATGCTGCCGTGTCCGCGTTTGAGGCAGAGCGCGATGCCAGGCTTGAAGCCATAGAGGCACAGAAGGAGCAGTATGAAAACGATATAAATGGCATTGAGAAGAAGATAGACGCCAGGAAAAAAGAAATCAAGGCCATGCAGGACGCCAACGGCGAACGCAAACGTGCCATCGATTTACAGAAAGCGGAATATGAACTCCAGCGCATGCAGAACCAGAAAACCTCCTTCGTCTATAA
>ERZ808040.342-NODE-342-length-42962-cov-8.544433_pt1 | contig 42962 bp, 42 predicted proteins | sample MGYA00380191_ERZ808040 | MGnify/ENA primary metagenome ERZ808040 (study PRJEB31490, sample SAMN06133395) | mouse gut metagenome | isolation source: J6 | host: mice | place: China: Chengdu | collected 2015-05 ...
GTGGGGTGGTAGTGGCCGTTGTCCATCAGGGGGATGCACTTGTCCCGGTTGAAGGCGGCGTAGCTCAGGGCGAACTCCGCGCTGCCCGCGGTGTACGCCTCCACCCCGATGCCGAACACCTTGGACTCGATACAGGGCTTCACCAGGTTGAAGTCGTAGGGCTCGGACAGGATCTCGTCGATGGACTGGCGGTAGCGCACCCGGGGCCCCATGCGGTCGCCGGGGACGTCCTTGAAGCCGTCCCCCGTCCAGATGTTCATGACGCAGGGCTGGCCCAGCTCCTGGGCCAGGTACTGGGAGATGCGGATGCAGGCTTTGCCATGCTCGATCCAAAAGCGCCTTGTCTCCTCATTGGGGCTGCTCAGGGTCAGCGGGTCGCACTTGGGGTGGGAGAAGAAGGTGGGGTTGAAGTCGCAGCCCAGCCCATGCTCCTTGCAGAACTTGACCCAGGGGGCGAAGTGCTTGGGTTCCAGCTTGTCTCGGTCGGCCCACTCCCCGTCCTCAAAGATGGCGTAGCTGGCGTGGAGGTTCAGCTTCTTGAGCCCTGGGCACAATTTGAGCGCCACGTCCAGGTCGGCCATCAGCTCCTCCGGGGTGCGGGCGCGGCCGGGGTAGTTCCCCGTGGTCTGGATACCGCCGGTGAGGGGCTTGGAGGGGTCGGTGTCGAACCCCCTCACATCGTCCCCCTGCCAGCAGTGGAGGGACACCGGGATGGCCTTCAGCGCCTCCATGGCCCTGTCCGTGTCCACCCCAAAGGCGGCGTATTTTGTTCTTGCTTCTTGATAACTCATAGACTTTTCCCCCTGTTATATGATCCTCTGCGTTTCGATTTGAATTTTCAGATTGCCCAGGGCGGTGGCCTCGATGGGCAGGGCGATGACTTTTTTGCCGGTGGCCTCCTCGGTCAGGCGGTTCAAAAACTGGTTCTTTGCCCCGCCGCCCACGATATACAGCTTTTCATAGCTCTTGCCCGTGTTCTGTTCCAGCTCCCGGATGGCGTCCCGGTAGCTGTTGGCCAGCGACTGGTAGGCGCAGCGGAAGTAGTCCCCTGTGCTTTTCGGTTTCGTAGACAGTGCGCCGTCAAAGGCAGCCCTCATGCTGTCCGGGGCCAGGAAGCAAGGGGCGTTGGCGTCTACCGTGCCGCCAAAGGCGCTGGTCTCCGCTTCCACCACGATTTCCGGGAAGGGTTTGCCGGGGCACAGCTCGTCCCGGAGGCGGTTGACGATCCACATACCCATGATGTTTTTCTGATAGCGGTTGTAGCCCACGCCGCCCTCGTTGGAGTAATTTGCCGCCATGCCCTTTTCATCGGTGAGAGGCTTGGGGGTTTTCACGCCCAGCAGCGACCACGTGCCAGACGAAATGTACAACTGCTCCCCTTCCATGGGGATGCCTTCCACAGCGGAGCCAGTGTCGTGGGTGGCGCACAGCACGGCTTTCACGCCCCGGTACTCCCCCACTGCCGACCCCGGCTGCTGGAGCTGGGGAAACAGATGGGCGGGCAGGTCCAGCCGTTCCGCGATTTCCAGGTCGAACGCCCCGGTCCGGGCGTTCACCAGTCCCGTGGTAGTGGCGTTGGTGTACTCCTTGGCTTTCACCCCCGTGAGCTTCCACAGCAGGTACTCAGGCACCATGAGGAAGTCCGTCACCCCCTCCAGCCGCCCGACCAGCTTGTCGGCATAGAGCTGATAGACGGTGTTGAAGGGCTGGAACTGGCAGCCGGTGCGGGCGTACAGCTCCTCAAAGGGCACCTTTTTGTGGACGGCAGGGATCACCGCCTCGGTGCGCCCATCCCGGTAGGCGTAGCAGGGCTGAACTTCCTCATCGCCGCGCAGCAGGACGTAATCGCACCCCCAGGTGTCAATGGAGAAGCTCTCCAGCGTCCCAAGCTCCTCCAGCGCCCGGTCAATGCCCGCCTTGACGTGCCCGAGCAGGGCGTCCACGTCCCAGGTCAGATGCCTGTCCGTCTCCGCTACCCCGTTGGGGAAGCGGTAGACCTCTTTTGTTTGAATCTCTCCGTCGTCGGGCCAGCCCACGATGTGTCGGCCCGATGACGCGCCGATGTCGATGGCTAAACACTTTTGCATTGGATAACAACTCCCATTCAAATGTCGATAGATCCATTACAGTTCCGACAGATCAGCAGGACCCCGTGTTCCTTCACAGATTAGGTCACCCGTCTTCCGGTTGAGCCGCGCTACACGTATCGTACTGGGGGCAATCTCTTTTTCCACCCAGTCCATCATGGTGCGCATTCCGTCGCTCTCTGTGATGCCAGGACCGTTGCCAATACAGTTGCCATGGTTATCGCCCGGCCCGAGGTACAGCCGGCAGAAGGCATTGACAGCGTCCTCGCCCATCAATTCCCTCATGTGCCGACAATAGTCGATGGTTCCGTCCACCGGGATCAGCGGATCGTCCAGCCCGTGGTCGATCATCAGCTTGCCGCCGTTGGAGGCAAAGGCGGTCAGATCGGCGTTGTCCGCCGTCACCTTGGGGAACGCCGCAAGGCTTCGGTCAAAGAGTTTTTCAAAACCCGCAACGTCGATGTCTTGAAAATCGGCCTTTGGGTCGCCCAGAACCCACCGCGCATAGGTCGTACACAGGGTGAAGGGTTTAGCCCGCAGGAACGGCAAAATGAAGGAGATGGAGAAAATCGGCAGGCCTGTACACCAGTGGATGGAGCCCGGACGGAAACCGTACCACAGCTTTTCGCCGTTTACCCGGTGCGGCCCGTTCCACATATCCCGGATCACAGCGGCATCCGCCTGCGTGATGACGCCCTGCTTTGTTTTTTGCCCGACGAGGGTGAAGGGGTCAAATTCCACCCGTTCGCTTCGCTGATAATATTTCTCGCTCCCGCCCACACTGTCCTGAACGGCTTTTGCAAAGGCAGTCAGCTTGTGATAGCACAACGGCGCCTTATGCTCATTTGCTGTGGCCATGGGCCAAAAGCCCCCGATCAGGAACTTGGTCCAGTTGATGGCAGGGCAGCTTGCCCAGATACCGTCGTAGTCCTCCGGGAACTCCTGGGCTTCCACCATGCTTTGCCGTCCGCCGCCGGAGCCGCCGTTCATATAGGAAAATCGGATGGGTCGCTGGTGCAGGATCTCTGTCACGGCTTTGCCGAACACAGTCATGTTATGGGTGGCGTTGGCACGCCAGTTCTCAATCCGCTCCATGACCACCTTGCCGGTCTGATCCACGGCCCAGTTGGAGCCGTACTTCTCATTGCCGGCATCACTGGTGGCAGCGGTAAAGCCGTTGATCAATGCGAAGGGCAGTGTCCATCCCCGCTGGCCGTTGTCGGGCTGGGTGATTTGGTTGACACCGCCGGTGCAGGTGCCGCCACCCGCCGTTCCCGCGAAGCGGTCATTCCACGCCAGGGGTGACCATACAATAATGTTTTCCCATTCCGCACCAGTGCAGTGGTCGATTACCACTTCACAGTAGGGTGGCAGGCCGGTCACCTTACCGTTATTCCAGAGTAGCTTGACCAGCCAGTTAAGCTTGGCCTGATAATTGCCTGTCTCATTGATGTGTACCGAAGTGACTTTGAAGGTCTCTCCGGGCAACCGCTCCTCCAGCGCCTTTTGCACATAGGCTTGGTTGCATCGCTGGCGGATCCCGGCGGTTTCGGTCAGCAAGGAGATATCAAAGAAATGGATGCTGTCACGTTCTTTCATGTTAAGTGCCCCTCCCATTCAGTGTGTATTCTTCAAATACATAATCGCCGCTGCCGATTTCGGTCTCTTGCCCCCTCCACCGCACCAAGGCGGTTATACCGCAGGGGATGGACACCTTCAGTCTTGCCCGATCCCAGAAGATTCGGATCGTTCCATACTCGCATCGAAAGCTTCTGCGGCAGAACTCCAACGGCAGGCCCTCTGGCTCCGGGCTGATTTCAATCCGGCGAAAACCCGGCTCCAGCGCCCGGACTCCGGCAACATTCTCAAAAATCCAGGTGTCCACGCAACCAAAGGCGTAGTGGTCGTAACTGGTGATATTCGGCTCGGCGTCCGGCTGAATGGCGTCCCAGGATTCCCAGATGGCGGTGGCGCCCTGCTCAACCTCATATAGCCAAGAGGGCATTTTCGTCTGCCAGAGCAGGGATACCGCCAGATCCCGCCGCCCGATTTTCGTAAAGGCGTCCAGTAGGAACGGGGTGGCCAGAAAGCCGGTGTCCAAACAGCCATGGTGCCGCTCCAGCAGTGAGACCAGCTTTTCCGCAAATGCCGCCTTACAGTCCTCCGGAACCAGCTCCAGGGCGATCATCAGCACATAGGCGCCCATGTTTTTGGTGTCCAGTATTCCGCCCCGGATCAGGACCCTCTGAATGGCATCCTTCATTTTCTCCGCAATGCTCAGATAATACCCAGCCTCTGTTTTCCCAAGGAGCTTCGCAATCTCCGCCATGATGCACACGGAGAGATAGCCGAAGATCGGCGCGGTGTAAAAGGCCGAGCCCTCGCAGGCTTCCCGGTGAGAGAGTTCCTTCTTTTCACTGGGAATCAGCCATTCCCCGAAGTGGAACCCTGTGTTCCACAAAAAGCGGTCGATTTCTTCGGGCAATTCAGGCGTGCCCCGGCGTTTTTCTGCGGTGTCGATGATATACCGGCACCACGCGGCCATACTGTCATACTGCCGCTCCAATATCCTTCGGTTCCCGGTCATACGGTACATCGTATAGGGGACGATTACGGCCGCGTCCGACCAGCCGGCCACGCCCACAGGCGGCTCATCCCCGAAGTCGCGGGCGTTGGTTTCCATCAGGCGCCTGTATGGTGCGGTCTCGGGTACGGTGATGGGTACAGCGCCATTGGATGCCTGTGCCGCCGACAGGTTTTTCAGCCAGCTATTTAGGAAGGGTGTCATTTCCTCATTGAGCATGGCCGTTTTCGCATAAATCTGGATATCCCCGGTAAAGCCGCCTTTTTCCCGGCTGGGACAGTCGGTTGGGATGGAGAGCATATTGTTTCTCTGCGACCAGCGAATATTTTGGTACAGACGGTTCAGCCGCTGATCGGAGCATTCAAATTCTCCCAGCTCCTCCTTGGCCGTTGAAAGGGCCACCGCTGTAAAATCTCCCACGCGGACAGTCGGCATACCGGTCACACGCAGATACCGAAAACCGTGGAAGGTGAACGCCGCCTCATAGAGGCACGGTGTTCCGTTGGAAACATAGATGTCCTTTTGAGGTGCGACCAAGGTATTGCGGTAATTTCCGGCGCGGTCAGTCACTTCAAAATATTCAAAGATGAGTTCCCGCCCCTTGGGGGCATCGATACGGATTCGGGCTCTGCCACAGAGTACCTGACCAAAATCCACGATCCACTCACCTTTGGGGGAACGGTAAACCTTTTCCGCCGGAAGGAGTGTCACAGGCCGCACCGGATCCATGGGCTGGGCGCAGAGGTTTTCCATGGAGAAATCATGTGTCCGAACCTTTTGCGGTGTTCCGGCCAGGCGAGTATCATCCCGCTTTTCCCCCAGATACAGATCCGCGTACTCGATTGGATCGAAAAAGCACACCTCGGTGCCATCCGAACAGATGCGCTGCGTCCGCCCGTCCCGGTATGTGATCTCCAGTTGGAACAGTACGGCGGGCTCCTCCGAAAAATCCGATATCTCCTGCCGGGTTTGGGGGCAGAAGTACCAGCCGTCCGCCACGGTAAAGTGAAGTGTATTCTCCCCCTGCCGCAGCAGTGGTTCTATCGGGTAGGTCTGGTAATAGAGGACCTTATCATACACGGTATGTTCCGGGGCAAACTCCCGGTCATCCGGACGTTGGTCGTTCAGGAAAACACGATAAACCCCGTGGGCGGTAGCGTAGAGCCGCGCTTTGAAAACCTCACTGTCTACGAAAAAGCTCTTTTCAAAAGAGACTGGTGACTTCAGCGGCCAAAACGGTGGGCAGGGTATCTCCGGGCGCACCAAGGTGCTTTCGATCCACCGGGCGCACCAATCGTCTGGGGTATGGAGTCCCGTTTCAAAGTGCCCCTCTCCACAGGCCGCATTTCCCGCCTGATCCCATACGGTCACCTGCCAGGAGTACCCCGTCCTGCTTGCCAACTTCTTCCCGCCGCAGGGAATGTAGCTCTGTTGGTCGGACAAGGTATAGCCGCTGTCCCAGACCGTCTTATCCCCGGCCATGACAGTGATCCGATACGCCCGCTGGGTCACATTCTTTTCCTGACTGCACAGCATCCAGGAAAACTCCGGGGGTTCATCAATCCCAACGGGGTCTTCCCGGTGAAGTACCCGCATATGGGTCACCTGCAAGGATTGCAACTCTGGCAAATATTGCTGCGTAATAGCCATGTCAAAATAGGAAAGAGTGGCCTCATTCCCCCAATGCAGATTCCGCATGGAGCCAACGACAGGAAGTGTGACCGTTTCTTCCGCCTTGGGAAGCTCTGTGCGAATGCAGTTGAGGATAGTTTGCAGGTATTCCTTCGGCAAGCCGCATCTGTCATGGGCGGTATAGATGATGGAGAAATCCCGCTTGCTCAACTGTTCCAGCAGCCGGCAATGCTCAGAGAGCGGCACGGTCGGCGTCAGTCCATAGAGCAGCCGCCTTGCACAGGTGTCCCCAGAGAAAAGAATGCCGGTTTTTTCATCCAGAAATAGGACACTTCCCAAGGTATGTCCGGGCAGAGCAATTACCTTCAGTTCACGATTCCCCAAATCAATACGCTGACCGTCCTCAAGGGGGTGGAGGCTGACATTTGGGACCGGGGGACATAGCCCTGGGATACCCTCCGTCACCATGGCGTGGTCGGTCGAGTGAAGCCATGCTTCGAGTACGGCATCAATATGGTACACATGGTCGGGGTGCCCGTGGGTCAGAAGCACCTGCACAGGCGTTCCCGCAAGAGAACAGGCATAGGAATACAGCTCCGGTGTATCCACCGCAAGGTCAATCAGAGCCGCCTTTCTTTCTCCGACCACCAGATAGGAATTCTGCGTCGGTTGGCCCGGAGCGTTTGAAAGACCATCGCTGTCAGGGCCATGTAAAGCATCTGAAATCTGAAAAACGCCCTTTGCGAGTTCTGCATGAAACAACCTGCACTCCACAAAATCACCTCCTATCCGCGAATCGTTTCTATCTCCCGGATCGCTCGGTCAAATTGCTCCGTGGGCATACGGAAGAGCTGCGCCCGGTATTTGGAATCGTTCAGGCATTTGCTCATGGCCTCCTCGTCCCTACGGTCGGTTCCATCATATACCTCCGGCACATACTTTTTCAATAGCGTTACGGCACGCTCGTCCGCAAACAGCCGCTCATAGGGGGTGGCACCGGAATACAGCGCCCGGTAGTCACGCTGGGTACGGATTTGGAAGTCGTAACTGCCTGCGGTCAGTAGCTTATCCTCTTGCTCCGGGAGGCAGACCTGTGCCTCACACCCGAAGGGAATTTCAATGTGGAAGGTCAAGCTGCCGTCCTCCTCAATGTTCCAGTTGGACACATACCTTCCGCTGGCACTGTCAAAGCTGCATTCCATATGCCCAAGACGAATTTCAGGTTGCGGTGCAATTCTTGCTTTTCGGAAGCCGGGGGCAGCGGGAGTGATTCCCGCGCCGTATCGGTACAGAAACTCTACTACACTGCCGTAGGAATAGTGGTTCAGGCTGTTCATGCCTGTTCCGCTGATGGAGCCGTCCGGCAGGATGCTGTTCCAACGCTCCCAGATGGTGGTGGCACCCAGGTTCACCGCGTACAGCCAACCGGGGAAGCCTTCATAGAACAGGAAGTCGTAGGCTTTGTCCACCATGCCGTTTTCAGCCAGTACACAGTTCATCATGGTTGAACCCACAAAGCCGCCCTTTAACCGATTCAAATCCTTTTTCATCCGGGCCTTGAGGCCGTCAATGATCCGCTGTTTCTCTTTGTATATTCCAAACTTTAAAGCCACCAGGTAGCCAGTCTGCGTATCAATGGCCAGTCGTCCTGTGGGGGTGAAGTATTCCGCCAGAATTGCCGACTTAATGGCGTCCGCTCTTGCCTCATATTCTGTCACTTCTGGAAGCCCCAGCACCTTTGCCGCCTCCGCAACATAATGGGTAGACGCCCAGTAGTACATAGAACAGACATAGCCGTTGTCGGTGCGGCCAAAGGTGGACTGCTCGGTGGCGCCGTCCAAAGCCAGCCAATCACCAAACTGGAAGCCAAAATCATATAGGTTTTTCTGCCCTCTTGCCTGATCCACCCGGTGTATGTAGTCCACCCAATCCTTCATCAGCGGATAGGATTCGGCAAGCACGTCCTTGCTACCATAATAGTCATAGAGCATTTTAGGCAGGAAGGCCGCAATATCACTCCAGATCCCGGCAGTCAGTCCGGGAAACGCATTGGGCAGGTAGATGGCTGCCGCGCCGTTGTTGCGTCTCTGGTCGCTCCGCAGGTCCCACAGGAATTTTCGGTAAAATGCGCGGGTGTCCATGTGGAAGCCGGCGGTGGTACAGAACACCTGTGCATCCCCGGTCCAGCCCAGCCGCTCGTCCCGCTGAGGGCAGTCAGTGGGCATATCCAGGAAATTGGACTTCAGCCCCCACAGAGAGTTGGAAAAAAGCTGGTTGATCTTTTCATTTCCCGTATGGATGAAGCCTGTCTGATCCATCTCAGAATAGATGGCACGGCCCTCAAAACAGGCGGCATCCACATGGTCAAGCCCGCAGACCTTCACATAACGGAACCCAAAGAACGTAAAGCGGGGCCGGATCACTCTCGGGGTTCCGTCCGACACATAGGTAAATCTGGATTCGGCATTGCGGTAATTGTCGTGATAAAAGTTCCCGTTCTGGAGGACTTCTCCAAACTCCAGAATCATCGTCGTCCCCCTGGGGAGTTCCTGGGTGCAGACCACATGGCCGGCGGAATTCTGCCCGAAGTCCAGGACGGTCTCCCCGGCGGGGGTGTGGATGACCTCTTTCACCGTGAGCGTTTCCATGTCGTGCAGCGGAGGGGAATACCGGGCGCATAGCGCTCCGGGTGCTTCAATCAAAGCCGCGCTTTTCCAGTCTCCCAGTAGGAGGGTGTGATCCTGCGTTTCCCCGTTGTAGATATCGGAAAGGGTCGTGAAGCTGCGGCGGTACTGCCAAGAGTCATCGGTGCAAAGCGTTTCGACCGTGCCGTCCTCATACACGATACGCAGTTCCGCGATCAGTGCCAGCGGGCGGTCATAGTGGGTGGGTTCTCCCAGGCCGAAGTGTCCCCGGTACCAGCCATCGCCCAGCAGCACGGAGATTTCGTTTTTCTCGTTCAGCAGCTCTGTTATATCGTAGGTACAATATTGGTAGTGCTCCTCATAGTCGTTGATGAAAGGGGCCAGTAGGTCATTGCCCACTTTCCGCCCGTTGATAGACGCCTCAAAGAGACCCAGACCGCAGATGTAGAGCCGAACGGAGCGAATCGGCTTCTCGCAGTTGAAAGACTTGGAAAATTCGGGATGGGTTTTGTCACCTTGCACACCGATCCACCTTGCCTGCCACGGCTCACCCAGCCTGGCGGTCTCAAAGAAGTGGACCGCGCTTCCCTGCTCCTCCCCGACATCCGTGCGGACGGTGATCTGATAGTAGTACCTCGTATAGGGAAGCGGCGAAAACGCGAGCTTTTCGCCCAAAGACTCCAGATCACCTTCCTTCTCCCATACGGTGTTGGAAAGCTCAGAATCCAGGCAGACCCGTATTTTTGCCCAGGATTGCTTTGTTCCTTTGGCACCCCGTACCTTCCAGGAACAGAGGAGCATATCGCTGTCATACCCAATAGGGTCGTTCAGCCCATTGATTTTTACCGCATAGATTTCCATCTATTTTTCCTCCATAAAATGAATGGTACGTTCTACCCACCCTCTGGCAGGTGTAGCGGTACCCAAGCCAAAGCCATGACCGCCGCAGGAGACACGCTCGACACGGCACCGCACATTTGCCGCAGCCAGCGCGGTCTCCATGTCCTTTGCGTCCTTTGCGGGAACGGTCGTATCGTCCTCACTCAGGCAAAGATAGACCGGGGGATATGCTGCATCAACATGACGGTTTGCCGAGTAGGAGGTAATGGCTTCCGATTTGGCATTCTCCCCCAGCAATCCGGTACAGAGCACAGAAGCCATCGGGCCTTGCAGATTTTCCAGGCTGATCAGCGGATAGGCCAGCAACAGCGCTTTAGGGTTGGGAAGGCCATAGCTTCTCGCACCTTTATGGGGTGTGCCCCACATCGCGCATAAATGTCCTCCTGCCGAAAAGCCTCCCGCAATATAATTCTCTATTTGTATTCCAAACCTATTTCTGTTTTCGTCAAGAAACCTGAGCGCAGAGGCCATATCCTCCAAAGGTCGAGGCATCAGCCCATGGAGAAAGCTTTCTTTCGTTGCCGTCCGATAGTTCAGGCAAAAGCAGTCAATTCCCAATTCGTTTAATCTGGCAGCAACCGGAAGAGACTCCTGTAGGGTGCAGACCGCTCCGTAACCTCCGCCGGCCGCCAGCAGTGCAAATGTTGCGTTTCTTTTTTCGTCCGCAGGCAGATAAATTAACCCGGCCCCGCTACTCAGTTGAAACACATACTGATCACGGATACGGGAAATTTCCCTTAACCTGTTTAATCCAAAGTAGACATCCTCACAGAACCAGGTTGGATTCTGCTGCTGTAGCGTCAAAAGGGTAAGCCCTTCCTTTTCCCTCAGCCAATCTCCTCCGCAGCTTCTCACAAACTGCCCCTGCATTTGTGAGAAGCAGGGCAGTCGAATAATCTCACCCAGGGTCATATTCATGGAAAGATCCATGCGGAAAACCTCCTCGTATGAAATCTTGTGGCAGCCTTGAAGTCCGATGGATGCAAGTATATAATGGTCTTATAGACAGTAAAAAGGCGGTGAAACCTGATGTTTGAAGGGATTTCTTTTCTCCACACGGAAACAGACCGGCCGATTACCTCCCGGCAGGTTTCCGATGCGACCTTAAAAAGCGGAAAATATGATCCCGAAAATCTGGCGAACTCCGAGTTTTACATCACCGGAAGCGCCGACGCATTCCGCCCGGTTCCCATCACGGATTATGCGAAAGAAAACCTCTTTTATATGCAGGCATTTACCATCTTTCACTACGGAAAAGGATCCTACACACGGCGGAAAACTTCCATTCCTATTTGATCCTCTATACTTATCAGGGGACGGGTCATGTGGAATACCATGGAAAACAGTTTGATTTGAAGGCCGGAAACGGCATCCTGATCGACTGCCAAAAACCACATTACTACTTCGCCGCAGAGGACTGGACGGTTGCCGTACTGCACATTCAGGGTCCGTTGGTCGCCCACTATTCTGAGGAATACGACAAATTGGGGCAATTCATATTTCACGAGGAGGCAAGCGGTCGGTTCCATCGTTACTTGGAACAAATTCTGGAGATATATGACTCTCCCAGTCTTCACCGTGATTTGCGTGCCTCTCACGCCATTGATGGGATGCTGATTTATCTGATCATCTCGGCCTCCAAAATTGCCATTCAAAAGCAGGACGTCCCACGCTTTGTCCAGCAGGCAATGAAGTATATGGAAACGCATTACCAAGACCCAATTTCCTTGGATCTTCTGGCCGGGCTGACCATGACGAATAAATATCATCTGTCCAAGCAGTTCAAGTTCTATACTGGTTTTTCCCCCAACGATTATCTGATTCGGATACGCATTGACCAAGCAAAACTCTTGCTGAAAACCACGGCCCTGCCCGCCAACAAAATCGCGCACGAAGTTGGGGTTCACGACATCAACAACTTTCTTTATCTATTCAAGAAACGGGTCGGCATGACCCCAATCCAGTATCGGAACAGCACGGATTATATCTTGTAGCCGGATTGTCGCAGGCAAATATGCCTGCGGCAATTTCAGCCTCTCCAGAGGGAAAATACAAGCTCCTCGACCTTCTGACTGATATAGGAACCTGACCCTCCTAAATCAGCCCGCTGTGTAGCGAACACAGCATCCAAGCCATCCTTTGGCGAGACAAAGAAGTGTGTCCCCAGAGCCCCACTCCAGCCATAGGTTCCGGCGGTGCAGGGTGACTTACCCCGCTCTGGGTTCTGTCGGATCTTGACGCCGAGCCCCCACACATAGCCGGGTTCCGGCTCCAAATGGTTTTTCTGCGCCTCCGTGTGCATGAGCTGTACCGTTTCCGGTTTAAGATAGCCGCCGCCATTGCGGCACAGCATTTGAGCCAGCTTTTCGTAATCCTTTACCGTGCAGTACAAGCTGCCGCTGCCCGACAGATAGCCGGAACCTTTTTTGGTGCGGATAATCCCCTCGAGGTCTTTGCTTGTGCCGCTGACATCTACCAGCTTATCTTTTTTCCTGATGTAAGTCCTGGCAAGCAGATGTTCTTGTTGCGGTGTCAGCACAAAGGCGGCACTGTCCATCTCCAGTGGCTGGAAGACAAGCTCCTGATAGGTCTGCGCCACTGGCTTTTCGGTCACGACACCCAGCAAATACCCCAGAATATCAAATGCGGCGCAGGGGGAGTAGCCAGTTGCCGTGCCGGGTTGAAAATCCAGAACATAGCTGCTGTACGCGCGGACGCGCTGCTCCAGCGTGTCCTTTTTGCTGTGCTTCAGCATGGCCATCATCCCGGCTACCCCTTGCTGCAGTCCGGAGGAATGGCTGAGGAGATCCCGGATCGTGATTTCCCGCTGCGCAGGTACGGATTTGACCCGATCCATGCGGAAGAACAGCAGCTTGGGCAGCAGGGATGCCATAGACATCCCCGGCTCAAACTCATAACGCTTATCCGCGCAGACCCGCATATTGCGAAAGGCAGGGAGATATTCGGAAAGGGGGGTATCCAACCCCAGCCGTCCCATTTCGATCAGCTTCATGACAGCCACGCCGGTCACGCATTTTGTCATGGACGCCATGCGGAAAATGGTGTCATCGGTAACGGGGCGCTGCCGTTCAATGTCTGCATATCCCCACCGTTCATCGAAAACTATGGTGCCGTTTTTACGGACGAGCAGTGCGCCGCCAGACATTTCACGATTCGCTATATAGGCGTTCATGATACGGCTGATCTCGTGGATATCCATGGTCGTCACTCCATCAATATTTTTTGCTTAACTGGGCCTCACAATCCGCGCGGGAGATCTCTCCAGCGTTGCACTTTGCCATCAACGCCACATCCTGATCCTTCAATTTGTAAAACCACATGACCAAAACACCCAGCAGAGTCCCGATCAGGGGGATCAGGGCATAGATGATCCACATCACACTCAACGCCTCCGGGGGCTGAACAACTCCCGCCGCCTGGATATCCTCAAAACTCTCCCCGGCCACCGGGATATAGTTGGAAAGGCCGAGAATGAACAGGCCCAGGGAGGCGGACACGCTGGAGGTCAGTTTGGTCACGAAGGAGGACAGGGCATTGCAGATGCCGGAGCAGTCCTTGCCAGTCTTGTAGCGGGTGTATTCGATGGTGTCTGGCATAAAGAAGCTCTTTGCCACCGTGCTGACGTTGCTGAAGGGAGACTGGATCACCAACAGGGCGCAGCAAATGGTGAAAATCGGTCCGACAAAGTAAATTGCCATTTGGATCAGCGCGCCTATGACGCCGCAGATGATAAAGACACGGAGCTTTCCGAACCGATTGACCAGCCTCCTGGTTTGGGACTGTGCGATCAGCACCGGGATTAGGGAAATCAGAATGGGGACAGCCATCACGAGACTGCTTCCGAAGTGATAATAAGAAACGAGCAGACCCACAGCGCTGCCGGTTTGCAGGCAGGACGTGATCACCGTGCTGAGGAGCAGAACCATCAAATATCTGTTGGCCTTGATGCAGTTCCACATATCTTTCAGCGTGTACTTTTCATTCTCCGCCGGATCAACATTGGCCAATGTCGTGTTGTGTTCTTTGACTCCTTTGCACAGAGGTACCATCATGCAGAAGAACGCGACTGAGGAGACCAACGCCACATCACGGATCCCGATCCCCACATACTCACTGATGGCAACGGTCCAAAGCATCCCGGCAATAATTGTGGCCAGGGAATTGATGATTGTTTTCGCCTGTAAGATTGAATTGCGCTCGTCCGTATTGTCGGTCAGGGTGACGATCATGGACTGCATGGGAACCTCTACCAAGGTGTAGGTCAAATCATACATCAAATAGAACACAAAGAACCATACGATCTTGGCGCCGTCAGGCCAACCTGTGGGCATACAGAAAAACAGGGCCGTAAAGATCGGGAACAGGAAAAAGGTGAGCCGGTACCACGGGAGATATTTTCCCTCTCCCGTTATCTTCTGAAACGCCTTGATTTTGGTAATGTGAATACGATCCACAAAGTAGCCGAAGATCACGTCATCCAGGGCGTCAATGATTTTGACAACCAGCATGGCACCAGCTACGGCCGTCATGTTAATCCCCTGAAAAATCATGAAGGTACTCATTAATGCTGTGATAATGTAACCCTCCAGTGTGCGTCCCAAATCCCCAATAATGTAATTTCGGCGTTCTTTTTTTGTTGTATGCCAGCCCTCCTGGCTGACGGCTGTCTTTGTCCCTCGCATGATAGCGCACTCCTCCCGTTGACGTAAACGTCATAAATGATGGCCTTATTATACTGGATTTTGTGAAGTGTGTCATCTTGGAATGTTGGGACAATATCATAAAATCTTGGCGAAAATTCGGCGACCCTGCTTTTTCCAGGGCCGCCGCTTAATGTCTAAACGTGCCCTGCTTCACAGGGTCACTTCAATTGGCAGTCAAAAAGTAAATCAGCCTTTTTTCTTTCATAAGCAAGCACTAAATTTCTGCACTCTGACAGATGAACACGATACGTCCCCCTATTTAGCTTTTATTTTCGTAATTTCCTTACCTGTCTTTTCTGCGATGAATTTACGATATTCCTCTACTGTACCGCCAGACAGCCTGCCCTTGTCATAAACCTGTGCATGGCTCTTATCATACACAAACACAAAGTAACTATCTGTTTCGGCGAGCAGATTGATTTTGTCGTAGATAAATTCTGTCTTACCGATTTCTGTCGTGGTGGTAAAAGTTTCATCTTGAAAAATGGTAGTACCTTGTCTTGTGCCCGCAAGCATCCTCTTTCTGGCGATGTATCCGTTGATGCTATCCTCAAAAAGAAGCACCATCAAAATGATAATTCCCGCAAGCCATGTAATAACCGTTCTAATGTCAAATGTAAATTCGTTCTCCCCCAACGGGAGTGTGAACAGTAGAGCCAAAGCAATAACAATCCAGCCCAAAACGTGAGCGCGGCGGCTCCTCTTTTTCCGAATTGTTTTCCGCAGCGTTTTTGCCATAGCGGTTACGGCCTTTTGATTATAGGTTGTTTCAAATGTAAATTCCATCACTTCACCATCAGCTTTCATCGTATATAACCATTACGGAAAAAACAGGCCAGACCGCAAACCCAGCACCAGTAAATTTAAGGTCGGTTATTTTGATATGGGGCCGGGTGATAAAATCATTTACCTTCTTCTCTAATTCCTTTTCACCCGTTCCCATGATAATTTTTACTTTCATCTAAACTACACCCCATAGCGTATCAAAAATCCAAATACTATAATGACAAGTACACTTCCAATCCGTATGCCTTTCTTCAATTCATCGTGATTTCTCCAATCCCACGATTTAGGCCATACAGGGTTTACCGCAAAAAGCAGCCCAACCAAAATCCACACTATATTATGAAAAATTCCCATCTTAAAAATTTGTGCAGACAAAAATCCGCAAATCAAGATAGCGAATGAAATATAGCCTTGCGTTTTGAACGATACCTGTTTCAAGAAACTTCCCTCCAAATGTTCAAATCATTTTATGGCTATCCGTTGATCCTGATAAAGCGGATTTGTCAATATTTCTGCGCCGTCTCCCGCAAATGCTTTTGCCGCATTTTCATCACCTTGCAACTGCCACATAAACCACGCCATAACATAACCATCTTCCGAATACTGCGTCTTTCCATGGTCAGTGTTTTTGCGTCTTAACATTACTTTATCGGCGGATATATCATCATAAATCGCCGTCAGTCCTTCGCCTGTTACGACCCAGTCATCTCCTCCGCCTTCACCGGATATAAGCATAATTGGGATGTTTATCAGTGCAGCATCATAAGGCCACTCTAAGGCTTCTGCCAATTCCTTATTTGTTGGAGACAAGGCAATCGCGGCTTTGTATATATTCTTATGCTCTGTATCTGTGATCAAAGCCTTTCCAATGCTGTTTTCGCTCATGGTGAGCAGCAGGGATATCACCGTCTCAAAACTCAGTGTCCGGGGCCGGGTGAAGTCCCGTCCGGGCCGCCGGACAAACTGCTCCGGTGTCTCCCCCAGTTTCCGGATTTGGGAACGTAGTATCTCCCGCAATATGACTGGTGTGTATTTCATGTGCGGCTCCCTCCTGAAAAGCAAGTTCACTTTTCAGGGCTTTGCCGCACATTTTTTCCAATTTGTCAAGCCTTTTTTGCTTCTTTCAATTTTATTCCCTTCATGCCTCTAACTTAATGACATTACTCACCGTGAGACGCATTTTTTAAGAAAATCAACGCTCATACAGTGCATAGCGGTTTTAATATTCCTTATTTACCAAGTCAAGACCGTAATCTTTCAAATCGCCGTTTACTGCATCGGCAAGCCACCCGGCAACAGACTGTTCCTGTTCTTCAAAGGGTAGCCATACGGCAGGGGTTGCGATAATGGTATGCGCCGTCATATTTCTCGGATCATCATACCAGGCCACACCGTCCCAGATAAACAGACTTACACCGTTTTCCTTGAACTGCGGAATAGTGTCTTTCAGTATCTGCTGATAGATGTCCGCCTCTTTTTCAGTAACATCCATCACCCCGGTGTCCAGGTAATTTTGCACCTTTGCCAGATCGCCATCTCTTGTAGAACTGTCAAACAGGAGATGAACACCATCCCCATATTTTTCGTGCAGGGCAGTCAGGCAGTCCAGCGTAAGGTTGCTGCCTGTCAGCTTATCTGATATTTCTTTGGGAGTTTGCCAGACATCTGTGGCAACGGTGTGCCAATCGTCATACAACAGCAGGGATGCGTCCACCAGGACATTTTTGCTCTCCGCAGTTGGAAAGTAATTTGTAAAGATGTCGTCAGCGAGAAGTGCCGCCCCAAACCCTCCGGCGCTGTAGCCGGTCACGACAACAGCCTCTGGGTCACTGATACCGGCCAGTTCCAGTACCTTTTGCATTGTCTGCGTGTAGTTCACATAGCCGTTGTGATAGAGAATTTTCTCTTTGCCGTCGTGGTCGATGTAGTGAAATTCTCCCGTTCCTGCATGAAAATCACCAGTCGCATAGGGAAACAGGATGATGCTCCAGTTTTCAAAGGGACTGCCCTCCACATCCGAGGCAAGCCCGCCCATATTCATTGTGACATTTGCCAGCATATCAATGAAGATTTCAGTGGTGTTGTATGTATCATCTCTGGCCGTTTCCTCATTGATGCTGACACCGCCGCCCGCGAAATATACCATGACCTTGTTTTCGCTGCCCTTTTTGAAGAACGCCCGGTATTTCCCGCCCTCGGAGGTTTTCATCTCGCTGGTGGTAACGCGATACCATTTCCCAATGGTCGGGTCTTTCTTCAAATTCGGGTATTGCAGGACAAACAGATAGATCAGCAGAGCAATCACCAAAATGGCCGCCAATATAACCCCAAGAACTTTCAATACTTTTTTCATATTTGGCCTCCGTTTATCCGAGATCAACAGCCACATCTTGATACATCGGATTTGAAAACAGTTCAGGGGTTTCTCCGATGAAAACCTGTGCGGCCTCAGTATCGCCCATAAGCTGCCAGCGGAACCATGCGATAACATAGCCGCCTGCGGCGTACATCATCTGATCGTGAATCATACCCACACGACGAGCCATGACTTTAGGAACGGTGATTTTGTCGTACTGCTTATTCAGTTCGACAAGCGGCAGTACGGTTTCAAGTTCAAACTCTCCCTCCGTTCCGGCAAAAATCATAATGGGGATTTTCACCAGGGAGGAATCGTATGTGTAATCAGTTGCAAGCGATGTCATATATTCGCTGACAGGAGATAGAGGAGTTGCGGCCTTAAAATAACTGGCTTCCTCGTATTTTGTAAGCACATTAAAGACCCCGGCCCCACCCTGAGAAAAGCCGGTGATGCCGATGTTGTCCAGGTCAATCTTGTGGTAAAAAACGCTGTCCGGGTTTTCGTTCTGCTCCAGCATAAAGTGCAGTGTTGCCACCGCTGTCACGCCGGTTCCTGTGGTCTTATCCTGATTTCCAACAACGATAAAGCCCCACGATGCGTATACGTCAAACTGTGCCTCATATTTTGTTGCCTTGCCGCCGGTTCCATTTAACACAAGTATCATAGGATATTCCTTGTCAGTGGATGCCAATTCTGCCGGATAATAGACGGTGTACTTTTTGATGGGATCTTCCGCCTTGGCGGTAAACTTCATTGTCTCGAAATCACCACCGGCCAGATACTTTGCCTCCAACGTCCCGCCGGGTTCAATCTCCTGATTGTATCCGGGTTTGATGTCCCTCCTGTTATCCGCATAGAGATACACGGCGACAAGAACCGCTATGATAATCAGAATCATGATACCTATTATCTTTAGAATTTTTAGCAGAACTTTCATTATTTTCATTATTAACTACCTCTCATTCACCCTACCGGCATATATTTGTCGAGATATTTCTCAACCGCATTCATATACTGCTGCCAATAAAATCAGCAAGTGTTTTTATGTCAGCATCAATACAAATTTCCCCCTTGACAGGCTCAACTCTGTATGCTATGCTTTGCTACAATCGTAACAGCGTTGTAAGTGTAACAGCAAGGAATTGAATTGTCAATGGAGGCAGTAAAAATGAAACAAAAGGCGAAAAATGTTTCACCGTTCAGCAACGAAAGCCGCAACGCCTATGTGGTAGAGCATCTTACCAGCTCCATGCTGGCGCTGCTGAAAGAAAAGCCCATCGCTGAAATATCTATCAGCGAGTTGTGCGACATGGCTGGAGTGGGTCGGACATCGTTTTACCGCAATTATCAGACAAAAGAAGATATTGTCAAGGCGTATATCGCACATTTATTTCAGGATTGGGTGAACAAGTGTAAGAAGTCCCCAAACCTATCCGTAAGAGAAACCGTTCAAGTTGTGTTTTCCCATTTCGAGGCTAATCGGGAATTTTACAGCCTGTTGAACGAAAGAGGGCTGGTCTATCTGCTCAAAGACATCATTTTAGATTTATGCGGTTTCAATCCAGAGCAGGAAATGTCTGCTGCTTATTCTTCTGCCTATGTCGGATTCTTTCTGTATGGCTGGATTGAGGTTTGGTTCCGGCGGGGGATGCAGGACACAGTAGAAGAATTAATTGAGCATCTTACACGGTGAACAACAAATCCAATAGAGGTCAAGACGTTTTATGCGTTCTGACCTCTTTCATGGTGAGCCAAAATCGGATTTAAAAATCGGATTGTTAGCCTATCGCGTGATAACTACAAAGTTGAGCGGTACGGCATTACGTTGAAAAGAAATTGCTCAGTTGCGCGCTACTTGATATAGGTTAGATGACAAACTCCCATTCTCCCGCCATCTACTGGACTTCTCCACCAGTCCCGCCTTTACCAAATCGTCCAGCGCACGCTTCACGGTCGAGCGGGACAAACTCACCCCAGCGGCGATAGTCTTGATTCCAGGCCAGCAGGTTCCCTCTTTGTTGGCGTGATCTTTCAGGTAGATGTACACCGCCTTGGCCCGGTGGCTTAGCTCCTGGTCGTTGTAGATGGAATCGTAATAGGCCAAAGTATCACCCTCCTTCCCCGGGCGGCCCATCCTGCTTTTTGAGAGAATCAGGGATCGTCGCCAGCGGCTGGCTCTCCTGTTTCTCCTGCCGGTGGTGCCTGTCATCTTTCTGCCCAGTCCGTCCCTCCCGCGGGGGACGGACTTTTTCGTCCACTTCCGATGCCAGCCAGTACCGTGCCTTGATGGCTTCCTCCAGTTCCTGCCGTCCAGCGTAGTACACCTTCCGCTGCCCATGCTCCGGCGTCTGATACGGCTCCCCAAAAGTGATCCCCCAGTCCAAAAACAATCGCAGCCGGGTTTTCATCGGGTGCGACCCGGTTTTCATCACCACGAACTCCCCCTTGGGAATGGACTTCAGCTCGTCCGGCGTCATCAGGGGTCGTTCCCCCATCTGGAGCGTCCGGCTGTCCTCGCCCTTGCTCCGGCTGATGTACCCGGACTGTACCGTGTAGCTGCCGAGGGCCTTGGACAGCACGTCGGCGGTCTGGCTGTTAGGCGCGAACCCGCCGAAGATGGTATCCTGCACGTTGTCCTGGATGATCTCCGAGCCTTCTTTGCCGTAGTTTTTCTCCAGCTGGGCGAGGCTCTGGATGATGGGCACCAGGGTTAAGCGCCGGGAACGCCCCGCGCTGAACAGCGGAAGGATGTCGAAGGGTGGCATGGTGCCCAGCTCGTCACAGAACAGCACCACCCGGTTCTTCAGCTTGCCGCCGTTTTCGTCCGCCACGGAGAACAATTCCCGCGCCAAATTCTGGATCATCAGGCCCGCCATGAAATTCTTGGTCTGATCCTCCTCGGGGAGGATCAGGAAGATGGCCGACTTCCGGCTGGCGAAGGTTTCGGCGTCCAGGGGACTGTCAAAGCAGATGGTCTGCTCCAGCTCCGTGTCCAGAAATGCGTTTAGCCGGGACAACACCGTGGACAGCACCGACGCCATGGCCTGCTCCGAGGTGTTCAGCGCCGCCCCGGCGAACCACCGAGCCTTATGCTCCGAGGGCAGGCGTCCCATCAGCACCTGGAAGCAGCTTTTCCCCTTGGTGCCGGAGGGTTCCAGCAGGTCCTGTACCAGTTTGAACACCGACACGATATGGCGGCGCTCTCGGGGCTGGCCGTCGATCTCCCTGGGCGGCAAGAACTCCGCCAGCAGCAAGATCACGGCGGTGAGAAGCCCCTCGGCGGAGTCGTAGAAAAAGGCGTTCTGCCCATAGCTGCCGCTGTCCCCATCGGGGCTGATGATGGTTTTGGAGAGAATTTTGGCGTATTTCTCCGCCCTGGCCCGGGCTGCCAGATCATCCGGGCGCCGGTTTGCCTCGTCCATGTAGTGGTTCACCAGCGTCAGGAAGTTGAACCCGTCCGAGCGGGTGGGGTTGCGCAGGTCGATCACCGACACCGCGTAGCCATAGCAGTTTTGCGCGATGGCCCCATAGTTTCGCGCCAGGTCGCCCTTGGTATCCAGGGCCAGGAAACTCATGCCGCAGGCGCAGGCGTATTCCAAATTCGGGTACAGGAAGAAGGCCGTCTTGCCCACGCCGGACGCGCCGATCATCAGGCAATGGATGTCGTCGCTGTCCACCAGGGCGGTGATCTTTCCCTTCTTCCCCTGGGAGCCCAGCACCAGCCCCTGAGCACAGGGCAGCTCCTTGCCCTGCCGCCACTGGGCGGGCTGGAAGGGGACGCGGGCGAAAGTTTTGCTGATTTCCTGCGGCGTGGCCCAGCGGGCGGTGCCGTGCTGGCCGTCGCCCACGGGTTTGGATTTGATGCTGTCCAGGGAACCCCGCCCGGACAAAAAAGAAACGCCGCCAATGACCAACAGGGCCACCGCGGCGGCGATCAGGATGATAAATTGCTGGGGCATGGCGCACCCTGCCTTTCATGATAGTTTCTGTTCAAATTGCTGCTCCTCCATCTGTTGAAAATTCGCGCACAGATCCTCGTTCCAATCTTTATTGGCGGGTACCCGCGCATCTACCGTCAGCCCGCGCTCCCGCACCACCGCTGCCAGCCGCCGCGTGGCAAGCTGCCCCGCCTGATCGTTGTCCAGGCACAGAAGGACATTTTCAATATTGGGGTGCCGCTCCAGCATCCCCAGCAGCGGCTGGGAGGAGGTGCCGCACAGCGCCACATAGCTATGCTTCGCCCAGTCGCTGTCATGGTAGAGGGAAATCAGCGAGAGCATATCAATGGGCGCCTCGAACACCAGCAGATGCCCGCTGGTTCCGGGCCAGTTAAAGGCATAGCGGAAGTCGCTGCCTTCCGCCGTCATGCGGAAGGTCTTGCCCTGGCTGTTGGTACTGCGCTTGTGGGCGTGGCGGGCGGCGCCGTCGTTGTCCCTGCCCACGAAGACGGCGTTGTGGTACTTTTGGTCCTCGTAGATCAGCCCTGAGCGGACAAAGGTAGTCAGCACGTCCCGATCCAGATGACGGTGCTTGAGGAGATAGGCAAACACCCGCCGGTTGTTCTCGTTGGCGGGCGGCAGAACAAATTCCTTCTTCGCTTTTTCCCGGGGTGCGGCCACCTGGGGGCAGAACTGGCCGGCATCTTCGTTCAACAGCGTCAGCACCGCCTCCTGATAGTTCATCCCGTAGAACTCCTTGAGAAAAGTCACGGGCCCGCCGCCCTTCTCGGTGGCATGGTCGTACCACTCATTGCCCCGGACGGTGACGCTGTGGTTGCTGGACAGACGATACTCCGACCCTTCGCGGATCAGCGGTTCCCCTTTGAATCGGAGGAACTCCACCAGGTTTGCCGCGTTAGCCCGGAGCTTTTGTTCTTCTGTGAAATGGATATAGGGCATTTTGACGCCTCCTTCTCTTGCATCTGAAGGCCGCCCACGGTATAATGTCACTGTAAATTGACAATCTGAAGGGGAGCGGCCTATGTTTGAGTTGCCAAAAATAAAAGTCACGGTTCAGTTCCGAGCGCCGTCCGCCGGTCATCCCGCTGAGACGGCTCCAATCGAAAAAATTCCATTCGAGATCGACAGCCAGGGCTGTAAACTTCGGGGTTTCATTCTGCGGCCCCAGCGGGCGGGGAGGCTTCCCGCCGTGATCGTCAGCCACGGCTTTGCCAGCTGCACCCGGGATACAAAAAAATACGCCCGCGTCTTTGCGGACGAGGGCTATGCGGCAATTTGTTTTGATTTTTGTATGTCCGGCAGCGGGAAGAGTACCGGCTCCAGCCTGGGCATGAGCGTGCTGACGGAAAAAACAGACCTGCTCAACGTGCTGGACTATGTCAAGGGGCTGGACTATGTGGACCCGGCCCGCATCACCTTGGCCGGGTGCAGCCAGGGCGGCTTGGTGTCAGCCCTGGCCGCGGCGGAACGGGAGAGCGAGGTGGAGCGGCTGGTGCTGTACTATCCCGCCCTGTGCATCCCGGACGACGCCAGGCGCGGCCACATGATCAACGCGAAATTTGACCCGGACCATGTGCCGGAGCGGTTTCGGGCGCTGTTCGTCCGGCTGGGCGCAAAGTACGCGCTGGACGCGCAGGGGCTGGACCCCTTCCGGGAGATCTGCGGCTTCTCAAAGCCCGTCCTGATCGTCCATGGCACCAAGGACAAGCTGGTGGATATCGGCTATTCCCGCCGCGCCGCACAGACCTATCCGAACTGCCGGTTGGTGAAGGTGAAGGGGGATCATGGGTTTATCTTCAGCGGCTTTTCTCAGGGTAAGAAGGCCACCGTAGAGTTCCTCCACACACAGGATCAAGGTGAGTAGGATGGAAGAGGCAAAAGTGTTTCAGATGAGCTTTGCGAAGGTGTACGGCCTGCTGGTGAGCAAGGCCGAGAAGAAGGGCCGCGCCAAGGCTGAGGTGGACACAGTAACTCGCTGGCTGACGGGGTACACCCAGCCGGAGATGGACAGCCTGCTGGCGTCAGATATCACCTACGGCGATTTTTTCCGCCAAGCGCCGAGGCCCAACCCGGACCGGGTATTGATCCGCGGCGTGGTGTGCGGCGTCCGGGTGGAGGAAGTGGCTGACCCGCTGATGCGGGAGGCCCGCTATCTGGACAAGCTGGTGGACGAGCTGGCCAAGGGGAAACCACTGGAGAAGGTACTGCGCACGTCGGACACGGCCAGCGAGGCATGAGTGGCCCTTACATCGTCTGTCCCTGCTCCTCGTGATCGTCCGGCTTGTGGCCCATGGCGATCTTTTTCTCCCGGATCTTACGCTTGAGCTTGCTGTCCACCCCCACACGCACACCTCCCACGGGCTGGGGGCGCTGTTCCTGGAGGATGCGGCCCATGTGGTAGAGGAGTGAAGCGGCGGACGAAAAAATGGAGCTGTACACGCGGTTCAGATAATATTGGGCGTACTGATTGCCCTGCTGGGCGGACAGCCCCAGCCAGTGGACGGCCTGCCCCTGATCCTGGGGGACGTCCCCGCCGAGCAGATACGCCTTGCCCAACGTGTACTGGGCAAATTGATTCCCGTCCTCCGCGCATTCCGTGAGCAGTTCCAGCGCCCGATCCACATCCTTGGGCACTGTCTCGGCACCGAGGAGCAGGAGCTTGCCCAGCTGATACTTTGCCATCGCGTTGCCACGCTCGACGGCCTTCTCCAGCCATGGCAGCGCCGCCGCCTCGTCCCGTTCCGTGCCCACCCCATGGAAGAGCATCCAGCCGATGCGGTATTGGAGCCTGTCGTCCGGGGATCTGCCCGCCATGATTTGAAACCCGGTGAACACCTGCCGGAAATACAGGGAGGCGCGTTCTTCATCCGCCTCGCAGCCCATCCCATCCCGGTACAGCTTGCCCAGCTCGTAGGCGGCATAGGGGAAGGTGACCGCCTTGGCATACAGTTCCCGCGCCGCGGCATAGTCCTGCTCTACGCCTTTGCCGTCCCGGTACAACCCGGCCAGGGTGTACTGGGCGTATTTGTATCCGGTGTCCGCGGACTTCTCCAGCCACCGGGCGGCCTCCTCATAGTCCTGCTCCGTGCCAAATCCCGCAGCGTACAGCTTGCCGATGCGGTATTCAGTGGCGCGATCTGGCACGGATCTTTCCGCTTCCAAAAACGCGGCCAGCGCCTTGGCGTACCATTCCTGCGCCAGCTCTGGATCACGTTCCCCACCCAGGCCCTCGGCGTACATCCTGCCCAGGTCTGCCATGGCCAGGGCATTCCCGGCATCAGCCTCCTGGGTGAGCAGATCAAACGCCGCCGCGAAGTCTGGAGGACTGTCCTCGTCACCCTGCATGAGCTGACGGGCGGTGCGGTAATTGCGCGTCCATCGGGCGTGGGGAGAAGCCTCCCCAGCATAGGCAGGCGCGTCCGTAGCTGCATCATCGAACGGCCTATCCGCAGGTTCGTCATCAGACAACTCAACCACAGGCTCGGCCTGATCGGTGATATCGGGTGGGGACATATCGCTCAGCCGCATGGCCTCCTCGATGACGATATTTTTGATTCGCTTGAACGCCTTTTGCCGGATCAGCGGTTCACGCGGCGGCAGATCATCTTTGTACGTCCGCAGCACTTCCTCCTGCTCCCGGTACCACAGATCGTAAGCGGCGGCGATGCGGGGATCTTTCTCCAGCTCGGTCACGATCCAGTCCACCAGTGACTTCACCGCTGGCGGCAGATAGCCGTACTGCTTCTTGCCGGAGCAGTGCTGGAGGCGCTGGGCCAGCTCCGCCATAAGCTGCTGGATGTGCTGGTTCTCCAACGTCCCAGCCTGCATCTCGGTGACGAGCTGTGCCATGACCTCCCCGGCATTCTTGGTGAGTTCATCCCGCCGCTGGGTCTGCCGCTGGTAGATGGCATAGAGGTCTTGCTGAAAAATCTCCTTCGCCAGCATGGACTTAATCTCCGCGATCCCCCGCTTGGTGAGGAAGCCGGACTTGGCGTCCGCACTGTAGCACACCATGTGTAGATGCGGATGGTGGCTCTCGTCGTGGAAGGCCGCGTACCAGCGGAACTGCTCGTAGGGGATCCTCATCGCTTTTGCCATATCCATGGCATGGGCGGACAGCAGCTTGCGCCACCGTTCGGCGTTGTCATAGCCCAGCCGTGCGGCGTCCTCCCGCCGCAGGGATATGATGGGTAGCCACACTACGCCAGGGTGATGGGCTACCTCATCCGCGACCTGGGATAATATCAACGGACCATCGCCGGAGGTGAACAGCCCGTGCGCCCCCAGCTTCTGAACACGGGGACGGTTGGCGATGTAGTCCACGTAATTCTCCCGTTTCGCAATGGCCTCATAGTTATCCTCAATGGTGCGGATGATGAACTCCGAAGCGTTTTCCCGGGTGGGCGCGGCCTGGTAGTCCTCGTACTCAAACAGCCCGCGGCTGGACGGGAAGTCCCGGAGGAGCTGTGCCACCATTTGCGCCTGCTTGTCCGTGGCAAGGAGTGTGGTCTTGCCGGGATCGATACGCTCTACGCCGTCACGGGTAGCGGCGTACTTGACGTAGTTGCCGAGATGGGCGGTGGCCTTTCCACCGCCGCCCTTGATGTGCGGGCACTTGAAAATGACGCGCGGCGTGAGATCACCCCCGTGTTATCCTTCTGAATTAAAAAATCTTAGAGAGAATACCTTCTGGGCAGTCCATCATGAACCCACCCTCAGTTCACCGAGAGGGTATAGCACCCCCTTGGCGGACACTGATTTTTTTGCGCGGTCACTCGTCCTCGTGCTGCTTCAGCGTGTCCTTGAACGTGATGCTGCCGTTGGTTTTTTTCACCTCCTGGACGCACTGCCAGCGTAGCGCGTCCAGCTGACTGGCGTCGATCTCCAGCCCCGCCGCCAGCACGTGCATCATCATGCTGGTTTCTACGGAAAGCTTGAACAGCAAACGGGCAATGCGGCTCTCACTGTTCTCCACCGTTGCCCGCAGCGCCGACACCAGCGCGGCGGGCAGGAACTGCACCGCGTCCTCGCCGGAGAGATATCCGGCGTAGAAACGGATGGCGTTCTCAATGAACTCGCTCCGACTCTTGCAGTTGTCCCGCTCCATGGCCCGATCCACCGCCTCCAGTGTCGAGGGGTAGAGCCACAGTGGGATCCGGGTCTTGATCTCCGGCGCTTCCGCGCCGAGTTGGTTCTTTTTCTCCATGTTTACCTCCAAAAATGACCGCGACCACCTGGCACAGCCACCTGTGAAATGTGGCTGTACTGGCGGTTTGCAGCGTGTTTTTTCGTTCCACGACCACCTGTCACAGCAAAAAGGCCGGAAACCGACCACCCAGGCCGTATCCCCGACCCGCGTTGCGGGGCGGTGTTTACTGGCGGGAGGGCGCAAAGCGACCACCCGCTTTTATCCCGCACAAAAATCGAACGTCTGGATTGCCCTGGCGTCCCCGCCTGCATTGCCCTTCCGGGTGGGCCAGAAAGGGCCCTTGGCGGGGGCCAAAACTGCCGACCCGCACAACCGGCCCACAGCGGGCCAACACCGCGTTTCATCCCCTCGGTGGGGCTGGGACTCTACGTTGGCCACAGGAGGGCCGCAAACGCCCTCAAAGGGGCTGACGCGGTGGGAACAGCAGAGGGCCGCTCCGCAAGGTGCGAAGCGGCCCTCTGAATTGCCCGGACAGGGTGTGTGCGGGGCGGTTGATTTATCCCATTTCCTGATGCGCCGTTCCGATGCGGGGCGCCGGGCTGGCCTGGAGCGCAGTGTGGACATCATCCAGCTCATCCCGCAGCCCAGCGGCCAATTTGGCTGTGTTTGGCTTAATGGTCGCCAGGAGCAGATCATCCAGCCCGCACATCTCTGTGACCGTCCGTGCGGTACTCAGAAGTGCCTGCCGCTGCTCCGGCCCGCACTTCTCCATCGCCGCCGTTTCAAACAGCGCCCAGATCAAATCCATTTGTGTCGCCGCATCCGGCTCCGGATTCAGGCAGGTCATATCGATCAGGTAGGGCAGGTTTTTGCCGTCGGTGACGTACAGTTCAGCGTTGGCGATCTCGGTGTCCAGCCAGTCCAGCAGGGTTTCGCCGTCCTCGCCCAAATCGTGAACCGTGGTGAGCGCCTCCAGCGCGGTGCGGCATTCCCTTACGCATTTGGGGATCTCTGTCTGCACCGTGTCCAGCATGGACACCGCCTCGTGGGCGACCAGGATGCATACCTCGGTAGGTGTAAAACAGGTTTGGGTACTCATGTTCAACTCATCCTTCCTTCAAATTTTTGGGGCTGGCAACACAATGCCACACCCGCGCCGGGATATCCATTCACCAAACGCAACGATTTTTGCTGGGGCTGCGTGTGTAAAACCAACAGCGAGGTTACATCACGGGGCCGTTGGTCGGTTCTGCCTCGGGGGCATCACAGCGGAGCATCCGGGTTTCCAGATGTCCTGCGAAGATGTCCAGCCGCCGTTCCCATGCCAGATGATCCTTCCGGTTGGCGTGCCACGCGGCGGTGGACACATCCCGGATGGTGTAGGTTTCCCAGCCGTTCAGCGCGTCCAGGGTAGAGAACTCGCCCCGGTCCAGATCGATGTCCAGCACGGCGGTCACCCGCCCGGTGCGCCGCATCAGTTCGTCGGCGTAGTCCTGGAACACCTCCGGCGCGATGTCCACCACGCTGTGCAGCCGCTCCGCGAAACGCTGGGCGCTGTTTCCCTTTGCCAGCAGATAGGAGCGCAGCGCCACGGCGGTGTGAAGCACATCCACAGGGATCGTCCCCTGCGTCAGCAGATGATCCGTTCTGCCGTCCTGGGTGACCCGGAATACAGAGATACGGCGGGCGGCTTCCGTCGCCTCGCGCTGCCGCTGATCCTCCTCCCAGATCTCCCGGCTGATCTTTTCCCGCACCTGCTCCGGGAGCTGGTCGACCATCGCGTCCAGGTACTCGTTCAGCTCATCCTCCACGGTGGTGTCCTTCTTTTTGAGCTGGCGGGAGAGGGCGTCATACCAACGCTCGTCCAGCCAGAGGGTGATGTCCCGGGAGTTCATACGCCGCTCTCCTCGCCGGACGGGGCGGGCCGCTCCTTGGGCGCGGGCTTGGCCGGGCGGCGGGGCCGGGGCGCGGGGGCGGCGCGGCTGTCCAGGTACTCCCGCACCGGCGCGGGCACGGTGCGCTCGTAGAGCTGGCCCAGGGTCTGCTCCAACCGCGCCTGCACGGAGGAGCCCTCTTTCTTCAGTGAGAACTCCAGCGCGCCCAGCTTTTCCTCGTCGAACGTCACTGTGATGTTTGTTTTCTTCATGTTGATCCCTCCATTACATGATGTAGAACGTCATTTCCTTCAGTCCTTCCGGGCATGGCTCTGAAATGGATTGGGCGAACTCCCGGCCATAGCGGGTGGCGTCCTCATCCGAGAGGGAGCAGAACCCGCCGTCCGACGATCCCGCGATCAGGAATGTCCCGGCGATGGTATCGCTGCCCACGCGGCGGTTTGCGGGCAGGCCCATCAGCTTGCCCTCCTCGTTGCAGATCAGGACGGCGCCGCTGTCCAGCCCCACGGCCTCAATGTCCCCGCCTACCGCCGTCTGGAACGCCTCCAACGTATTGAGCATGGTGATCTCCTCCGGCTGCCTGCCCGGTTCTACTATCAGCACCCGGATCTGCTCTTGAACGGGGACGAGCAGCTCTTTACATCCCGCGGGATAGATGTCGGGCCGCTTCAAAAAATGATCCCCCGCTTCCCGGATGACCATCATGTCGATGTCATCGGCGTCTATTACGCCAATGGACATCCGCGGCCCGCCCAGATAGACAGTGCAGAGGGCGGGCCACTCGTCCCGCTTCGAATACCCCAGTGTGAGCCGCTGGAACTCCTGGGTGCGCCGCACTCCTTCCGCGTCATCCACCAGGCCGGGCATGAACTCTGCGCTGCCGGGATCAAGGTCGCCGCCCAGCAGAACGCGGGTAAAGCGGATGGGACGCTGGGCCACCGCCTGCTGGAGCAGCTCCCGCACCTGGTCATAGGCAACCCTGGCGCTGTTGGCATCCGGGTTCCAGGGCAGGTAGGCGCAGACTTCCCCCAGCAGCTCCCGCGTGTGAAGAAGCCGCGCCCGCTGGTCGCCCTCCATGCGCCCCAGGGCGGAGGCGTACTGCCACAGACTTTGGATCATATCCCGTTGACCGACCAGGGGGAGCGCCCCCACACTGGAAGCGCCCCGGACGGCTTCCAACCGCTGGTCGAACACCTGGAGGATGGGCGCGGCGTCCTGGCCGCATACCTCCGCCATACCCCGCAGAATATCACGGATCCATTCATGGCGTGTTTCGGGCTGGCGGAAGGAGTCGCCCAGCCGGTTCTGTTCATAGCCCACCAGCCGCTGGGCGGCATACAGGGCCAGACCATCGGACGCCTGGGCCAAATCGATTTTTTGATTCATGGCGTCATGTCGCCCATGGCCTGCTCCGCCTGCTCGTGGACTTCCAGCGCGTCACAAAACCGCTCCAGCTCCGCCGCCTCTATACCCTCCAGCATCAGCTCGGGTTCTCCGTCATCCACCCGGATGTCGGCCACCCGGGCGTCCAGCAGGGCGGCGAAGTCCTCTTGGCCGCTGGCGGTCAGCTTTTCCAGATCTTCCAGCGGGACAAGGACGGTGGAGTCCTTGTGAGCCAAGGCGGCGGATTCGGAAACGCCGTCCAGTTGGAGAACGTCCCTTACCCTCATGCTGCCCTCCAGCACCTGCCGGGGAACCTGGCAGATATCGCACAGCTCCTGATCCGAGAGATACCCATGCTCCCGGATCTCCCGGATGGTCAGGCCGAAGCTGCCATGGAGCATGGAATAGCAATCCTCCCCCCGATAAAGCTCAAGCGCCGCGGATACGGCATTCTCAAAAAGTTCCGCCGCGCGCTCCGGCGAAAACGAAGCGGCTGTCTTTTTCTCCGGCGCGTCTTTATCTTGGCGGAGGCCCAGATCACAGACCACGCTGACGCAGCCGTCATCCAGTTCCACCGCAGACACCTCCGGCCTGCGGCGCAGGGCGTCCAAGAGCATATTGTCCAACCCGCTGCCTTTTCGGATGGTCAGCCCAAGCCGTTTCTCCAACTCCGCGAAGCTGACACTGCAGCCACCGCGGCCAGGGCGTTGATTGAAATAGGCGTGCCAGCTTCCGCCGCCCGGGTTTTCGGCGCACTGCTGGACGATGAACTCTGCGGCGTGGTTCAGTCTGTCCTGCACCACGTTCCGCGCCCCCGCCACATAGGCGGAATACGCGGCGCGGCCATTGCCGCCGCACTGCACCAGCACGCCGTCCGCCCGGCCCTCGCCCAGCACCAGCAGGCAGTGGTCATGGCCGGTGCCCTGGTGCGGCTCGACCTGATTGCTTCTGATGAAGTCATACCGATCCAGCGGCCTCATCAGAAAGGCCGCGAACTGCGTGTTGGGAAGCTCCACCACCTTGTCCACCTGATATTCAGGCGGGCACAGGGGTGCGCGCCGGCGGCCCATTTCAGCTCTGATTTTCACTTTGATTTCCTCCTATGGCAAATAGTATCTGGGGTTTGTCCTCTGCCCATTGACCCGCACCTCAAAGTGGAGATGGGGCCCGGTAGACCGCCCGGTAGAGCCGGACAGGGAGATCACGTCCCCGGCCTGGACGGTCTGGCCGGGCTGTACCAACAGGCGGGAGTTGTGGCCGTACAGGGTGAGCAGGCCGTTCTCATGACCGATGGTCACGTAGTAGCCGTAGCTGGAATCATATTTTGCCACCCGGACGGTGCCCGGCAGCGCCGCCCGGACGGGGGTGCCGGTGGGGACGGCCAGATCCATGCCGGTGTGGCCGTCCCGCTTCCCGGTGATGGGGTCGATCCGCCCGCCGAATTCAGAGGTTACAATGCTCCGCCAGTTGGCCCCCACCGGGGAGCAGAAGCCGTCCGCGCCCACATAGGGCACATCCGAACCCTCAAAACCACCGCCCTCTGCCGCCCCGGTGTAGCCGTACTTGATCAGGCTGTATACGCTGTCGGCGTTGGTTTTCTGTTCCTCTGTGATCTCGGCACCCAGAGAGGCGGTGAGGTGAGTATAGACCGTGTCCATGTCCTCAACGGGAGTGAACACGTTGTAGATGCGTTCTACTTCAATGTCATTGCCGCTCTCATCTTTTTCGGTGACTGTTTCAGTCCGGGTCTCGCTGGACGCAAAGCAGTGGGCAAACTGGGCAAGGGACGGGGCCTCGCCGCCGAAATACAGGGAGAAAAACACAGCCTTGACCCGGGTGGGGTCGAGGCTGTTTCCCTCGTCCATATTCGATTGGATGCCCGCGATGATTTCATCCAGCTCCGCGAAGCTGGCCCGGGTCTGCTCAATGCACACCCGGTACTCGGCGGGGACATCGGCAGGGATCTCGCCGCCCTGGAAGCACAGCTGGGCGGCGGAGATATTGTGGCTCACCGCGCCGGAGCCCAGAGCGCACAGCAGGGCCACCACCACGATGACTGGCGAAAGGATAGCGGCGATGGCCCAGCCCACGCCCTTTCGGGCTTTTTCGTTGGTGAGCAGAGTGGCGGCGGCTTTCGCCACCAGGACGGGATCAACCAAGCTGCAACCCCCCAGCTTCTGGCCCGATAGGGGCCTGTTCTTCGCCCTGCTCCTGGGCATGGACCTGGAGTTTCGCCCAGTGTTCCTCCAGCGCCTGGATGGTGTCAGGGCTGCCGCTGCCAGGGAACCGCTGGCGGTACTGATCGAAGTCCATCCCGCCGTCCAGCAGCAGCTTCGCCACATTCACCGCACCGTTTTCCACGCAGGCATGGAGGGCCCCGTAATCGTTGGGATCCACCCACATCCGCTTTTCCAGAAGCTCCTCCGCCATCCAGCTGTTGCGGCCCTCATAGGTCAGCATATGGAGTGTCCGCGCCGCGCTGTCCCCGCCGCTGATCCCCTTCTCCACCAGCGCGGACAGGGTATGGAAGTCCGCGTCTTGGGCAAACAGCTCCAGGAGATACGGCGGCGCGGCGGCGATCTGCTCATTGGTACACTGCCTAATGATCTCTTTTGCGATGTGCCGGTGGTCCATATAGGCGTAGCCAGCCATCTCGCCGTGGAAGGAGGGGGACAGCTCGTGAACGCAGCCCCCCGCCTGCTCCAACAGGAAGGCCACTTTTACCGGGTCGTTGATGGCGATGGCCTTTTGGCAGGCGGTACGGTAGGCCGGTTCCGGGAACCGCTCCGTGTCCGCCACGAGAAGAAGCGTCATCTGCCTGCCCACCACGCCGGGGCGATTTGCGGTTTCTATCAGCAGATCGCCCGCTTGGTCACGCACCCTGGGGTACAGCTCCCGGAACGCGGACAGCTCCCCGTCCCGGACAGCCAACACTGCCTTGTCGTAGTCACTAATGCGCAGGGGCCGCTGGCCCACCGTGTCCATGTAGGCTGTGATGCTGCCCGTCATCCGGCGCAGGAGCTGCTCGGTCTGGCCCATGGCCTCCTCCTGCCGCTCCCGCTGCTCCACCAGCGCCTGGATGATGACCTTTTCTTCCTGGCGGCTGAGATGCACCACCCTGCCGCCGGTGTCCTCCTCCACACCGCCGATCTGTATGTACCGGGCGTGGGTGGCATGGTCGCCGTGGACGGCCTTGGTAATGGCGGAGGCGGTGAGGAACATCCTGTCCAGGTCGTTCCCGTTCTCGCCCAGGGTCTTGCCCACGATGAAGCTCTCAGTGACGCCCTTTTTCTGCTTCTCGTCGTACCACTTGAGGTAGACATCCACGTACACGCCCTCACTCTCGCCATAGTCCACGGTGCAGAACAGATCTGCGTCACGGGGAATCTCCCGGCCATTCTCCCACTCAGAGCGCAGTTCAAAGTATTCATCGGGCAAATAGCCCTGGCCATCCAGCCGGAATTTCAGCTGTTCAAACACATCTTCCGCCGTGCGCTGGCCTACGTACTCCACCTTCCGGGGATTGTCCACTGAGGGCTTCCAGCGGTCAAATTCAATGATTTCCATATTGCATCCTCCTACATCATGGTGGGCCCGCCCTGCTCCAGCTGGCCCTGTACCTTAGCCAAGGCTTCCTCGATCTGACGGGCTCCGGCATTTGCCACCTGGGCGGCAGCCCTGATTTGCTCCTTTTGCTCCGGGGTCAGCACAACGCCATGTTCCGTAAATCTTTCCGGGAACAAGTCCCGTTTGATCAGCCCGGTGACGTACTGCTCAATGGACAGCCTCCGCTTTGCCGCCTGGACATGGATATCCCGGAACAGTGCCTCATCTATTTTAATTGCGATTGATTTAGCCATATTGATCCTCCTATCCGCCGTCATGGCAGTTGCAGGGCAGATCGTCCTCGGGGAACATCCAGCACATGGCCTGCTGGTTCAGATCCGCCGTCACGAAATCCCGCCACGCCCAGTCCCGCCCCAGCCCCTTTACCGTGATTAGGTTGGGCCTCGCGCCGTCCTCGATGGCGATGGCCCGCTCATAGAGATCCCGGTGCCGGTGGTACAGGGTGCGGATCTCCTTTTTCTTCATGCTGGGACAGAAAAAACAGGAGGACTTACCCGGCAGCGGCAGGCCCGCCGATTGGATAGCGGCAATGCAGTCCTCCCGCGTCCAGCCCCAGTCCATCAGCGGATAGATTTTGATATACTTGGGGTCGGCCTCGTCATGCTCCCGGACATTCTCACGCCGGTTTGCCTCCCCCACGTCGTAGCCGATAAACTTCACCACCTTTTCCCCTCTGGCCCAGACTTCCCGGCAGGGCGGGTAATTGTTGCAGAACTTGTCCTGCGGCCCAGCCTTGTGTTTTAAGGAACACTTCTTGTACCCGTAGGCGATGGCGGGCAGAGTGCCGGAGCGCAGGCATTCCTGCTCCAGCGTCAACCGCTCCCCGTTTTTGTCGGTGCAGTAGACGGTCTGGAGCCTGGGCATTCCATGGCGGGCCAGCCAGTCGTCCATGATGGGCAGATACTCATAGGTATAGGGCTGCTCCCCTCCGGGATCGGCAAAGAGGATCAGGTCAATGGGGATGTCCCTTTGGTGCAGTCCAATCAGCATTGCGGTGCTGTTGACCCCAGCCCCGTACGAGACGATATTCATCGTCCGCCCGCCTCCCCGAACAGCTTTTCCTTATAATCCGGCGCGTGGACCTCCAGCAGATACCGCTCGTTGCCGCACTTGTACAGGCACACGCCCCGCTGAGGGTAGCGGATCAGCTCGTATTCGGAGCCTTCCAGTTGGAGGTTGTCCATATAAAACTTCTTGTCCACGCTGCCCGCGTTGAACAGGAACTGGTGGGTGGGGATGGCGAACAGGGGCCGGGTCAGCTCCCGGATGCCGTCCACATCGAAATCCTCCAGGTTCTGGGATGCCAGGATCAGCGCCGACTCCTTCTTGCGCACCCGCTTCAGCGTGTTTCGGATGTACTCGATGGTGGTGACGTTGGACAGCCAGATATACAGTTCGTCCAGGGTGGCCACCGTATTGCCCACGGTGAGGAGCTTGTCGCTGAGGAAGGACAGGACGTTAAACAGCATGGCGTCCTTCACATTTTTGCTTGCCTGCAATAAGCCCTTCACGCCAAAAACCAGGAACCGGGAGCTGGTGATGTTGGTGTGGCCGTTGAAGAACTTGCTCTCCGCACCCCGGCACAGGGAATGGAGCCCCAGCAGAATTTCCCGGAGCAGCTCCCGGGGGTAGAGGGGGCTGGCCTCGTCCCCGTACCGCTCGTAGGCGTCCTCGATCACATCGTAGAGGTCGGAGAGGATGGGGAACTGGCCGGGGGCCAGGGCGGCGAAGTCGGCGCCATCGTCCAGGCCCCACTTGGCGTACAGCCGCTCCAGCATCAGCTCGATGGTGTCGATGTGGGCGTCTGTGAAGTCCTTGTAGGAGCGGAAAAAGTCCTTGAGGAAGGAGACGTGCTGGCTGAGGAGCGTCCGCTGGCGGAAGGTGGCCGGGGCATTTTCATCGTCCTCATTATCCACGCTCCACGCCTTGGGCTCCAGCGGGTTGATGCGGTACCGCCCGTCCATCAAATCCACAAAACACCCGCCCAGGTTGGCACACAGGTCGATCAGCTCATGCTCGGGGTCCAGACAGATAACAGACTTACCGCTCTCCAGGATGTTGCACAGGAGCAGCTTCAGAAGGTAGCTCTTGCCCTGGCCGGAGTTGCCCAGGATCAGGACGCTGGCGGTGGTCTTATCCTCGGCGCGGCGGTCCAGGTCGACGATGACATTGGAGCCGTAACGGTCCCGGCCCACATAGAAACCCCGGGGATCGGTCTTGCCGGAATAGTTGAAAAAGTCCAGGTTCGCCACGCTGGACGCGGGCAGCACCCGCTCAAACTGGCCCCCAAAGGCGTTGAACCCCACGGGGTTTGCGGCCTGGAAGCCCTCCCGCTGGCGCAGCAGCAGGGGGTCGGGGGTGAGCTTGCACCGGGCCAGCTCGGCGGTGACAAAGTCTTTCAGGGTGGAGAGCTTCGCCATATCCGGGGCGCTGATGTCGATGAACACAGCACAGTGGATCAGCGGTTCCCGGCTGCGGTGCATCTGGGTGACCAGCGCGGCCACATCCTGGAGATCGCTCTCCGCCGCCACAGACTGCTGGAGATCGTTGGTGTTGGAGCGGGTCAGGCGGTTTTTGTTGCTGGCGTTCTGGATGATCTGCTTCTCCTCGGCGGCGGTGACCTGCCGGGCGTAGAGGGAGAGGTTCACCCCGTCCTTTGCCCCCAGACGGCTCAACAGGGCCAGCTCCTCGGTAGAGGCGGCATAGCCCCGCAGGGTCAGGAAGGTGTGGTACCCGCAGCCGATGATGGAGCTATCCGTGTTGAACTTCACCACCGAAGGGGCTGCCATGTCCAGGAAATCCTTGGGCTTGGACGGGGCGGCGGGCTTGGGCGCCGTTTTCTTCTTCTGTACTTTCTTAGCCATGGCACACCGCCTCCTCGCCGTCAAAATCAGGGAAGGACTCCGTAGCCATGTCCCGCTGGTAGTAGACGGATAAGATACGTTTGATGTCCTGGGTGTCCGCCAGCCGGACGTGAAAGCCCCCGTCCCGGAGGCTTTTCTCCGTCTGCCGGGGGTCGGAGGCGCTGTCCTTATCTACAGGGTACACCAAGGCGAACTCCCGGGCCGAGGCGGTGGTGGCCTGGATATCGTCCAGATGGGCGGCGTCCTGCCGCAGCAGTTCCCGGACGGCGGGGAGGGGCTCCTCCTCCAGACGGCGGTGGTAGAAGTCCTGGTTGGCCTGGAAGGATTCTCGGGAGTCCAGGGCCAGGAAGCGCACCGCGGGGGTGGCCCGGAGCAGGTTGGTGAGGGCGGTGACCCGGCCCCGCACCCCCTCGGGAGACAGGACGGACAGGTTGTCCGGCCGGAGCATGAAAAAAACCAGCTCCCCTTTGGCGGTTTTCACGCCGTGATCGGTGAGCTGGGTGATCCCCATGAGCTGACGGGTGGACTGGCGCTCCCGCAGCTCCTTTTTCTGTTTTCGGTTCAAGGTTCAGATTCCCTCCATTCAAAGTATTGCTGTTTCAGGAACAGGAAGCACATGGCGTAGCGCAGAAAGTCCAGGATGCTGGAATCCTCCAGCCGGATGCTGAGGAAGGCGTACAGCACCGTGGCGATGAGCGGCGGCACCAGGCCCAGCTGGGCCAGCGCCAGCACCGACAGGATGAAGCCCACGCCAATCACCGCCACGTCCCGCAAAGCCCACAGCCACAGGGTGGGCTTCGCCTTCAGGTTATTGGGGTAGATGTACATTGAAATTCATTCGCCTCCGAGCCTGCAGCGGGCTGGTACACCGCCACAGGGATATTTCGTTTCTTACAGTTGTCGATCACAAATTTTGTCCCTCTGGATTTGCCGTCCCAGAAGGCCAGGACAAAGTCGGCGTACTCGATGATGGTGATGTTCCGCCGCAGGGGAGCGCCCCGTCCATATTTCTCGTACTCCGGCAGAAACTCGGTCAGCTTCAGGCCATGCCGCAGGGCGTAATCCTTGGCACAGGTATCGATCCCCTTCGCCCCGCCCGATACGATCTCAGTGACTCCCTTCGGGAGATAGTCCTCCAGATGATCCACATGAAGCCCTCTTGAGCCAATAACGGCGACTTTCACAATATCTCCTCTTTTCTATGCGTCAGTTATGCGTCATACATTCGCCAAAACTGCACAAGATTATACCTTGACGATATAATGATGTCAATAATGCGTCAAAAGGATGATAGACATGAAAGACAGTTTGCCGCGCTATACGCTGCGGATCCCTCAGATTCTGCTGGATAAGCTGACCGTTGTCGCCGCATATGAGGGCCGGACAAAGAACAAGGAGATTGAGCAGCTTATCAAGCGGCGTATTGCCGAGTTTGAAGCGGAACATGGGGCCATTGAGGGGTTGGACAGCCAGAATTGAACGTGAAGCCGCCCCGGAAGGGCTGACGGAACGGGAAAGGGCGGCAGCTTGCCGCCCTCCTTTGCGTCTATGGCCCGTCCTCCGGGCTGCCGATGGCCTCCATGGCATCCAGGCACCACACCGCGTGTTCCTTCAGCGTCCGCATCAGCACCCGCTCCGCGGGGTTCAGCGCCTCCACGGCCCCGATTTGCCCCAGGGGGTGCATATCGACACCAAGGGCTGGACAGTCCAGGAACATCTCACCGGGGTGGTGGATGTGGGGGTGTACGCTGGCCTCGCCCCAGTGGGGGAGCCGCGCCCGGTAGCTCTCGCTGACCACCTTGCCGGATTGATCCTTCCGGCTGCTGTTATCCCAGGTCAGCGCCACGACTGGCCGCCTCCTTCCGCTCCGCCTCGTCCAGCGCCCGCTGGATCAGGCCCAGCACGAACTCCTTCTGGCTCACCTTTTTGCCGGTGCGGGCGCTCTCCCGCTCCAGCAGTTTCTTCAGTCGCTCAAACATCTCCTGCGGCATTTGGAAGGCCATGGTGCGCATCCCTTTTTCCATTTTCTCACTCACTCCCTCGTAGTAGTTGGTCAGCAGCTCGGTGATGTACGCGCTCAGGGTCACCCCGGCCTGCTCCTGTGCCGCCCGAACCTGGCTGTGCAGTTCTGCCGGGATCATAGCACACAGATTTTTTTGATTTTCCGCCATATTGGCGTCCTCCTCTCCGTTTTTGTAACGCAAGTATACCGACAACCGGGCCGAATAGCTATTCACCATACCCAACGAAGATACCGTCTGAAACGAAGCGAAACCAACAACGTCGTCGCAAGCTTCATATCCCTCGCTCCCGCCTGAAGGCGGAAGCTCGGTCATTTCGCTGCTCCTCCTTTCCCCACGCGACCCGCTTCGCTGGGCTCGCGCGGGGGCCCCATTAGCTGCCCCGCAAAACCAGGGCCATCCCATGCATCAGGTATTCCACGCACGGGATGGCCACGCTGTTGCCGAGCGCACGGTATCTGGGGGAGTCCGCCGCACCGGGCAGATTGGTCCAATCGTCAGGATAGCCCTGGAGACGTTCGCACTCCCTTGGTGTTAGACGCCTTATAAGCAACGGAGTTTCCACCACCAATTTGTCCTGTGAGACATACTGGGAGTTGGGCCCTTTGCTGTCACCAGCGGTGAGTGCGCCAACGGTTTCCTGGTATATGAGGTCGGTCACATCCTTGTGCTGGTGGGCGCTTTGGGTAGAAGCCACGCCATCCGCCTGGAACTTGTCGCACCGCTGGCGGGCAAAAACGGCGTGGTGGTCGGTGGCGGTCAGGGTATAGGCGACATCCTCCTGTATGCCGAGCCCGTTCCCACCGTTTTCCGGCTGGCGGTCAATGGCATTGCCGGTGATGCAGAACACGGGTTCCTCCTCCTGCATGACAAGGCTGAGGTTGTTCCCGCCTGTGCCCGCCCTGGCAGATAAGGTGGGCGCAACTTTGTGGGGGCCAGTATATCTCGCATCAATCCCATGATTTTCAAACACGAGAGGCTGATGCCCATGTTCCTGGGCCCGGAGCGTGCCTGCCACATCTTCTGAACACTCCATGATCTGCCCGCCCTGGTCGTTGAGGCACAGCACGGACGGCATCATAGCGTCGTCGCAAGCTCCATATCCCTCGCTCCCGCCATGTGGCGGGAGCTCGCTCATTTCGCTGCTCCTCCTTTCCCCACACGACCCGCTTCGCTGGGCTCGTGCGGGGGCCCCCAATAAGACAGACGGCATCATATTGCCACTGGCGGCTGCTTTCAACGTGGGGGCCACTTCCTCTTGGTAGCCTATGCTCCCGGCAGACGGCCCCGCCCCGGCGCAGAAGCCAGCGGCAAAGATCAGTCCGCCCGGTTTGGCCTCGCCGCTGTTGATGGTGGGGGACACACCCTCCGGCGCGGTGATCCGGGCCTGCTGGGTGTCCCAGGGGGTGAGGCAGGCCCCATACCCTGCGGTATCTCCGTCCAACACCAGCCCACCGGGATTTCTCCCGCCGCAGCCGTCGGCACCCGCCAGAGTGGGCGCGGTGCCCTCGGGCGTGAAGATGCGGGTCTGCTGAGTGTCCCAGGGATTCAGGCAGTCCGCAGTCAGGATGCAGGGATAGCCCTGTCCCGCCTGTCCGCCGCCCCCGCTGAGGGATGTGTGCCGCTCCGGGGTCAGGAAGCAGTCGCCGTTCCCTTTGCTCACAATGCCCGCCACAAGGGTTTGCTGTTTCATCCCTGGCTGGGCGCTCAATGCCCCGGCCACATCGTGCAGATCCCGGACTTCATCCCTCTGATTTGCCGCAAAGGCCGTCACTTGTCCGGCGCCCGGAATGGGCGTGACATACACGGTCAGCCCTGCCTGCGCGTTCAGCGCCGCCTCCAGCTGAGGCGGGAGGGGCTTGCTCCGCTCACGGGCCCGGCGCAGGATACCCAGGCAGGCTTTCCGGGATAAATAGTATTTGCGGGGCGGTGAGTCCTCCAAAATCTGCGATAAGGAAGATACGCGCCCTTCTCTGGGCGAGACCCCAGTGTTGAGCGTCCATGACCCTCCAAGCCAGGGAGAAAGAATCTCCCAATAGAATTCGCCCAGCAAATTGCCATGGCCAGGGGTGAGGTCGAGGGACATGAACGGGATAGCCACTAATTTTACAGATCTCCTCGAGGACGATCCGGAAGTCCTCCCCCTTTGGGGAGCCCGAACTGAATGCTCCTGGCACATTTTCCCATGCGAGGAAGCGGGGTCGAACAAAACGAGCTGTTCTCCCTCTGTGTACATCTGCCGCTCTCATCTCCTTTACAATGCGGATCTGTTCCATAAACAGGCCGGAACGGGCCCCCGCGAGACCGGAACGGGGGCCAGCTACGCTCAGGTCTTGACACGGTGAGCCCCCGCAGATGATGTCCACCGGGGGCAGTTTGGCCCCGTCCAGCTTGGTGATATCCCCCACATGGATCATGCCGGGGAAGTGCTTCTGGGTCACGCGGATGGGGAACGCCTCGATCTCGCTGGCCCAGACGGGGGTGATGCCGTTGCGCACCGCCGCCAGAGGGAAGCCGCCGATCCCATCAAAGAGGGAGCCCATGGTCAGCATGGCGCGTCCATGGTGGGGCCGGGGGGCTGGCCCTGCTCCTCCAGCGCGTTTTGCCAGCACTCCGGCAGCTTGAACGATCTGCCCAGAGCGGCCTGCTGGGCGGCGGTGTAGGCCAGCGTGTCCCGCACCATGGGGAGCCACGGGCCCAGCTCCTCGGGCGGCGTGTCGATGAACTCCGCCGTGAACAGCAGGACGTCCTCGTACCGATCCCAGCTCCCGCTGTGGTCATCGTTCCAGACATAGTCCGCCGAGGTGATGGTGACCCCCTCGTCATTGCAGTTCACCCAGACGGTCCTGCCCAGGCTTGACAGAAGGTAGGACATGGTTCCCACCATGCAGCTGCCCCCGGTGTTGCCGTACTCCCGGCTCTGGAGCTGGTACTCCCCGGGATCAAACCCAGGGCGCAGGTCATAGCTGCCGATGTCCTCCGCCGTTATGGAGCGATCCGGCAGACCTTCGCCGGGGTAGGCAAGGCATTGGTAAGCGGCGGCGGGACTGCCGCTCACACAGCGGTTTTGCAGGTCGCGGATCTTCTGCTCCGCAGTCTCACGCTCGTGGAAATAGAGCCGCCTGCCGTCCTCTGCCAGGTAGCCGGACTGTCCGGCCAAGGGGCCGTCAGGTGTTCCGGCGGCCCAAATTGCATAAAGGCTGGGCGGGGTGGCATCGATCTGCCCCGCTTGTTTCATCTGTTCCATTACTTGATTCCTTCCTGTATTATTTTCCGCCAACTACGCTGGCGATGACCTTGGTGGTACTCACCGCCATCTGGGCGGTGTGGACGGCGGAGGTGAGGCTGGCCTTGGTGGAGGTGTCCAGTCCGAAGGCCCCGGCGATCCGGGGCACCTCGCCCGCGGACAGCATCAGGCCCAGCCCCAGCAGGGCGTGGTCGCTGAACACCATCAGCCCCGCCGTCAAAATGGTGGCCTGCAAAAACGCGGTGAGGCACAGCCCCACGATCTGCTTGCACCACTGGGTGAAGCCGTCGCTGTAGCCCCGGGGGACGCTGAACATATACAGCGCACCCACCGCGATCTGGATGAGCAGAATACCGCCCCGCTTCAGATTGGCGAAGAACACCTTCAGCACGGCATAGGCCATCAAGATCACACAAAACAGCATCATGATGGGGTTGAAGCTGGGGCCGTTGAAAATGAAATCCACCCCGGAGGCGATCAGCCCTTCCGGGGTGGTGAGCTTGGTGATGATGTTCTGCCCGATTTCGCCGATCCCTGTCCCCAGCCCGGTGATGCCCGCGGTGAAGCTGGCCTGCAATGACACGGACAGGGCGTACAGCCGGACGGGGACGGTGGAGAACAGGCTCACTGCCAGAAAGCCCTTGAGGCAGTTGATGGCGGTGTGGCGGATATTCCCCCGGCCCGAGGAGTATTCGATGCCGAACTCGAAACAGGCCACCACCAGGCTCACCCCAAACAGTGCCCAGCCAAGCTGGGAGAAGAACCGCACCACGGCCTGCACCCAGGGCAGGTCGAACAGCTCCACCCCCATGTTGCCCATCAGGGCGAAAAAGGCCCCCAGAAAACCCACGGCCTGGCTGTACGCCCAGTCCAGCAGCTCGTCCAGGACGGTGGAGGCCACGAAGTCCCAAATAAAAATTGTTTATCCCTTCTTTCCATGATATAATTACCCCATCAAAATACTGACGGGAGGGAATGGTTTTGAAGCATAAAGTAAAATTGACCGTGCTTGATAAAAAGCTGTACCCGGAATTGCAGGCGGCATACTGCGCGGATCCCCAGGCCGGGGCCTGCCCCTGCTACAACGTGGGGGACGAGTT
>ERZ808040.344-NODE-344-length-42688-cov-7.908310_pt1 | contig 42688 bp, 35 predicted proteins | sample MGYA00380191_ERZ808040 | MGnify/ENA primary metagenome ERZ808040 (study PRJEB31490, sample SAMN06133395) | mouse gut metagenome | isolation source: J6 | host: mice | place: China: Chengdu | collected 2015-05 ...
AGCTCGACGAGTTCCCGCAGCGGCGCGCGCGTGTCAGAGAGCGTCTCCACGACCGCGGTGCGCAGCAGATTATCGTAGGCGGGATCGTACGTCTTTGGGTAGGGGCTTTTTCTGCGGTACAGGACCTCTCCGGGGAGCAGTCCGTCCGCGGCGGCGCGCAGCAGTCCCTTGACGACGCCGTCCTTGCATTTCATCGACCAGGGTACGTTCCACAAGTATTCCACGATGCGGTGGTCGGCGAACGGGACGCGCGCCTCGAGCCCTGCGTGCATGCTCGTGCGGTCCATGCGGTCGAGCAGTGTCTGCATGAACCATTTGATATTCAAATAGGAAATCTCCCGCCTGCGTTTCTCCTCGCTGTTCTCCCCCTCCAGCACAGGAACTTCCGATATGGTTTTTTCGTACGCGGCGTGGGCGTACTCCCTGAGGGGAAGGACGGCGAGCACGCTGTCCTTTAAGAGCATGGTGCGCGGGGAGAAATCCATCGACCACGGGAAACAGTCGGCGTCGAAGCATTCCTTTTTGTGGAACCACGGATAGCCGCCGAAGATCTCGTCGGCGCACTCCCCGGTGAGCGTCACCTTGTGGTTCGCGGCGACCCTCCTGCAGAAGTAGAGCATCGACGCCTCGACGTCAGCCATGCACGGCAGATCCCTCGCATCGACTGCCTCGAACAGATACTGGTATAAGTCGGTGTTGGCGCATTCGAGGTATTGGTGGTTTGTATGGCAGTGGGCGATCATCAGATCCACCCACGGTCTGTCCTGTGAGGGCTGAAAGGCGTTTGCCCTGAAATTCTTGTCGTTGTCCTTGAAGTCAAAGGAGTATGTGTCGAGCCTCCTGCCCTGCGCTTGAAGCTCTCTGCTGCATACCGCTGTGACAAGACTGCTGTCCACACCGCCCGACAGAAAAGTGCAGACGGGCACATCGGAGAGCATCTGCATCTTGATGGCGTCTGTGACCAGATATCGGGTTTTCTCGACTGTGTGCCGCCAGTCGTCTCTATGTGGATAGCTCTCCAGTTTCCAGTAACACTTTGTGGAGAGATTGCCGGAAAAATCGGAGCCGCTATATTCGAGGTAATGTCCCGGCAGCAGCTCATCTATGTTTTTAAAAACACCCTTTCCATAGGTCTTTGCAGGGCCAAGACCGAAGATCTCACAGAGCCCGTCGCGGTCTGCCTGCGCTTTAAATTCAGGATAGCACAGGATTCCTTTCAGCTCTGAGGAAAAGATGAGGGTGTTGCGAAAATGGGTGTAAAACAAGGGCTTTACACCGAGTCTGTCACGAAAAAGATATAATCGCTGTCTTGTTTCGTCAAATATGGCAAAGGCAAAGATGCCGTTTAGGCGTGTCACATAGGAAGTGCCATGGAGAAGATATCCCATCAGAATCACTTCTGTATCGCAGGTTGTTTGAAAGACAATGCCTTCCTGCTCGAGCTCACGGCGTAGGCTTTTCATGTTGTAAATCTCACCGTTGTAGGCGATGACGGCACGCTGGTTTCCAAGCTGTCTTGCCATAGGCTGTTTCCCGCACGCCAGATCCAGAATGGACAGGCGGGTGTGGGAGAGCCCGCAGTTTCTTGACAGGTACAGTCCGTTTTCGTCAGGTCCGCGGTGATGCTGGCAGGTATTCATCGTTTGCAGGATGGAGAACCATCTTGCGGATTCTTCCTTATAATTCGTATGAAAGCTGCTAAAGCCTGCGATTCCACACATTTTATGAAAGTCCTTTCCAAATTGATTCTTTATTTAAAAATAGTCCTTGAGGATTGGCTGGTACTGCCTGTGCTCTAGTGCCATTTCCAAGGTTGGTATCAGGAGTTCGACGTGCGCGACTAAGGAGTTTGGCTTTGTCTTGTAATTGTCCTGACCAAACGGGACGAAATAAATGTTTTTGCTGTTGCACAGTAAGCCGATGTTTTTCAGGTTCATGCCAAGTCCGTCGTTGGTCGAGATGGAGATGACGAGAGGTTTGTTGTTGCGCATATGCGCCTTTGCCGCCATGAGCACCGGGGTGTCTGTGATGCCGTTTGCGAGCTTTGCGGCAGTATTTCCAGTGCAGGGAAGGATTGCCAGTGCATCGAGATAGGCTTTGGGACCGATGGGCTCCGCGCCGGGAATGGAGACAATCGGGTCCTTGCCCGTGATTTCTTTTACTTTTGTGACATAGGCGTCAGGTGTGCCAAAGCGGCTTTCGATGGTCTGTGAGGCGTCTGACAGAATCGGGTAGATGTCGGCGCCTGCGTCTTTTAATTTCTGTAGTTCTGTAAACATTTTCTCAAAGGTACAAAAGGAGCCGGTCAGTGCAATACCGATTTTTTTTCCTTTGATGTCCATATCATTCAAACCTCCATGCTATATTCGATTGATCACGTAGTCCGTCAGGTATTTTGCGCAGCTTTCTCCGGCGTATTTTCCGGGAAGGCCCGGACAGAAATGAATGTTGACGTTTAATTTTGCCGCAGCCTCATAGTCGGCGCCGGATTTGTTGGAGGCGATGTCGATGAGCACTGCGTTTGAGGATACCTTTTCCAGACACCTGCGGTTTAGGACGGGCGCGGGAATGGTGTTGAAAATGTATTCAAAGCAGCAGATTTTGCGCCACAGATTGGAGAGGTGCAGCGTCTCAAAACCGAGTGCGCAGGCGAGGGCAAGCTCATTTGCATCATTCGACCCTACGGTGACACAGGCGTGCAGCCCATTCAGGCGGTCAGCGAGAATTTTGCCGCATCTGCCATAGCCCAGTACTAAAGTATTGCTCTGATGGAGGTTGGTGTCTTTGTGCAGCAGTGCCTCCAAGATAGCGCCCTCTGCGGTGGAGACGGCATTGAACAGGGTGATGGGCTCGTCGCGCATAAAGTCATAACAGCCGATTTCCCGCTCTTCGCAGGTTCGGCGGAACGTTTCCGGGATGACGCCTGCAAATATCTTCTGATGCTTGTGGATGCTGCGCTGGATCTCCGAGAGATTGAGGTCGGGGGCGCCGCTCTCACAATAGAGGCAGTCAGACTTTGCAAATGGAATACCGCCGATCAATACCGGTGCGGCGTCGAGGGCTTCGCGCAGCGAATCGGTGAAACTGATTTTGGACTTTATAGATGGAGCGCAGGAGACGGGAACCGTGCGAAAGCAGATGACGCGGTAGCCCTTTTCAACGAAAATGGGCGCCATGCACGCAGTCCGCCGGTCGCCGCCTAAGATTGCTATATCATATTTGGTCATATCGAACCTCCATATATCTTAGCAAACGCGAAAACAGTTTGTTGACTTATTCTTAAAATATGACAAAATATGAAAAAAGTTCTCGTTCGATGATTATTTTGACAAAAATACAGACAATGATAACAGTACCGCCAGCATCACAATGTTTGCCAAGGTAAAGCAGCCAAGATACTTTCCTTTCTGCGCAGGATATTCACGGGCTACCTGTTTGTAGGAGATAAGGCTTGCCATGGAGGCAATCAGCGTGCCAAGTCCGCCGAGGTTGGTGCCGACAATGAGCGATGAATACTCGTCCGTAAAACCGGAGAGGAGCAGCGCCGCAGGGACATTGCTGATGATCTGGCTGGAAAGGACTGCCACAATGCGCTCGTGCCCGGTGAGCAGACGTTCCAGCAGCGCGCAGAAGCGCTCGATGCGTCCCATATTGCCTATAAATACAAAAAAGCAGACAAACGTGCCAAGGAGGGAATAGTCAATCTTTTTTAAAAGTGCCCTGTCGGTGGCGAGCAGGTAGAAAAAAAGCACTGCGGCAGCTACAGCGGGTGCAAGAAGCTTGGCGACACAAAGCAGGCAGAGAAGAAAACCAATGCCAAAACACAGCAGCTTTGATGCCGTGCCTTTTGGCGTCTTCGTATCGTCAGAAAAAGCGGCAGTGTTCAGATCCAGTGCGCACAGGGCTTCTTTTTTCATGAAAAATATGCCTGCAAGCAAGCACAAACCAGACGCAATCGTGTAGGGCAGCATCAACTGCAAAAAGGCTTGCAGGATGATACCGGATTTGGCATAAAGGTACAGATTTTGCGGGTTGCCCATCGGGGTCAGCATACTGCCGAGGTTGGCGGCGAGCGTCTGTAGGACAACGAGGGGAACGATCCGTTTTTCCTGCTGGGAAAGGCGCAGCACGATCACTGCAAACGGCACAAAGGTGATCAGCGCCACATCGTTTGTAATCAGCATACTAAAGAAAAAGGGCAGAAATACCAGCACGATCATGAGCTGTCTTGTCGTCCTCGTTCTGGACAGCAGTTTTATGCCGATTTCCTTAAAAACGCCGAGTTTCTGAAATCCAGCCATCACTGCCATCAAGCCAAAAAGCAGCAGTAGTGTGTTCCAGTCAATGTAAGTGAGATAGGTTTTGTCCGGCGGGACGATGAGCGCGGAGATCACAGCGAGCACGAAGGCGGCACAGAGCACCGTCTCCTGCTGGATTAATTTTTGGATAAATTTCATGGGGTAGCAGTCCTTTCTGATTATATTTTGATATCTTTTGCATTATAGTTGAGTGCATGGAATTTTTCAAGCCGTTTATAGAAGGATCTTGTTTACAAATCTTTTGTGATAGGGTAGGATGAACTTATAGAACAGAAAAATGACGGAAAGGGGAATTTTTTAATGGGAACTTCAATTTATGAAATGATACGAGGTGCAGTGACGGCAAAAGGGCGGCTTTCGGAAAATTTCAGGCTGCCAGAGGATAAGGCGGACAATCAGTTAAAATTTGCGCCGGGGGCAGTGGACGGAATCATCTTTTACCACACGGCGGGGACGGAGTCGGAGGACTCTGAGGGATATACAATGCTCATAAATGCGATTGAGTCTGCGTCGGCGGGCAGGACGGACGAGGCATTTTGCAGCGTGGAGACATTTGCAGCGAAGTATCATGTGCTGGGATTCATTGACTTGTTTCAGGAATATGTGATAGAGAACAAGGACAGGCTGTCGGTTGGGAATGTCATTGACTTTGCAGTCGGTTTGATGATGGAGGGTACAGAGGCGGAGGCTGTGAAATTTGGCATGTCGCTGCTTGAGCTGATTGACTGGACGGGACAAGAGCAGCTCAAGCCTGCTGTCAGGCTGCTTGCGCTCTCGGACGAGTTTACCCTATATGCGGCGTTTCTGATGCGCTGCTGGGAGAACCCCAACAGGGAGCTGTTTAACATTCTGCAAAAGGTTGAGGGCTGGGGACGTGTGCATATTGTCCGTATGATGGAGGCGGACTCGGAGGAGATTGAGGAGTGGCTGGTGCGAAATGGTGTCCATAATGATGTTGTTCCGGCATATTCGGGGATGGATTGCTTTGAGAAAGTACATTATCTGGAACGGATCCGGCGTCCGGTGCTGGATTTGGAAACATACCGCGGGCTTGCGGATATTCTGGACGCACTGCTGGATGAAGGTCCGGTTACAGGGATTTCTGCACTGGAAAACCCGGAGGAAGTGATGCGGGCTTTCCTGACAGCCGCAAAGGCGCGGACTGATCTGGAAGCACAGGATTATAAACCATTGGTGAACATGAAGGAGTACATGGAGCAGGCAAATCAGGAACTTCCCTCGGAGCTTTATGTGGAGCTGGCAGATTTTTTGCAGTCTGCCTTGGAGCGCATATAGGCGTAAAATCAATATGCGCTGACGCAGATTCCAGAATCCTCCTTTAGCTTATCGAGTGCAGCCTTATCCGGGGCTGCGATATATAAAGAATAGCCATCATCCGAGCGGTATCCCAGCAGCCCGCGTTCCGGGTTTACCAATACTTCCAGCCCATCTTTGGTTAAAAAGTGGAAGAAGTGTGCCAGCAGCCTGCGCTGGTCCTCTTCGTCCGCATCCGGGTCCGCCAACCATTCTCCGCCCTGCGGGAAAAGGTCATACAGTAGATTTGCCAATGTCCATAACAACGTATCTTCCAAATCCATCTGCCAGTCCTCCATCCAGTCAGGGTCTGGCAGCAGATCAAGGAAACATAATTTCTGGCGGCCCTTCTCAAAACGCAGATAAAATTCCCGAAAAACATCTGGAAAGCTCATGCCAAGGTGCTGCTGTGCCGTTTGGAGTTCAGAAGAATCCAGCGCAAAAGAGACGCCTTTTGGCAGTACAGCAGCGATCATTTCGAGTTTTTCACTAAATGTTACAGGCGGATTGCTCTTGATAAAGGTCTCAGGTTGCAATGTCTTTTCGCCCTCTTTTCGCTGCCATTTGATTTTATGCTGCTGTCCTAGCTTTTCCAATGCTTCCAGTGCGTCGCTGTACACGAGACACTGCATCGGAGCATCCGCTCGAAATTCCAACAGAAGCTGCCGCTTGGGATCACAGGCATACGCTGTTTGATGCGCTGTATGAGGAATCGTGCTCTGCAAGGGTGTCATTTCCAGACAGTCCGCCGCGTTCTCAAAGGAGGTCAGAGGAATATCCACCCAGACACAGTGCGCCATCCAAGCCGTCAGCATCCAAGCCGTCTGTTCCAGCAGAATGTCACATATAGTACGAGACGATTCCTGCGGCTCCTCCTGTGTCCAGCCTTTGATAAAGCCGAGCGGCTGCCATGTAAAGATCCCGTTATTTCCCGGAAAATGACTCGGTGAATAGGCATATCGCGCCCAATGTTCGCCGGGGGCGGCTTCATAATAAATTCGGTAAGGACCGTAATAGCCAGCGCCGGGGGCGCCTTTGGGGTGATGTTTCAGCTTGTCGATGGGATAAAAACCGCCGCGGGTGCTGTCGTACAGCAGTCTTTCCTCGCCGCCAATCGTCTGATACAGCGTTAGAAATTCCTCTGGCAGTTCGAGCGCGCGGCACAGCTCTTGGACATGCTCGCCCGCGCAGGGAGCCCAGTCCTCGCCAAAGGCGGCACGGCACAGGGCGGTTAAGTCGGATAAAAATGCATTTTTTGACATGGCAGTTGTTCTCCTTTTTGAGATCATTATAAGATAAAGGGGGCGGGAATGCAATAGAATCTCAATGATGTGTGGACAATCCGTCCAATGCAAATTTTCTAAAGAGGTGTTATACTATAATCATAGCAGCGGCTGCAAGAACTATCAACGATCAAACATCACAAGGAGGAATGAAATGGGACAGACTGATTTGGCTTCCAACAGCCTTGCATCACATCCTGATGTTTTTGCAGACATCATAAATACAATCATATACAAGGGACGCACCGTTCTAAAAGCAGTGGATCTCAAGCCTTTTTATGTCAACAGCACCATCACCAAAAAGGGCAGGCTCAAGGGACTTTACCGCGACAACTGTATGGAAGATATTCGCGGTGGTATTCGCTATGTGATCTGGGGACTTGAGAACCAGTATGTACCTGACCGCACAACACCCTTTAAGGTTATGGGCTACAACTTCACTGCATATGACAGACAGATTGAAGAGTTTACCGTCTACAATAAGGAGAATGAAATCAATACTTATGTGGAACAGCTTTTGCCCGGACAGAAGGTAAAGCCTGTGATCACATTGGTATTGTACTATGGCAAAGAGGAAATACCTGACAGCATTTGTGCGATGATGGACATTCCTGAGGATGAAACTGTCAGAAAGTACATTCAGGACTATAAACTAAACCTGATCAAGCTGCGGAATTTATCAAAAGAGCTGGTGGACTTGTTTCGGTCAGATTTCCAGTATATTGCGAAATTTTTGTCTACAGGGTATAATAAAAAAGAACTATCCAAAGAACTTAGAACCAGCAGTCAGAAACTGACACATACCAAGGATACGCTGTATACACTGGCGTCCATCACTGGTGATGAGCGGTATCTGACTGCGCGAGAAGCATATAAGGAGGGAGCTGCTGTGTGTGAAGTTGCAGAGACATTATTTCAGATGGGTGTAGAGGAAAGCAGGAAAGAACTTGAACAAAAAGAGGCTGTTTTAGCCCGGACGAAATCAGATTTAGCCAAGGCGCAAAGTACGATTACAGAAAAGGAAAATGCGATTACAGAGAAGGAAAACGCAATCGCTGAAAAGGATTCTGAAATCGAACTTCTGCGTGCCGAAATCGAGAGATTAAAGCAAACGCAGGCTGGCCAGTAAAAACAAAATAGAATGAACAAAAAGACTGCCGGTAAATGCAGTCTTTTTTGTATTGCAGTCTCATGCAGAGGAAGTATGTCACAAAAGCGAAAGGGTTATTGATCTGGCGGTATATATTCGATCAGATCATGCAGGTCACAATCCAGCACATAACACAGGCGCAGCAGAATGTCGATATCCAGCCGTTGTAATTTGTTGTCGCGATAATTTCTTAGCTGTGTGCGCTGCATTTCTGCTCGGAATGACAGCTGATTGAATCTTCTTAAAATCTGTGCTATAATGCATTATCGGAAATATAGAAATTAACATGAACTCAAATTCAGAGAAAGGCTCATACCATGAGTAAAGTAAAAATACAACCATTGAATAAGCTGTACACCGTCCTCTGCCTTGCAGCGCTGTTCGCTCTGTGTCTGCCAGTTCACGCAGCAGAAGCACCTCCAGACAACGTCCGCGTCCTGTACGAGACCTATCAGGCGCGATTAGACGCTATCAAAACAAAAAGCGGTATCTCCGAGAGCGGTTTTGACATCGTAGAGAGCCAGATCTTCCCATTTGAACCAGAGATCAAGCTAGAACCTGCCACAGAACCCGGCACAGATTCCGATGCGGACGCTGGTGACGCGCCGCAGGAGGAGACCGCCTCAGGGCTGTCTGTCATTCCGGCATTTGACAGGACCTATCACCGTCTCGCACTGTTTCTTGCTGACGCGGACGGCACCATTTTATATCGGATAGACCAGCTTGAGATGAACAGCCGCATCCGCGGGCAGATGCAGCAGCCTAAGCAGGAGATTGCTTCTGTGGCGTTTCAGGATCTCAACGGCGATGCGCGCACAGACATTATCCTCATTACAGTCTGCGAGGATACAGACGGCAGGAAGTACAAAGTGGGGGATGTGCTTTTTCAGAGCGCGGACCAGCTTGGCTTTTACAGGGATTACAGGATCTCAGACAAGCTCAACCGCTTTGGCATGAACAAAAACGCCAAGTCGATCACCGCGTTTGTCCGTGATGGGGACTCGACGGAGTTTCTGTATACGGCACTGACGCTGGCGGAGCTGCGCAAGCATGGGTTTCAGGTCATTGCCGAGCAGTCCTACACCAGAACATTTGGCAAGCTGGGCAAACTCCAAGTAGTGCCCGGAACCTACCGCATCGCGGATTATGAGGTGTTTCTAATCTATCTTGTCAATGAGCAGGATTATATTGTGTCAGTACTGATGCCGATGGGAGAGTATGATAACCTGTACGCACTCAAGGGGATCAACTGCCGCGATATTGACGGGGACGGGCTCAAGGATATCATCGTGCTGGCAAAGTACAGCTACGAAGATGAAGAGCACAAACTTGCAGTTGCGAGCGATTACAGCATCTATTATCAGCGGACTGGCGGTTTTTCGCCAGATACGGAGATTAAGAGCCAGTATCCTTGCAGCGATGAGGATACAATGCAGACACTTGTGGAGAAAGCCAGAGCTTACTGGGGGTGGAAAACAGACAATGATTAAAATATTGATTGTAGATGATGAGAAACCAATCTGTGACCTGATCGACCTGAATCTGTCCTCGGCAGGATATCACTGCACAGCAGTTCAGGACGGGTTAAGGGCGATTGATTTGATAGAGAAGGACTCGTTTGATTTGGTGCTGCTGGACATTATGCTTCCCGGCGCCGACGGCTATGACGTCATGGAATACATACGCCCGCTGGGGATTCCGGTCATATTCATCACCGCGAAATACGAAGTCAAAAACAGGGTCAAGGGCTTGAAGCTCGGCGCCGATGACTATATCGTGAAACCGTTTGACGTGGTGGAGCTGGTCGCGCGCGTCGAGGCAGTCCTTCGGCGGTACAATAAGACAGAACAGCGGCTCACAGCAGGGGATGTCACCGTGGATGTGGAGGCGCACCGCGTGATGAAGGGAGCACGCCCCATCGAGCTTACCAATAAGGAGTTTGGGCTGTTGGTGCTCTTTATGCGCAATAAAAACGTGGCGTTATTTCGAGAAACCTTGTATGAAAAAGTCTGGGAGGGTGAGTACTTTGCAGACAGCCGCACACTGGATTTGCATGTTCAGCGGCTTCGGAAAAAACTGGGCTGGGAACATAGTCTGGTGGCAGTGTACAAGGTTGGATACCGTCTGGAAATATCGGATTAAGAGGTATTATCATGAAGATTTCACTAAAAATGCTGTTGTCCACCATCGTCGTCATGGCGCTGGCGCTGGGGTTGAGCGGATATTTTTTTGTCAATTATGTGTTTGAGACCTCCCTTGCGCGGGAGGTGGGACAGGCGTCCGACGAGAACAGCATCCTGAGCTTTGCCTTTGAGACAGCAGTGCTCAATGTGCCGGCAAGATACAGTGTGCTGCCCGACAGTACCGTGGAGGAGATCGCGACGAAGCTCGAGCGGGGCGGGCGCGGCGCCAGCCGACTGATTCGGATAGCAGACGAACAGCGGGAAGTGATGCATACCAGCGACGGCTTTGATGCAGATGAGCAGCTCTTGCAGCAGATTCAGCCCGACACGAAAACCTACCGTGTCATTGAGACGGAAAACGGTTATTATGTACATACCTGCGCGGCAGTCAATTCGCTTGGCAGAATCCTTTATCTGGAAACCATGAAGGATGTCTCTGACGTGTTTACAGAGCGCGCGATGGGCTTCTCCCTGTACCGCAGGGTGACGCTGGTGATGCTTTTGAGCGGGACCGTCATTATGCATTTTATCTCCGCGCATCTGACCAAGCCAATCCGCCTGCTCACCAGAGCGACGAGGCGTATGTCGGATGGGGAGTACACATACCGGGCGAAGCAGGTGAGCCGTGATGAGCTGGGACAACTGACCTGTGATTTTAATGAGATGGCAAACGCACTCGAGGAAACGATCGGGAAACTGGAGGAGGAAAATGAGGTGAAGGAAGAGTTTATGGGCGCTTTTGCCCATGAACTCAAGACACCGCTCACTGCGATTATCGGCTATGCGGATATGCTGCGCTCTCATAAACTTGACGAGGAGAAGAGCATCCTGTCTGCGAACTATATCTACACAGAGGGCAAGCGTCTGGAAGCCATGTCCTTTCGGCTGCTGGACATCATCGTGGCAAAGAAAGCAGAAGTGGTGCGAAGCGGTGTATCGGCAGCAACGTTTTTTTCGTATCTTCAGGAGATGTTCACAGAGGAGAACCGCGGCATGAAGTTTGAATTTATATGGGAGGAGGGTACTGTCTGGGCGGAAGTCAATCTGATCAAGACCGTGCTCGTCAATCTCATTGACAATGCGTGCAAGGCGTCAGAGCCGGGCAGCCGTGTCCGTGTGCGCGGGAAAAAAATTGAGAGCGGCTATCGGTTCGAGGTCGAGGATGAAGGCATCGGCATTCCGGTGGAGGAGCAGCGCAAGATTACCAAGGCTTTTTATATGGTGGACAAATCCCGTGCCCGGAGCAAGAACGGTGCTGGACTGGGACTTGCGCTCTGTGAGGAAATCTTAAAGATTCATCACAGCGAACTGACGATACAGAGTGAACAGGGCAAAGGCTCCTGTATTGGATTTGTGCTGGGGGATAGTCTATGAATGATACATTGCGGTGTCTGGCCGTTTTCTCAACAGTGGCATGTGTGATCGCAGTTTCCATATGGGGACCGGAAACGCTTGCAAAATACAAGGACAGGGGGATCCTGAACCAGCCGCATATTGAGGCGGTGGAGCAGGCAGGAGAAGGGTACCGCTATCAAATGAATGCCAATGAAAAATTATATATTTTGTCGCGGTGTCTTGGCACGCAGATGGTTTCAGAGAACGATCCGGCAAATACAGACCTTGCGTATGAAGATTTGGAAGGCTCGTATGCCTTTGTGCGAAAATATAACGGCCCGTCAGGAAAGGAAATCACGGATGAGCAGATTTATACAACCTGCAATGAAGGACTTGAGATGCTCAAGGCGCTGGGGATTTTGCCGGATGAAGTGCGGGAGGTGAATGCAGCCTCCTATGATGCGACACTCTACTCTGCCATTGACGTGCTTGAGCCGCGCAACAATGTGGCAGTCTGGAAGATGGAGCTCTCAAACAGCCAGCGAAACGCCGACAAGGCGAACCGGCTGATTGATGCCTGCATTGATGCGGACGACGGCAAGATTTATGAGTTCTATGCGCGGACATCCCTTGTGTGGGGCGAGATTGATACCGATGCAGTCGTGGAGACATGGCGGACTTACATGGGGCTGAGTGCGCCGACCGCATACGAGTCCGATAATCCGCTGTTAGAAGCAACCCCCTATTTCAAAAAATATGTATTTTCAGGCATGGGAGAGGGCAGAACGATTGTCACAGTGGGGTACTATGAGGGGATTAATGAACTGTTTTTAAAAATTTCTTAATAAAATGATGCAACTTTGATGCAAAAATGATGATATTTTGATGCACCCTTTTCTTAAAATGGTATTTGTAAATCATACTGTTTTCAAAAGAGGAAGGAGCATCTTGGGATGTACGAGGGGCAGTCATTCAGCAGAAGGTATACAGACTATTGCGAGCAGAACAAACGGCGCAGACGCAGAATGCGCAGGCTGGTGCTTGCCGCATTCTTGGTGGTGTGCGTGGCAGCGCTGGCGCTGGTGTTGTCAGACAGGATTCTGCCGATAGAGGTGTGGGCGACACCGGAGAAAGACATTAAGGAGATACAGGAAATTGATTTTGGCGCAATACAGATAGAAGAACCGGAACCGGAGGAAGAAGAACCCATAGAAGAACAGAAGAGCACACCGGTTATTTTTATTGATGCGGGACATGGCGGGAACGACGGCGGCTGCGTGGAGGATGGCGTGATTGAGAAGGATATCAATCTGACGATCGCAAGACTTGTGCGGGACAAACTCAAAGAACTGGGCTATCAGGTGGTGATGTCGCGCAGTGTGGACCGTTATGTCGCAAAGGAGGACCGGGTCAGGAAAGCCAATGAAATACAGGCGGATATCTATGTCAGCATCCACCAAAATTCGTCAGACCAGCGGAGTGTCAACGGCATGGAGGTATGGTATGACGGCACAGACGCACAGCGCGACAGCAGGCGGCTGGCGCTCTTGGTCTCACAGCAGACCGCAAGGAGCACCAAGGCAGTCGAGCGCATGGTGCGCGGGGACGCTGATTTTCATGTGACAGGCAGTACACAGATGTCGGCATGTCTGATAGAGACCGGCTTCCTGTCAAACCGGGAAGAGCGTACCAAGCTCGCATCAGCGGACTATCAGGAGCAGATTGCGTCAGGGATTGTACAGGGAATCGAGTACTATTTTCATCCCAAAACGATGTATCTGACCTTTGATGACGGACCGTCTGAGGAAAATACTGAGAGAGTGCTTGATATCCTAAAAAAACGAAATATTAAGGCGACCTTTTTCCTCGTTGGGGAGAATGTGGAGAGACACCCGGAGATTGTGCGCAGAATCGTGCGGGAAGGACATACCATCGGGATTCACTGTTACAATCATGACTACAAGGCATTGTACCAGAGCGCAGAGACGTATGTGGAGGATTTTGAACATGCGCGCCGGGTGGTCTATGAGACATGCGGCGTGGAGGCGCAGATGTTCCGCTTTCCCGGCGGCAGCATCAACAACTACAACCAGCAGGTTTATGCGGAGATAATCAAGGAAATGACAGCGAGGGGATATATTTATTATGACTGGAATGCGAGCCTTGAGGACGCCGCGGTGAGTGTAGACCCGCAAGCGCTGTTAGAAAATGGTGTGCAGACGACAAAGGGACGCAAAAAAGTGATCTTGCTCGCACATGATGTCGTGTATGACACCGGAACGATTCTCGAGGATTTGCTCGACCGCTTTCCAGAGTACGAGATGCATCCACTCAGCGAGGAGGTTGAGCCAATACAATTTTAGCGGAACTGTTACAATCAATACTTGCAAATTCGATCAAAAACTGTTATACCTTTCAGTAGGGGCTTGAAAATAAGCCGGAATCAGGGAGGAAAGTAAAAGAATGTACAGAGCAGGTATTGATTTGGGCGGAACAGCGATTAAAGCTGGGATTATTGACGCAAAACAGCAGATTTTAGCGCAGGCATCTGTGCCGACGAGGGCTGAGCGGCCAGCGGAGGAAGTCATTGCGGATATGGCAGGAATCGTCAGGCAGCTGCTTGAGAGACTGCAAATTGATGAGAGCGGGCTTACGGGGATCGGTGTCGGCAGTCCGGGACTTGTGGATGCGGATGCGGGTATCGTGCGGTATTCCAACAATATTAGCTGGGAGAATGTAGCGCTCGTGCAGGAGTTAAAGAAGTACTTTTCATGTGAGATCCGCATCTCTAACGATGCGAATTGTGCCGCGCTCGGAGAAGTGAAGGCAGGGGCGGCAAAAGACATCGCAAACGCAGTTCTGCTCACGCTCGGGACCGGGGTTGGCGGCGGCATTATCCTCAATGGCAAAGTTTTTGAGGGCAGCAACGCAGGCGGCGCAGAACTGGGACATATCAGTATGGTGGTGGGCGGAGAGCCCTGTACATGCGGCAGGCGCGGATGCGTGGAAGCGTATGTGTCTGCCACTGCGCTGATTCGGGATGCGAAGCGGGCGGCGGCCGCAGACAAGAAGTCGCTGCTCAACGAATTGTGCGGCCAGCGGCTTGAAAATATGAACGGCAGGATTCCATTTGATGCGGCACTGCAAGGAGATAAGACTGCGAAGGAGGTCGTGGAAAACTACTGCACCTATCTGGCGGAAGCGATTGCAAATTATGTCAATATCTTCCGCCCGGATGTCGTGCTGCTCTCAGGCGGCATCTGCAATCAGGGAACCTATTTGACCAAGGCAGTCGAAGAACATCTGAGTTTTCTGTGCTTTGGCGGGGACAGGGCGTTTGTGCCGCCGGTGCGGTGCGCAGTGCTTGGCAGCGACGCCGGAATGATCGGCGCTGCCAACTTAATATAGATCAAAGGCAGGTTTTGCGAGGAAGAAGCCTTGCACAAAATCCACGCCAAGGTCTTTGACGGTATCGTACTCTGACTGGGTTTCAATGCCCTCAGCGATGACCCTGAGCTGGTTTTGATGACAGTAGTCAATCGTGCTGCGGACCAATGCCTGCGTGGAGGGGGTCTGGTCGATATTTTTGATCAGACCCATATCAAGCTTCACATAGTGGAACAGCCGTGTGACCAGCATGTCACTGTTGCTGTAGCCAGAACCAAAGTCGTCAAGGGCAATCGGAATATTCCATTTCCGGCAGAATGCCCTTTTTTTGGCGTCGATCTCAATCTCACTTCTGGCATTTTCTGTAATTTCCATCACAATACGGCTGAGTCTGTCGCCGTACAGATCCTCAAGCATCTGCCAGTCCTCCTCGGAGAGCAGCTGGTTTGGAATAGAATTGATGAAAATATGCGCGTTGTCATCATCGCGGATCTGGTCAAAAAAGCCCTTCAGCGCATGGAACCATGTAAGCCGCTCAATCTTGTCCAATTTAAACTGGGCTTCGGCAACTCTCAACAGGTTGTCAGGATTCCCAAGCAGGTCTGATACAGGGCGGATCAGTGCTTCGTATGCAAAAATTTCTCCCGTTTGGACCGAGATGATCGGCTGGTAAGCATAGCGGACCGCCTCGTCGATAATAATGCGGTCGAGCTCGCCCACACCTTGCACCAAGATGTAATCCCGCACATAAGAATCCTTGTTGTAGGCCTTAATGCTTCCCTTGGAGGATTTCTTGATCTGATACATGGCAAAATCAGCGTATTTTAGAAGCTCAGCATAATTGGAAGCATCTTCATTGTAGAAAGCCATCCCCGCAGAGGCGCTCATATTCAGCTCGTGGCCGTCAGGCAGGCTCAATCGTTCCTTCATGAGCATTCGATGGATGCTTTTTAAGATGCCCACCAGATTTTGTCTGGGTTCATCATACAGAAATACGGTGAACTCATCGCCGGCGAGACGGGCGCTGACACTGTTTTGAGGCAGTTCTTTTTTCAGGAGATCAGACAGTGTACAGATATATTTGTCCCCGATTTCGTGGCCATAGGTATCGTTTGTGTACTTGAGGTTATCAAGGTCCCATATGGACAAAACGCCGTTGCTGCAATGCCCCTCGTCAATCAGATATTTCATCTCCCGCGAGAAGGCACGCCGGTTGTACAGCCCCGTCAGGATATCATAGTCGCGGTCGTGGATGATTTTCTCCTGTTCCGCTCTGCGCTCAGTGATGTCAGAAATGGTGATCAGGATGTTGTCCTCTTTGCGGTTTTGCTTGATATCAAGCCATTTATCCGCGCAGCCCGGGCGCTGGTAACGGTATTCTTCAGGATTTTCATGACTCTGGACAAAGCAGTCATTGTACTGTGTGATACGGCTGGTAAACAACGTTTTGGAAATATGGTTGTGATCCCAGCCATCGTCTGGCAAATCCAGGATTTCAAAAAATTTGTGTGTGCAGTACACCATGTCATTCTTGGGATCAAATTCGCACACGCCCAGAGAAACGCCAGTGAGTTCGATGATCTCCGCCATCTTGTTTCCAAGGCTGTAGATCGAGATATTCTGTTCCTCGATCGCGGCAGACAGATTGTCAAATTCCGCAATGCGCGTTCTGGGCAGCGTGCTATACCCCGGCAGCAGCTTACGGATTCCATCATTGAGCGTGTTGATGGGCTTCATAAAAATATGTGTGATCAACAACGTTCCAGTGATGGAGAGCAGCAGGGACAGACCGATTGCACCCACGACAGTCACATTCAGCTGGCGGGAGGAGGCAAATAAAACGTTAGTTTGTATCAACCCGCAGAGAATCCACTGCTGTGTGCGGTAGGGAGACTTGGCAGAGTAGAAGCGCAGCGGATGGATGCAGGCATTGATGGCGGAGTCCAGCCCGCTGATGCCAAGATCATAGATATTGTACTCCCGGCTGCGGGGATTCATCGTGATGTCTGTGCCGTGTTCCAGCATGGAGTAATAAGTATCGTTTACCACCAAAACACTCTGTGCAGTCTCAAAATCTTCCGTCGTAGCCAGAAAATAGCTTCCGTATTCATCCAGCGTGATATCATGGCTTGGGAGAAGCTTTTTGAGGTAATCCAGCGTCATGTCGAAGCCGATCACGCCATAGGAGTGATGGTCGCCGTCTAAGAGCGGGATGCTGTAAGTGATGCACAGCATATCATTGGGATGGATTCGGACGGGCATGCTGAAATATCCAAGGTCAAGCGCGGAGAGTTCAGTGTATGTATTGCCCCCGTCAAAAGCAGTCTGATAAAAGCTGCAATCCTTGTCCACGTCGAGCGTGGAAGTCCACTGGGCGCTGGTGGTCAGGGCATAGTCATACAAGATCTGGGAAGGTCCCGCTTCGATTAGAACGTCCGAGTTGTTCTCCGGGGAGTCTGAGGGATTGAAGTCCCGCAGATACAGGGCATCCTTCTGGGTGCTGCCCTCCTCTCCATCTAGGATGACAAAACAGGAAGTGGCGCCGCCAAGGCGCAGCGCGCGGAGCACCGCCGGCGTCAAATTGCCAAGAAGCGTCTGGCGGTTGCCGGCATCCGCAGTGTAGTCCCTGATGCTGAGTCCAAGCGCGCCCGATTTCTCGATGGTGAGCATTGTCACAGCCTGATAAAAGGTGTCCATATTGACAAAGGATGAGAACTGCTGTTCAAGGGAAGCTTCTCTAGCTGCCACCGTGTTGTCCAGCACGCGGAAAAGTTTCTGGTCTAAATTCCCGGAGGTGTTGCTAAATACAATAATACTGGCAAAGACTGACGCCTGAAACAAAATAATCAGGATGAGCGGCAGCAAAATATAGTATTTTAAACTTTTTGGGCGGGATATTTTTTTCATGACAAAGAATCTCCTTATTTACAACACGCCTCAAGCTGTTTCAGTGTGCTGTTATACCATTCCTCGAAATGTTCGTCCGTCAGAAATTTATCAATCGCAGTGCCACCGTCCACAGCGGCACGGTCGCGCAGCGCAAGCTCTAGCATGGTGGTGTCAAGGACGCTTCTTGCCTGCGTACCGCCTGTAAATGCCGGCGGGGTGTACATCATATAATTTTTGTTTTCTTCTAGTGCGACGCGCAGCGTGTCACTGACGATCGCGCTTGTCGGGTTTTCTGACAGAAACTGTTCTACGTTTTCAGGATTGACAGCCTCCTTGCTGACAGGCATATAACCGCTGTTGACCGAGAATTTCAGATTTTGCTGCCACTGTGTAAACCATTTGAGGAAGAGCACGCTGGCGTATTCCTCCGCCTCGGTGGATTTCGTGACAGCCATACCCGCACCCTGCTGGACAGCGCAGGGCGCCGTCTGGTCAAAGTTTGGAAGCGGCAGAACAAGGTGTTCAATGGGATAGGGGGTGCCGTCTGCCGGGGTCACTTCTGTGGGAAAGTACACCGCACTTGAGGAAGAGCACACCAGTGCGATAATTTCCCCGAGCTTCACATCGTCACTGCGGAATTTGCCAATGTGGCGGTAGTATCCTTTGACATAAGGCACATAGAAATGTTCCCATATTTTGCGCATGGCGTCATGGTCAAAATCAAGCGCTGTCCCGCCGTCTGTCACTTGGAAAATTTCATGTCCCAGCTGGGAGCTTGCAATAATAGGATAGTTTGCAAAGGCATCTCTGCCAAAAAACGCCTTGCCTCCAGACCACTCATAATAGGTCTGTGCAGTCTCCGTAAGACCTTCCCACGTGGACAGCGCCTGTGTCGTCACGCCGGTATCGAGCGCGAACTTGTCCCAGTCGGTCTTATTGAGGATGAGCACCTCCGTCGATTTGGCAGTAGGATACAGCTTCCACGCATGGTTTTCACCGATGCAGCCCGCGTCAACAAAAAGTTCTACATACGAGTTCCGCTCCTCCTCCGTGATATAATCGTCGAAATTTACCAGAGAAATTTCCTTGTCCAGCGCAAAGGCAGTATCTTGGTAACACTGGAAAATATTGGGCATATCAGGCGCGCCGACCTTTTCATTTGCAGCGTCCCACAAGGCATTTTCGAGGTCGGTGACAGTGCTCATGCTCTCCGCGTTGACGACGATGCCCTGCTCCCGGCCAAGGGTGTTGTTGAACTCAGAAACCAGCTCGTCAAATGCGGCAGCAAGTGCGCCGTTATAGTAATGCCAGATTTTGATGCTCGTCGGATTTTTGACGGACAGGCCGTGCGTGTCTGTCTTGCTGCATCCTGCAAGCAAAAGCGTGGAGGATGCGCAGAGTGTATATAGAAAGGTATTTAATATAGAAGTAATGCGTTTTTTCATGGTATTAACACGTCCTTTTATGGTATATTTTGTCATTCTAACATATTGTATCACATATCTACCTGTCATTTAAATAGAAAAATGAAAATATTGCAAATGTTAACGAATTATGTAAAACCCATTGCGGACATGCCCAAAAACTGATATACTGGACAGGACATCAAAAACTGAAATATGGAGGGATATGATGAAAAAAGTAAAACCAACCAGACGTGTTTACGGGATCCTGCTCCTGTTCGCCGTCCTTATGGCAGGCATACAGGCAAATGCCGCTAAGGCGCTGAATCAGGCGTTTGCAGTGATGGCAGGCAGTGTGCTCTTGGATAAGAATACGATATCTTATACAGCAGTGCTTCCCGAGCTGCCCGTAAGTGACGACGGCATCGTCTATCTGTATGAGATGCAGCCGTTTGAGTACGCAGTTGCACCGGCGGCAGTGCCTGTAGCGTCAGCGCCCGCATCGCAGAACCCGGCATTCACACTGCCTTACACGGAGGCACGTCTCTATACCAAGCTAGGACTGGCAGTCAAGTCCGGCGGACAGAATGTCCTGATCGCCAATCCGCAGTATATCGCCAATCCAGAGCTGTTAGCCACACACACCAAGGCGAGACAGGCAAGGTCGCTCAAGTCAGAGCAGGGAAAAGATTTCTGCAACCTGTATCTGTCAGAAAATGCATCGGGCGTTATCGCGGGCAGATATACGACAGCGCAGGTGATGAACAACGGCGGCAATCAGGCGATTACCAATCCGTATTCGCGGGCAGCCATCATGCCGACAGATACGCATCCAGTACAGCCGCAGCACTACATGCTCAACGCGTCCGAGCTGGCGGGGATCAATGCGCTGGCAGCGGAATTGTCCAAAGTCGCTGCAAACTCAACCGTCGAGAATTTTATCATCGGGAATGAAGTCAATGTCCGCACATGGAACTATATGATCTGGACAGACTGGGACAGCTATATCAGAGAGTACGCGCAGTCTTTCCGCGTAGCCTACAACGCAGTCAAAAGCCAGAATGCAAACGCCCGCGTATTTGTCTGTATTGACCAGAACTGGGACAGAAACCGTCCTGTCGGGCATCAGGAATACTATGAATTTATTGATGGAAAAGATTTTCTTGCGAAGTTCAATGCACTGGTTGCCAGTGAGGGAAATATTGACTGGGGTGTGGCGCAGCATCCATATCCTGTACCGCTGACCTATGCGAAGTTCTGGGATATGTCAGGATGCCCGAGCGGCAGCTATATGGCAGCACAGATCTCATCGGGCAAGATGATGAGCTTCCAGAATCTCTCGCTGCTCACAAACCACTTACAGTCCCCGGAGATGCTCAGCCCGCAAGGTGCAGTGCGCCATGTCATCCTGAGCGAGATTGGATTGACCAACGCACAGGGAACAGATGTGCAGGCAGCGGCGCTCTATGCGTCCTATACAGCGGCAAAATCCAATCCGTTTGTGGAGGAGATTATCTATCTGTTAAGCTTTAGCGAGCCGCAGGTGGACACGCGCCTGTCAGGACAGTCACAGCTTGTATATGACAGCCTTGGCACAGCGAATGAGGCCGCCTATGATGCGTGGGCAAAAGCCTATATCGGCATCAGCGACTGGTCGCAGGTTATCAGGTAATGGGCAAAATAGACAAAAACAAACAGATCAAGAGGGAGTCTTTGTTAGAGACAGCATTTCAGCTGTTTACCAGCAAAGGCATTCATAAGACCTCGATCTCAGACATTGTGGACAATGCCGGCGTGGCGAAGGGAACATTTTATCTGTATTTTAAGGACAAATATGACATCAGAAACAAGCTGGTTGCCCACAAGTCAGGCGAGGTATTCCGCCGGGCGGACCTCGCCCTCAAGGAGACGGATATCACAGATTTGGAGGAGCGCGTCATCTTTCTGATCGACAATATTATCAACCAGCTTGCCGGGGACCGGACGCTTCTGGGCTTCATCTCCAAGAACCTCAGCTGGGGCGTATTTAAAAATGTGCTCATCGGCGCAGGAGAGTACAGCGAAGTCGATTTCTATGATGTATACCACAGCATGTTTCAGAATGAGGGAAAATTCAAAGATCCAGAAGTGATGGTTTTTATGATAATCGAGCTTGTAGGGGCGACGTGCTACAGCTCGATTCTCTACGGTGAGCCTGTCGGGATCGAGGCGTTAAAACCGTATATCTTCCGCACAATCAGGGGCATTATGGCGGCGCACCGCATCGCAGAGTGACAGAGGATCAAACGGTTTACAGAATTAAATTTCAAATAACTATAAAGTAAATCAAAAAAAATCCGATAAATTATGTATAAAAGAACTAACAACATAATTTTTTCGGCTAGTTATAGGAAGGAGGAGTCCGGTATGCGTATAGATGCTTATAATCAAATCCAACAGATTTACGGAACAAAAAAGTTATCAAAGGTTGAGGAAAAGAAGACAACAGGAGCAAGCTTTAAGGATCAGCTTTTACTCTCAACGACTGCTCAGGATGCTTCCGCAGCAAAAAAGGCACTCTCAGCAACGCCTGATGTGCGCCAGAATCTTGTGAACTCCATCAAGGAGCGCATAGACAATGACACTTATGAGGTAGACATGGAGGATTTTGCAGGAAAGCTCTTAGAAAAGTATAGTGGCCTATTTTAAAAATGCCGTGATATGACAGTGAGGTGAATAGGTGGCAAGCTTATTGGAAAACTTGATCGACGTGCTCGACAGAGAGAATGCAGCGTATGAAAGAGTTGCAGTGCTCGCGGAGAGCAAGACTTCTGCCATTGTGGCAGGAGACATCGAAAACCTGGGCAAAATCATGGAGGAAGAACAGGAGATCGTAGGCAAAATCCAGGGAATGGAGAAGCAAAGAGATAAATTTCTGGCTGATATTGCCAACGTAGTTAACAGGGATGTTGAAACATTGAAACTCATAGACCTGATTCAGATGCTCGAATCTATGCCCGACCAGCAGCAAAAGCTGAAGGACGTGCAGAAACGCTTGAGGGAGACCATAGACAAGCTGAGGGAGACCAATGGGAAAAACCAGCTGCTCCTTGCAGAACGGCTTGAGATGGTAGATTTTAACCTCAATATGATTCGAGCGGTGAAGTCTGCGCCGCAAACAGCCAATTATTCAAAGAATGCATATACAAACGGACAATCGCTTGGTATCTTTCATGGTGGTTTCGACGCGAAACAATAACGACGAAACACGAGGTGAGATACCATGTCTTTGTTTGGATCATTATATTTAGGCGATAGCGGGTTGCGCACATCGCAGAATGCGCTGCACACTGTAGCGCACAATTTATCAAATCTGAATACACCCGGATATGTCCGCCAGCAGGTGGCAAATTCCGATACGACATATATTAATGGAGGAAGTTCAGTCAGAGGATACAAGTTCCAAGTAGGGACAGGGTCAAAATACTCTGAGTGCAGACATGTCAGAGACCTGTTTATGGATCGTGCATACCGTCTTGAGAACGGCAGAATGTCCTACTATGACGCTTCCTACTCGGCAGTCTTAGAAGTCGAGGATATTCTGGGCGAGCTTGATGGCGCAGCCTTCAAGAACTCCGTCTCAGGACTGTGGACCGCGATGCAGGAGCTTGCAAAGGACCCCAGTGATACCGTCAATATGTCGATGTTGGTATCAAAGGCGGCAAGCTTCATGGAGAATGCATCTGCTGTCTACAAATCCTTTCAGGAATATCAGAACAATCTGAACAGACAGATCAAAGATGCTGTCAAAGATATTAATTCCATCGGAAACAGAATTTATGAATTGAATAAAGAAATCATGAAAATCGAGTGCGGCGGCGTCGAGCACGCAAATGATCTGCGCGATGAGCGCGACCAGCTGCTTGATATGCTCTCGGGCTACGGCAACATTGATTACACAGAGGAGAGAAACAATTCCGTGACAGTGCGTTTTAACGGCGCAGATTTTGTCACAGAAGGTCATGTATATGAGATGCAGCTCTACACAGATGAGAAAACAGGCTTTGTGACGCCATATTGGAACCAGACGCTCTCTTTTAAGACAGATGCGAGTGGCAAACGCGTTCCAGACTATGAGGCTGCGGCAGTTTTCAACCTCAAGGAAACGATCTCGTCAGCGGCAAACACCGATGTCGGAGCGCTCAGGGCGCTGCTGCTTGCCAGAGGCGATCATGTGGCAAATTACACGGACCTTGATGTGAGCCTTGGCACCGATCTCAAGCTTGATAAACTTGGCATCAAAGAGGGTGCATACAATGACAAGGCGGGCTTAAAGTATTACGAGGATTATATTTCCAAGTCCATCATCATGAACGTGCAGGCAGAGTTTGACAACATTGTCCACGCAATCGTCACAAAGGTCAATGAGGTGCTCGCTGAAAACTGCGATCCTAAGACCAAATATCTGTGTAATGCAGACGGCTCACCACTGCAAATGTTCCAGAAGACAAACTCAGCTTCCTACGAAAAGGTGGTGCTCAGCAACGCCGAGGCAGAGGTGCTCAGAGCACAGGGCGTAAAGCTCTACGAGATTTATAATGATGATGAAGAGCTGGTTTCTAATGTATATTGGAAATATATTGAGGAGGACCCTAACGCGCCGCATACGCTGTACAACGCAGAGAATGCCAAGATCAACCAGAAGCTCGTGCAGACGCCGGCGATGCTTGGCTTTACCAAGGAAGAGAGCTCTGTAGACTTTAATATTGGTGAGAAGTTTGTAAAGGCATTTCAGGAGGAGGGCATCTACCTCAACCCGAAGGCGACAGATATCAGCAGCTTTGAGAACTGCTATATCGACTTGATCCGGCAGGCGTCTACCTCAGGCTATGTATTTCAGGGCTTGTATGAGTATGAGCAGCTTGCACTTGAGCAGGCAGACAATGAGCGCCAGACCGTAATTGGTGTATCCTCCGACGAGGAGCTTGAACATATGATTATGTATCAGAATGCATACAACGCAGCCAGCCGGTATATCAACGTGATCAACTCTATGCTCGACAACTTGTTGAGTATGGGCGCATAATACATGGAAACAGATGGAGGAAAGTATACATGGCATCAACATTTATGGGGTTAAATATATCGTATTCAGGCTTGGTCGCTTCAAATGCGGCGCTGAACACGACAGCGAATAATATTGCAAACGTTGAGACAGTCGGCTATTCCAGACAGATCATCAACCAGACTGCGGCAGATGCGATGCGTGCCTTTGCAAGCTACGGCTGTATCGGTGCCGGCGTGGATACCCTTGGGGCTGAGAGAGTCCGGGATGTCTACTATGATGAAAAGTATTGGAACAATAATTCCAAACTCGGCGAATTTGACAAGAAATCTTACTATTGTGCAGTGATTGAGAACTATCTTAGAGATGAGAGAGGGACAAATGAGGTAAAAGGCTTTAGTACGATATTCAGTGAAATGCACACTGCGCTGGATTCCCTTTCAAATCATGCAGACGAAGCAGATTACGCACTTCAGTTTATCGGGAAAGCAGGAAACCTCTGCGAGTACTTTAATATTTTATATAACAATTTTCAGAAAATGCAGACAGATGTCAACGATGAGATCGCGATCAAAGTCGATGAGATCAACAGCGTTGCACAGCAGATAGCGCTGCTGAACAAGCAGATCAATATGGTGGAGGCCAACGGGACGACTGTGGCAAACGACCTGCGCGATAAGCGCGACCTGCTGGTTGACCAGCTCTCGGCGGTGGTGGATGTTCAGTGTGAGGAGCGCACAATCGCATCGAGGGACGGAAGCGAGGCAAATATCAAAGAATATACAGTCATGATCGCCGGCGGCCAGACGCTCGTGAGCGGAAATGATTACAGACAGCTCGACTGCGTGCCAAGGGCATCATGGCAGAAGGCAAACCAGAATGATGTCGATGGGCTTTATGATGTGCGCTGGAAGGATACAGGAATGGATCTTGGCATCGGCGCGCAGAATGTGAGGGGCGAGCTCAAAGGACTCTTCGAAATGCGTGATGGAAACAATGACGAGGCATTTCACGGGACAATACAGTCTGTGGACGGTATTAACAGAACCGTCACCATCAAGACCACAGCCGATTATCTGACAGATATATCCAAGTGCACACTTCCGCTGACAGGCGGCCAGATTACACTGAGCGGTGAACGCTATTATTATGACAGCTTTACAATGGAGGTAGATGAGGAGACAGGTGCGGCATACTACACCTTCAAGATTGCAGAGGAAACCTCCAAGAATCCGACGATGGTGCCATCGTCCTATGCAGGAAAGAGCGCGCATATCGGCGAGCAGGTGGACTATCAGGGAATCCCGTATTATCTCGAGCAGATGAACGAATGGGTGCGCGATTATGCATATCATTTTAATGAGATCTACGGTGTGGAGAATGCGACAGACTTGAATGGAAACACCCACGAGGGTGCGATTTTCTTTACAGGTGACAATAGTGTGACTGGCGGACAGTTTTTACTCAATGGTTCGTCCGTCTATGACAAGAGCTTTGACAGCTCAAAAAATACAGGATATTACATGCTGACCGCAGGGAATTTCAATGTGGAGAAGTCCATCCAGAACGATGCAACGACGATGGCGACACACACCGGTGTGGTAGATGGTGTGGCGAAGTATGATATCTTGGATAATCTCAAGGATTTGTCTACCAACAAGGACCGCATGGTATTTAGAGGGTGCAGCGCACAGAGCTTTCTGATCTGTCTGATGGGCGACTCGGGACTGAATGCCAACAGTGCCAACAGCTTTCAGGAGATTTATGCAAATATAGAGGAGTCAATCGCAAACAGCCGCTTTTCAGTCAGCGGTGTGGACTCCGACGAGGAGGCAGCGAACATGATTAAGTTCCAGAATGCCTACAATCTGGCGAGCAAGATGATTTCTGTATTAAATTCCTGCTACGACAGACTGATCACACAGACCGGAGTATAGGAGGTTTAAACTATGGCAATGAGAATTACGACAAAGATGATGCAGAGCACATCTCTTAGAAATCTGAATACAAACAAATACCGGCAGGAAAATCTGATGAACCAGATGTCCACAGGCAAGAAGATCACAAGACCTTCAGATGATCCGGTCATTGCAATCCGTTCCCTCAAGCTGAACTCGACTGTTGACAAGATCGACCAGTTTTATGAGAAAAATGCAGCCGATGCAGATAGCTGGCTTGATTTGACGCGTTCCGCACTCTCTACAGTAATGGATGTTTTAAAAGATGTTCGGTCAGATATCCTTAAAGCACGCAGCAATTATAATCAGGTGAAGGACAGAGATGCCGTAATCAAAAACCTAAAAATGGCGATTGATGAGATATATTCTACTGGAAATGCAGATAGTGCAGGCAGAAGTGTTTTTACCGGGTATCGTACAGATATGCCGCTGAGCTTGAAAACAGATAAGAAAGAACTGAATACCATCACAGAGCAGTTTTTTAACAACACGATTGACAAAATTAATTTTGTATACGCAGGTGATCTCAGCACCATCAATGAGGGGAATTTTAAGCAGGTCTCAGACAGCGTCAACAAAGACAATATTTTTGATGCTGATATTTACAGAAAGCGCCTCGCGTATGATAACATAGATATCAAACAAAAATTAGATGCAGATGGCAAGCCGTTGGTTCCGGCAGAGTATGAGTCCAACATTGACATCGGCTATATGTCCGACGCATGGGTAAACGGCAACAGCGCAAATCTTACCACAGGCTCGATTTCAGCGTACACGACAATTGATACCTCAATCATGCCGAACGAGGCAGTCGTAAAGCTGACAGACGCAGCGACAGGAAATGTTGTGGAGGTTCGTGTTCCGCAGGGAAAAGATTCCGATGCGGCAACGTCAATCGTAGACAGCACAGGCGCTGCGGCAACGATGCCGGCAGGCGTCAAGGTAGCTTTCGACGAGGACGGCACGATTAGGATTACCAACGACAATACTGTGCCCAAGGAAACTGCAAGCATCGGAAGCAGCGTCAAGAGAAATGCAGATGGCGAGTATGAAGTTACATTTGACAAGAAATTTAAAACCTCGCTGGAGATTGACCCCAAGAATTTTTATCCGACAGGAACAAACGACGCCTACAAGTCAGTAATCAGTGACCCGAATGCGATCTCTTATATCGCGGAGACGGGCGAAGTGCTGTTTGGTGATGCGATTGCAAAGCGCCTGATGGAGCTGCCGGCAGATAAAGAGCTGCGTGTGACCTATGACAAGACCAATTGGAAGAAAAACGACCTTGATCCAGTACATTATTTCTATACAGAACGTGCAGGCAAGACAGCTTCAGGAAAAGATAAGACGCTTGTCTATAATGAGAATTTCCTGACAGACCCCTCAAAGAATGGCAAGCAGATTATCGAATATGATGTTGGAAACAATCAAACCCTCCGTGTCAACACGACCGCAGACGAGGCGTTTACGCATGACATGGGCAGAGATATGCAGGAAGTAATTGCGATGCTGGAGGAATATGAGCGGTATGAGACCAGCAAAAATGAAATTGAGAAGATGATCGAATCCGGGAAATATAAGGATACCGATGATGAACTATTGCTTAAAAGGCAAAAAGAAGCGTTAGAAGAGGCGATGACCCGCGTTGGCGACAAGATCAGTAAACGTTGTGATAAGCTGATTGCAAATTGCGATGGGTATTCTGAGCGTGCACAGTTGGCGGAGACTGACTGCGGCGCCAGAATGTCAAGGCTTGCTATGGTTGAGAACCGCCTGAGCATGGAGCAGACGAACTTTGAGGAGCTTGTCAGCATCAATGAGGACGCAGATTACACAGACCTTGTCATCCAGCTAAAGAGTATCGAGATGACCTACAATGCAGCGCTGTCCTCTATCAGCTACGTAATGCAAACCTCGCTGCTCGACTTTATCAGATAAAAGCGTATTAAATTAATAGATTGGAACGGAGTGAGTACAATGGTAGAAGTAGATACTAGAATATTTGGCAGAATTGCGATCGAGGAAGATAAAGTTATCCGTTTTGACCACGGCATCTTGGGATTTCCCGATTTGAGGGATTTTACATTAATCTTCAATGAGGACAAAGGCGTGGAGTCAAGCATCAAGTGGCTTCAGTCTCTCCAAGAGCCTGCATTTGCCATGCCGGTCATGAACCCAGACCTTGTTGTGGCAGAGTACAGTCCGAATTTTGCAGCCGATCTCCTGAAACCGCTAGGGGATAATCTTGACAGCGAAAACATCTTAATGTTTGTCACCGTAACAGTGCCCAAGGATATCACCAAGACCACTGTGAACCTCAAAGCGCCGATTATTGTCAGTGTGGAAAACCGCAAGGCAGTGCAGCTAATCAGTGATGATGACGCCTACAGCGTAAAACATGCGATCTATGAGCAGCTGATGGCACAGAAGGCAGTACAGGCATAATCAAGGCATAAGGCTACAAAAGGAGGCAGGGGAAAGATATGCTGGCACTATCAAGAAAAAAGGGCGAAGCCCTGATGATCAATAACGATATCGAGATCACAGTGCTCGACATCAAAGGCGAGCAGGTTAAAATAGGTATCAGCGCACCCAAGGAGGTGCCGGTATACCGCAAGGAAGTATATATCCAGATTCAGGAAGCAAACAAGGAAGCCTCTGCAAACATGGAAGGCATGGAGCAGCTCGCAAGCCTGTTTGGAAAATAATATGTGAAATGTGAAATGGTGAAACCGCAACGGGTAAAAGAGTAATCGAAAGATTACTCTTTTATGTTGTTGAAAAATTCTGTCCATGCGCTGATAATGCTTTACACCGTTTGCGTAATCTGTTATGATTAAGTTGGAACAATCAGTACAGATTGAAAGAAAGTAAGGTGATTGTATGACAGGGAAAGAGATCGTTAATCTCATCCGTAAATTACGTGAAAAGGGCATAGATAGCGATGAGATCTTAAAAATTATTGAATATGTTGAAACACATGAACCGCGTGAAGACAGTGAAACAAGATAAAAACTGAATAAAAACAAACAAAAGGTGTAAGGTTTTCATAAATTATGAAGGCTTTACACCTTTTTGATTGGCATTGTAGAAAATAGAAAAACATCTGAAAAAAAGTTGACATAAAAAGTTAAAAAATACTTGCATTTTAAAAAGTTATGGTGTAGAATAATAACAGATGAAAGATATTATGTTAATCATAAAACTTTTTCACCGCTAATAACCAAGAATGTTGCAATGGTTCTATAGAATAGGCGCGCGGCCAGCGACGGATTTTGGATTATTATATGAAGATTACAGTTTAATATTTGGAATAAATATTAAGTGTGATAAGTCGCAGCGTATCAAACCGCTGCAAATACAACTGAATAAAAATATGAAAAAACAGGTGCCACAAAAACAGGTAAAAAGGATTTGCCTGCGGCACACCTCAGATAAGGATATCTGGGGCTGTAAAACAAGGAGGTATATTTTATGGTAGTTCAGCACAATCTTAGAGCAATGAATTCTAACAGAATGTTAAGCATCACACAGGGATCTCTGAATAAATCTACAGAGAAGTTGTCATCAGGCTACAAGGTAAACAGAGCAGCAGATGATGCAGCAGGTCTTTCAATTTCCGAGAAAATGAGAAAACAGATCAGAGGACTTACACAGGCTTCTCTGAACGCAGAAGATGGTATCAGCGCAGTACAGACAGCAGAAGGCGCATTGACGGAAGTTCATGACATGTTACAGAGAATGAACGAGCTGGCAGTAAAGGCTGCAAACGGCACAAACTCAAACTCTGACCGTCAGACAATTCAGGATGAGGTAGACCAGCTTCTCACAGAAATTGACCGTGTAGCAGAGACAACAAAGTTTAACGAGACGTATCTGTTAAAGGGTGACTCTGGAAAGTCTAAAAAATATCTTGCAGCTCATGATGCAGGTCTTGAGGGAACACTGACACAGGGCGCTACAAACGCTACATTTACAATGAAGCAGTTAGAGTTCGGCGATACAATCAAGATTGGCGGCAGCGAGTATCATATCAGCGGTACAGCAGCACAGCAGAAAACAGTAGTTGCTTCTATGCAGTCGGGTCAGCAGGTTACGATTGATGGTATTACATACACCGCAGCATCTGTATCCAATGCAGATAAGTTTGAACTGACAGTTGCAGATTTGCAGAAGAAAGTTGATAACAGCGGAAAGAGCACTGTAAACATCAATGGCAAGACCTATTATGGCGATAAGGTGACTGGTACCAAATCAGCGATTACATCGACGGTTGCTTACAATATGGTGAAGAAAGAAATTGGTCTGGCAAGCAGCATCGGTGCAGACGCATCGACACAGGCATCTGTAAAATCATATTCAAAGATCACAGAAAATGGAGTGAAGAAGGTAGAGTTTTCAATCGGCAAGGGTCAGGTAGAGTCCCGCAACGACCTTGACTTCAGTCTCCATGTAGGTGCAGACGCAGACATGACCAACAAGATTAGCGTGAAGATCAGCTCGCTTGACACCAAGGGACTTGGCATTCAGGGCTTAAATGTAAAAGACGCGACAGGCGCAGCAGCAACTTATGCAATTGACTCAATCGCTGACGCAGTATCCAAGGTTTCCGCACAGCGCTCATTGCTTGGTGCAGTACAGAACAGATTAGACCACACGATCAACAACTTGGATAACGTTGTAGAGAATACAACAGCAGCAGAGAGCCAGATTCGTGATACAGATATGGCGACAGAGATGGTGAAATACTCTAACGCAAACATTCTTTCACAGGCAGGCCAGTCAATGCTTTCACAGGCAAATCAGGGGAATCAGGGAGTTCTCGCTTTACTTGGCTAATCAGCATGATGCAGATGACACATTCAAGGATTATTATATAGAAAAGACATAATAGAGAGATAGATAAAAAAGCTCACCGCGGAGTGCGGTGGGCTTTTTTGATAAAATTTTGAATATATAAAGGAGAAGAAACATGTACAAAATACAGTTTTTCAATGGCGGCTTGGCAAATCAGGCATTTCAATATATATTTGCCAGATATTATGAACTGTCCCATCCGGGGAGGATTATGTATCTCGACAATTCCTATTTTGCGCTGAATACCGTGCACAATGGATACGAGCTTGAGAAAGTGTTTGGCATCAAACCGCATATGTTGAGCGAGATTTTTGATCAGGAGATGTGGCAGTATCTTTTGCAGGAGCGTAAGGCGGGGAAGAGCATTCCTCAGATTCTGCTCGATAATGGCAATAAAATCGTTCTGATCTCGGAGGTAAAGGATAGTTTTGCTACGTTCAATCCGTTTCAGGGAGAGGTATTTTATCAGGATGGCAGGGGATTTACACCCCAGATTTTAGAGTATCCGGGAAATGCATACTATCACGGTTACTGGATTTGCAAAGAGTGGTTCGATACATACAAAGAAAATTTCTTAAAAGAGTTTACCTTTCCAGAATTGGAAGATGACATCAACAAGAGCCGCTTGAATCATATCCTAGAGAGAAATTCGCTGTCGATTCATATTCGGAGAGGGGATTATGTACAGCTTGACTGGGCGCTTCCTGTCAAGGATTATAGAGAACGAATTGATGCATGGACAAAAACGAGGGGAACGGACTGGGATTTATATGTTTTTTCGGACGATCTGGACTGGTGTAGGGCAAACAGTGATGAAATGGGCTTCAATGCGTTTCGGAGTGTATGCTATGTAGACGGCAATACAGGAAGTAAGAGCTATATTGACATGCAGTTAATGAGCCAGTGCAAAGGCGTGATCGCCTCCAACAGTGCGTTTAGTTATTTGGCAGCGCTGTTAAATACAAGAAAAATCAGTTATATAGGACCAGAGGACAGAGATGTGTAATCTCTTCAAAAAAAGGAGTTGTCGCAAAGACAGCTCCTTTTGCATCAATATAGATAGAATCGTATATCAAAAAGATGAAACAAGTAAAAGAGTAATACAATTTACGATATTGTGCTAAAAATCTAAACTTTCATGTTTTTCAAAATTTTTTCAAAAAAATTGAAAAATAGACTAAAGTATTTTGAATATGCACCGATATATAAAGTGTAAGCAGACAAAAAGCTTATAAATACAACTAAATATGGTAAGTACATAAAGTCAGTTCTCCTGAAAGGTGAAATGGTCAGGACAACTGCAACACAGAAACAAAGTGACAGGTGATACAGAAATCGCCCGGGCAAAAGGAATTGTCCGAGATCAGATTTGCCAGTTACTTTGGCAAATCTTATACCGTGTAAACACAAGGAGGTATTTATTATGGTAGTACAGCACAATCTTAGAGCAATGAATTCTAACAGAATGTTAGGCATCACACAGGGATCTTTAAACAAATCGACAGAGAAGCTATCATCAGGCTACAAGGTAAACAGGGCAGCAGATGATGCAGCGGGTCTTTCAATTTCCGAGAAAATGAGAAAACAGATCAGAGGACTGTCACAGGCGTCTTTGAATGCTGAGGATGGTATCAGTGCAGTGCAGACCGCAGAAGGCGCATTGACAGAAGTTCATGACATGTTGCAGAGAATGAACGAGCTGGCAGTAAAGGCTGCAAACGGCACAAACTCTACATCAGACCGTCAGACAATTCAGGACGAGGTAGACCAGCTCCTCACAGAAATCGACCGTGTCGCAGAGACCACCAAATTCAATGAGCTGTATACATTGAAGGGTGATGAGGACAAGGTGACAAGATATCTTTCAGCACATGACGCAGGTATAGAAGGAACCTTGACACAGGGCGCTACAAACGCGACATTTTCAATGGACCAGTTAAAGTTTGGCGACACCATCATGATCGCAGGCAGAGAGTACCATATCAGCGGAACCAAGGCAGAGCAGGCAGCAATCATTACGGCTTCTGTGAAGATTGGACAGCAGGTTACGATTGATGGAATCATGTATACCTGTTCATCAGTAAGCAATGCTGACAAATTTGAACTGAAAAGTGAGGATTTGATTGCAAAACTCGACACTTCAAGCCTGAGTATTATGTCAGTGAATGGCAAGACCTACTACGGCGCAGGCATCACAGATGACAGGACTGTTGTAAGTTCAATCGGTGCATACAAGCTGATTCAGAAGGAGCTCGGACTGGCAAGCAGCATTGGTGCAGACGGCGCAACACAGGCTTCGGTAAATGCCGGAGTAGATGGCAAGACACTGGGAAATCACCCAAGCTTTAAGGACAAATGGGTATTTAGTATCGACAAGGGAAGCGTTCAGGTACGCGAGGACATTGATTTCAGCCTCCATGTAGGTGCAGATGCCGACATGAACAACAAGATTGCGGTGAAGATCGGAGCGCTTGACACGAAGGGGCTTGGTATCCAAGGACTGAATGTAAAGGATACGACAGGCGCAGCGGCGACCTACGCGATTGATTCGATTGCGGACGCAGTGGCAAGAATTTCTGCGCAGCGCTCTTTGCTCGGTGCAGTGCAGAACCGGTTAGAGCACACGATCAACAACTTGGATAACGTTGTAGAGAACACAACCGCCGCAGAGAGCCAGATTCGTGATACAGATATGGCAACAGAGATGGTGAAGTACTCTAACAACAACGTACTTGCACAGGCAGGCCAGTCAATGTTAGCACAGTCTAATCAGGCAAATCAGGGTGTACTCAGTCTGTTGGGCTAATATAGACACCTTGATGTATGAAAATATCTTATAATATTTGGAATGAATACTATTTTATGTTTGAAGATGGTACTTATCATTTCACATAAAAAAGAAAAACTGTCGCGCAGGCGGCAGTTTTTCTTTTTTGGCTTTGATAGAGAATTTTGATAGAGGGTTTTGATCAGGAAAAGAATACTGGGCAATAAATCATCTGAAAAGTGATTGAATCATATATAATTTTCAAAAAAACACAATTATATAAATTTTTGAAATTTTTTTAATTTTTCACACAATAAAGCTAATATATTTTCAAGATCCTCCGATATATATAGTGTAAGCAGATCAAAGGCTTATAATATAGAGAACATATCTGAACTATTCTAAGAAATCAGACTCGGTTCCAGAGCAGATTTGGGCAAATGTATTCAATTTGCTCTCAGGAAAGAGATGATTCATAAAAAAATATTGAGTTGCTGTATAGATTAAGAAAAGCGGCAAATCCTTGAATTTAGGACGTTTAGAGATAAGCAGAGGTTTACATAATTGTAGCTGCTTCTGGTTTTATTTGAAAAAAATAAAAAAATCTCTAAATAGGGCTAAAGTTTTTTTGCTATCCTCCGATATATAAAGTGTAAGCAAGCAAAACACTTACAAAACAACTAAATATGGTAAAGTACAATGCAGCTTCCTTTGGTGAAAACGGAAATGGTAAAAATTAAAACAAGGAACTGCGAAAGGTAACAAAGTAACAATCGGCGATACGAATCGCCCGGGCAAAAGGATTTGTCCGAGGTAAGATTTGCCAGTTGCTTTGGCAAATCTCATACCGTGTAAACACAAGGAGGTATTTATTATGGTAGTACAGCACAATCTTAGAGCAATGAATTCAAACAGAATGTTGAGCATCACACAGGGAACACTCAACAAGTCAACAGAGAAGTTATCATCAGGCTACAAGGTAAACAGAGCAGCCGATGATGCAGCAGGTCTCTCAATTTCCGAGAAAATGAGAAAGCAGATCAGAGGACTTACACAGGCATCTCTGAATGCTGAAGATGGTATCAGTGCAGTGCAGACAGCAGAAGGTGCATTGACAGAAGTTCATGACATGTTACAGAGAATGAACGAGCTGGCAGTAAAGGCTGCAAACGGCACAAACTCTACATCAGACCGTCAGACAATTCAGGACGAGGTTGATCAGCTCCTCACAGAAATCGACCGTGTAGCAGAGACAACCAAGTTCAATGAGACATATCTGTTAAAGGGTGATGAAGATAAGGTAGCAAAATATCTCAACGCACATGATGCAGGTATCGCAGGAACTTTGACACAGGGCGCTACAAACGCTACATTTACAATGGATCAGTTAAAGTTTGGTGATACAATCAAGATTGCAGGCAGAGAGTATCATATCAGTGGTACAGCACAGCAGCAGAAAGATATCATTAGTGGTTCTGTAAAAGTAGGTCAGCAGGTAACAATTGACGGTATCATGTATACATGTTCTTCTGTATCAAATGCTGATAAGTTTGAACTTACACAAGCAGATTTGAAGGCTAAGATCAACACAACAAGCCAGATCAGCGTAATGGTTGTAAACGGCAAGACATACTACGGCTCAGGCATTACAAATGACAAGAATGTTACCACAACAACAGGCGCTTATGCACTGGTTCAGAAAGAACTCGGACTGGCAAGCAGCATCGGTGCAGATGGTTCTACACAGGCAACTGTAGCAGCAGCGGTTAAGGGCAGTGCGGCAACGAATACCGAGGGTAAGATGGTATTTGGCATCAAGAAGGGCAGCGTACAGATTCGCGAAGCGATCGACTTCAGCCTCCATGTAGGTGCAGATGCTGATATGACCAACAAGATCGCAGTGAAGATTGACTCTCTTGATACCAAGGGACTTGGCATTCAGGGCTTGAACGTAAAGGATCCGAATGGTGCAGCAGCTACATACGCAATCGACGCAATCGCAGACGCAGTAGCAAAGATTTCTGCTCAGCGTTCATTACTCGGTGCAGTACAGAACAGATTAGACCACACAATCAACAACTTGGATAACGTTGTAGAGAACACAACAGCAGCAGAGAGCCAGATTCGTGATACAGATATGGCTACAGAGATGGTGAAGTACTCTAATAACAACGTACTTGCACAGGCAGGTCAGTCAATGCTGGCTCAGTCAAATCAGGCGAATCAGGGTGTACTTAGTCTCTTAGGTTAATTTTATACATAACAAAACGTTTAAAGATTTAATTTGTGACATATGCTTGAAATTGGTACTTACCATTTCACATAGACAGAAAACTGCCGTGTGTGCTGCGCGGCAGTTTTCTTTTTGCATTTGGATTGAGTTCTTCTGCTTTCTGCAAATAAAAAAGACACTGCTTATTTCGCAGCATCTTGATTGAATTTGTCAAAGTATGCTTTTTCGACTTTGCTAAAAGTTACATAACAATTTTTGACGATTCCTGTTTCTTTTTGCTTATCATATAATTCCTGCGCTTTTTCTAAAATTTGCTTTTTGTGTGAACTTAGAAAACGGTATTCTTTCAATAAAAGGTTTCGATAGTTTACATCTGCAATATCATCAAAAATAATTTTCTCAGCGACTTGATTGTTTACTGGTATCATTTTTCTTATTTCCAATACTGAGAGTAACTTTTTGAAAGTATTTTCTTTTTGTGTATATTTCTTGTATATATCGCCATTATGTAATTCATTAGCGCCAACGATCTCATAGATAATATAATTATGTTCGGTTATATTTTGCCATCCAAGATGTCTTGGCTTTGCGGATGTAAGTGGAATACAGTAAGTATATTTGTCAATATCTACAAGTAATCCTAAGTGGGGATTTCGGTCATAGTTTTTATCTTCTTTATAAAATACTTGATCATCGACAGCATGTAGATATTTTAGATAATCCAAATTAATCTTGTAAAAACCATAGTCTTTATATTGTAATTTCATTCTGCTCTCCACTATGTAAAACGGGGACTTGTAATAAGTCCCCAAGAGTTAACGTTTCTCACTTAATGGCTGAGATACACCAGAATTAACGTTTCGCATTTTACCGGCTGCGATACACCAGACAAAGAAATCTATAAGATTCCTTATTCATATAGTACTCTAATCTTATCAAATAATCAACGAACATAATCTTAATTTTTCATGAACTAATAGTTTAATTTTTTGCGTTTTAGGATACAATTGTATGAATTTATCAAAATAAAGAAAAAACTCAAAAAGTTTTCCGACAACTATAAAGTATTTAAAAGATTCACCGATATATATAGTGTAAATGAGAGAAATGAATGACAACTCATTTACACATGAAAACCGGTAAAGACTTTCAGGTTGATGCCGATATGGAATCTAAAGAAATTTCCGGGGAATATAAAATTTAATAAGGTTAATATTAGATGTAACATTTGGTGGGCGAAAGGAGTCGCCTATGACCGTTGCAAGGTGAGGAGTCGCCGCGCAACAATTACAAGGAGGTAATTTTATGGTAGTACAGCACAATCTTAGAGCAATGAACGCAAACAGAATGTTAGGAATCACAAATAGTGGATTATCGAAGTCTTCAGAGAAGCTTTCTTCAGGATATAAAGTTAACCGTGCAGCAGACGACGCAGCAGGACTCTCTATTTCAGAGAAGATGAGAAAGCAGATCAGAGGTCTGACACAGGCTTCTGTAAATGCTGAGGATGGCATTAGTGCAGTTCAGACAGCAGAAGGTGCTTTGACAGAAGTACATGATATGTTACAGAGAATGAACGAGCTTGCAGTTAAGGCAGCAAACGGAACAAATTCCGTTTCAGACCGTCAGACAATTCAGGATGAGGTTGACCAGCTTTTAACTGAAATTGATAGAGTAGCAGAGACAACCAAGTTCAACGAGCTTTACTTGTTAAAGGGTCAGGCAGAGAAGATTGATGTTTATTTGTCAGCAAAGGATGCCGGTCTCAAGGGAACACTCATGAATGGTGCAACATCCGCAACATTTATGATGGATGAGTTAAAGTTTGGCGACAAGATCACAATTGCAGGCAAGGTATATTCGATTGGTATACCGGCAGAAGATGGCGTTACAGCAGCTTCAGTTGCAATCGCAGGCGCTAAGGCAGGCGAGTTGATCACAATTGACGGTGTACAGTATACAGTGACAGATGGCATCGAGAATGAGGATAAGAATCTTCTGAGTATCTCACATATTCAGGGAAGAATCTCAGTTCAGAGCAAGATCCTGTATAATGGAACAACATATAATGTCATGAAAGACGAAGATGGCAATGGTATCGCAGATACGGATGCAGCGATTGTTACAACTTTTAGAGCATATCAGATGATTCAGCGTGAGCTGGAGCTCGCAAACAGTGTGGGTGCAAACAAGAGCAGCGCAAGCGTTTTGGCAGTACAGATGAAAGCGACTGCAACCGTTGCATCAACGAAAGTGAACACGACAGGCGGCGCGGCTGGTGCTTCACAGGTGACAACTGTGACAAAAGCGGTATTTACGATTGCAGTAAAGGGTCTTTCAGAAGTCAGAGAAGAGTTAAATTTCAGCCTTCATGTAGGTGCTGATGCAGATATGACAAACAAGATTGGTGTATCTATTGATGCGCTGGATACCAAGGGATTAGGCATCTATGGTCTAAATGTAAAGGACGATTCAGGATCAGCAGCGACATATGCAATTGATGCAATTGCAGATGCAGTAGCACATGTTTCCGCACAGAGATCACTTCTCGGTGCAGTCCAGAACAGATTAGAGCATACCATTAACAACTTGGATAACGTTGTAGAGAACACTACAGCAGCAGAGAGCACAATTCGTGATACGGATATGGCTACAGAAATGGTTAAGTTTTCAAATTCAAACATTCTTGCACAGGCAGGCCAGTCAATGCTGGCACAGTCTAATCAGGCAAATCAGGGTGTACTTAGCTTATTGCAGTAGTCACAGATTCCGCAGGAGTGACAGTTCAATCTACCATGATAGAGGGATTCCCGGTAAAACGGGGGTCCCTTTTGGCGTTGATATCATCTGGCAATTGTGATATACTACTTTTATTCCAGAAAAGGAGTGCATCTCTCAATGACAAAAATAAGTAAAACGAAATCAACGATGGTACTGGCGGTAATCATAGGGATTTTTACAATTTTGTATTGTTCTCTGATATTCAATCAAAATATCTGGACGGACGAGGCGTTTACGATTGATCTGACCCGCAAAAATAACCTGCTGGACATAATCCGGCAAACGGCAATCGACGTACATCCGCCGCTATATTATGTGATTGTAAAATGTTTCATTTCTTTGTTCGGTTCGTCTTTTCAAGTATATAAATTAGTAAGTATTCTTCCCATGCTGTTAACGATGCTTTTGTCTGTGACCCATATCAAACGGTGGTTTGGCGTGACACAAGCTGGTTTGTTCTTAGTTTTCCTAAATGCCATTCCCTGCGTGATGGAGTACAGTGTCCAGATCAGAATGTACAGCTGGTGCATTTTTTTCATAACGCTTGCAGGACTGTCCGCGTATGGAGTCTATACGCAGGGAACTTTCAGACAGTATTGCGCACTAACCTTGTCTGCGCTGTGTGCCTGCTATACGCATAATTTTGCGATGATTAGCGCGGTGATGCTTTATTTCCTTCTTGGAACTGCGTTAATTATTCATCATAAAAAGTTTCCGCTGCGCTGGCTGCTTTCAGGGGTGGTTGTTGGCGCTGGCTATCTCCCGTGGCTGCCGGTCTTGCTGCGCCAGACAGGAAGCCGTGTTGGAAATTACTGGATAGCGCCAGTGACCATGGAAACAATACTTGGATATTTCAGTGATTTATTTGGCTCACGGCTGCCATATACGGCAGTTTTGTTTGGGATTCTCCTGATACTAGGGCTTTGTTGTTTCAAGGATACCCGCAGGGAGGAGCGTTTTGTGGTTCTGCTGGCTTTGGTGCCTGTTCTGACTGCCTTGGCTGGTATCCTGGTATCGGTTCTGGTCACGCCGTTTTTTATAGCGCGATATCTGCTTCCCTGCATGGGGCTCGTCGCCCTGTTCCTTGCCGTCGGATTTGGCAGAGCGCTGCAAAGACGTGTTTCTCTTGTCTTGCTCAGTGCGTTCCTGGCTGTTATGGCTGCCAATGCCTACTATACAAATGTGCTTTCAGAATACTACAGCACACACACGGGTGAGCTGCTTTGCTATCTGGAGGAAGCCATGGAAGAAAACGATTTGATTTTATATAACAATCAGGAGTATGGCTTTATCTATGAATGTTATTTTTCGCCGAACCAGTTGTGTTTTTTGGACGATATGGATTTTGATGCAGCGTATCATCAGATTTGGTATTTCGACAGCTGCGTGAGTCCATGGCTTCCTGATGATGTATTACAGGCACATGGACTCACCAAAGAGTACATTGCGACACTCGGCATTGAACAGAATGACTTCATATTATATAGGATTTTTAGGAAAGAAGGTGTCCTGTGAAAAAAATCTATCTATCCGCAACAGTTCTGAGCGCTGCAGCGGCCATCCTGTTTTTGTATATAGCACCACAGTTAATACGAACAAATATTCTATCTGAAAATAAGGTTTCCTATGAGCAGCCTGTGCCCAGTGTTGCCTGCGGACGCATCCTGTCACAGCAGTTTGTGCCTCAATATGAGCAGATAAAAAGCATTGATGTTTATATCAATGCCTTGTCATGCAGCAGAGATGAAGGGGCTCTTCATGTCAAAATAACGGACAGCAGTGAAGAAGTGCTGTATGACCAGAACCTTCCGCTGTCAATGCTTCCTGCGTATGGAATGACGCCCGTCGTGAAAAATGTCACGCTGGCTGTGGGAAATACGTATCACCTTTCCATTGAAGCCGTTGACACGCTTGACGATGGCCCGGCAATCTCGTTCTTTCCAAATGAAATTGCCGCAAACAAGGAGGAGAGCGGCGGGCGTTTAACTTATGCGGGACAGTGCCTGACAAATTCTGTGCTGAGGGCAGCTTTCCGTTACAGCGTGCCGCTTGCGCCGGTGAATTATCTGGCGTATTGTCTTTTTATCGCATTTTTTATCTTTTTATGTTTGGAAGGTGTGGCTTTCAGGGTCAAAAAATGAAGTAGCATTCTCCTGCAAACCACATATAGTACATGAGACCTGTCACTAGGATACAGACATTTGCAGCCACGTTTTTTGCCAGCGGCCTGTTTCGAAGCAGCATATACAATGCAAGATAGACTGCGAAATTTCCCATGATATACCGCGCGACCGCGATGGCGTCCGTCCTCAGTGAGATTCCTACCGCGAGAATGCCAAATACCGCCGCCGCAAATTCTTTTTTGTAACACAGATAGGCAAAGAGCAGGATGCCAAAGAGCGCATATAATGCCCAGTATTGTGAGGAAGTACCGCTGCCTGAATCCAGCAGATTGTAGAATAAAGTGCGCAGCACGCCATGGTAGGAGGTATGCCACGCTACTTGGATGTGCGCGCTTGCCCACACATCGCCCACAAGCCGGTACAGATAATAAAAGTAGCCAAAGATTCCCAGCGGACACAGGAGCAGTCCGAGCAGACGAAGCGGGTTGACAAAAATACTTTTGATAAAGCCTGCCAGATTCGAGCGGTTGAACTGCCAGCCATAGTCCGCTTCATACATATATAATAGAAGCGAAAAAACCAGAAAAACGCCGGCAATTCTTGTAAATGCAGCAAAAAAGGCAGCGATGGCAGCCGCGAAAAAACGCTTCTTGCAGCAAAAGTAAAAGAAGCATGCCGTAAACATCAAAAACATTGCCTCGGTATAGGTCATGGAAAAATAAATGGTATGCGGGGCAAAGAAGATTAAAAATGCGATAAAATATCCATCGTCCTTGGGGTATTTGGTGCGCACTGTTACAACAGCTATCCAGCCGGCAGCCAATGTACACAGATTGGATACCAGAATACCAATCTGGTTTGTCGTAAATCTGTCAGGCAGGAAGGATTTCACGAAGCGAAGCACCATAGGGTAAAAAGGATAAAATGCATAGTTGGCATATCCTGTCACACTGTTTGGCACAGACTGGTATCCGTTTTCAGCGATATCTACATACCAGAGTGCATCAAATTTATAGAGCAAATCCCACGTCTTGGCATACCCCTGTGTCATATAATTGTAGACACAGGCCGCAAACGTCAGCAGCAGCCGTGACAAAATAAATAATAGAAGTACATAAAAAACAGTCTGAGTATTCTTTTTCATAGAAGCCCCCTATTCCGGCCACGCTGGGATCGTATGGTCAATGTAGTATGCGCGGTACTGGTCTGACACATGCGGATGAAATCCCAAGATCAGCACATAGAGATAAAAGGCAATGAGCAGCAGGCAGGGCACATACAGCAAAATCTTTAACACTGGTTTCATCGTAATTCCTCTTTTTTTATAAAAATTTTATGCAAACTTTAGCACAGGCTTATTTTCTTGTCAAGGGAACGGCGGCGTTCTTCATAAAAAATTAATCATTGTCCTAAAAAGCGAAGTTTGATGGAAAAGACGGTTGTATTTTACGGCATTTTCATATAAAATATAAGCATACCCATTAATTTTTCAAATTGAAGTGACGATATAATAATTGAAAAGATTGATTGTAGTCTAAAAATGTTCAGTATGCAAGGGGCTGCATGAGATTATGCACATGCGTGACATGGAGGTGATTAGCATGTATATAGAGGCTTTAACAAATACATATACTCAGCCAGTCAATCAGGCAGCAAATC
>ERZ808040.346-NODE-346-length-42659-cov-81.643629_pt1 | contig 42659 bp, 35 predicted proteins | sample MGYA00380191_ERZ808040 | MGnify/ENA primary metagenome ERZ808040 (study PRJEB31490, sample SAMN06133395) | mouse gut metagenome | isolation source: J6 | host: mice | place: China: Chengdu | collected 2015-05 ...
CCGTTAAAACGCAAGTTGAAGTCAAACGCTCGACCTCAAGCCAGTTTGTTTGCGCTTGGCCTGGATGTGTTGATTGAGGGCCTTCGCTTGGTGTTCTTTAACAATGATAAGACTGTATTTCGACAATTAGTTAGCTTTTTAACCCCTAAACCTATGAAAATCGGGTGGGGATGATTTTTTGTCGTGTGCAGAGAAAACTAGAGGTGATCTTAAACCCCACCGTTACCTTAAAAATTTGGTTTTTAGATAAATTAATGGAATTTATTATATGAAGAATATCGGATTTCCAATTAGTGACAAACATAATGAGAATCGTAGAGCTATCATACCAAAAGATTTGATAAATATCTCTAATGTTAGCTGTATTTATATTGAACAGGGTTATGGGGAGGTTATCGGCTATAGCGATGAAGATTATAGACAGGCTGGAGCAAACATATCTACCCGATCGGAAGTTCTAAAAAAAGATATAATTTGTGATCCGAAGATTGGTGATGCCTTATATCTTAAAGAGCTCAAGAATCAAACTATTTTCGGTTGGGTACATGCTGTTCAAAATCGAGATATAACAGATATTCTAATTAATAATAAGCTTTCTGTATATGCTTGGGAGGATATGTTTTGTCAGGGTAGACATGTATTTTGGCGTAATAATGAAATCGCAGGTGAGGCTGCAATCGTTCATGCATATACTACTCACGGACTATTTCCTTATAACACTAAAGTAGCTTTACTAGGAAAAGGAAACATAGCTAGAGGTGCGCTAAAAATCCTCACTATGATGGGGGCTGATGTTACAGTATACGATCGTCGAACTGAGAGTCTCTTTAGAAAAGAATCCAATAAATATGATGTTTTAGTAAATGCAATCTTATGGGATGTAAATCGTAATGATCATATAATATATAAAGAAGACCTGAACAACATGAAAAAGGGGTCACTGATTATTGATATCTCATGTGATAGAAATGGTGGCATAGAAACTTCAGTTCCTACCACTTTGGATGAGCCAATATATTATATAAACAACGTTGCGCACTATGCTGTTGATCATACCCCTACATTATTCTATAAGACAATCTCAGAAAACTTAAGTGAGACTATTACTTCTTATTTAAATAATTTAATTGAAAACAAGCATAATGATACCCTCAACGATGCGTTAATCGTGAGTAAAGGCGAAGTAATTGATCAAAGAATCAACACCTTTCAGAATCGCTAAGATAGTTACAGTAAGGAGTAAAACTTCACTCTTACTATTTATATTAGTTAAGTTAATTAATATTAAACAATAAATTATCTTATTAAGTCGTATAAGATAAAAATCTAATCATATTTCAGGTCAATATTTATGTTAAGAAAGTATATAAAAAGTTTAGTATTATCTAATGATATAACCAAGAGCTTATATTTTAAAACTCTTGGTAAAAAAGCATTTGGGCTTATTAAAGTAAGTGATTTAAATGAATATCTAGAACAAGCAAATAAAGTAACCTTAGATTATAAGCCTGATATTAAAGTAGGATTAGTAGTAATAGATACTCATTATTCTGATTTAGGATATGTTAAATTAAGAGATTACCGTCCAAAATATGAACGCTTCTTAAAAAACAACAATATTGATTACGAGTACTACAATCCTCTAAAATCAAATTGGTTAGAGGAGTCCAAAAGATTCGACTTAATAATTTGGTATACTCACTCTGATCCATGTACTCAAGAAATCGCAGAGAGCAAAATATATATTTTAGAGAAGTTGGGTATCAAGTGCTATCCAAGCTTTGATGAAATATGGTCTTATGAACATAAAATAAGAGCAAATTATTTATATGAACTATATAACTTACCAACAATTCCCACCTTTATTACTCATTCAGAGAAAGAAGCGATTAATTATTTAAATAATACAAGTTTTCCACTTATTTCAAAAATATCTACTGGTTCAGCCTCAAAGGGTGTCGAAAAGATAAATAATATTCAACAAGGGCTTCAAGTTGTAATGCAAAGCTTTAGTGACACAGGCAAACCTACTTATTTTAAATATCAAAACCAAAAGAACTATGTTTATTTTCAGGACTTTATTGAAGATGCAGATTATGACTTACGTATTATATGCATAAACAATGAGTTCTTTGGTTACTACCGGTACCCTAATGAAGGAGATTTTCGAGCTTCAGGTGCTGGAAACTATGAGAAGAAAGAAATTCCTGCAGAAGCATTAGATCTGGCTCATGAAGTACGTATAAAATTCGGCGCAACATCCTTAGCTACTGATTTAGTTTTCAGCAAAAGATTAAATAAATTTTTGATTATTGAGTCTTCTATTTTCATAGGTGTAGATAGCTGTGAACAATTATCTATCGATGGAGTAGCTGGTAAATATGTACGCAAGAGTGATGGAAGTTACGACTTTATAAAAGGTAAGTACTGGATTCAAGAGCTTACTTTAAGATCTTTTATTGAACATCACTACAAAAAACTTAATTCCATATAGACCTTTATACTTGAACACAGCTTTTTATAAAACCTACCGAGCTCTATAGCTAATATGATTAATAAAATAAAGCTACTAAAAGAGCAACTACGTAAAAGTAAAGATGGTAAAGTTGTAGCCAGTAACTTTGGTTATCTTATGCTTTTACAAGTTGCTGGTTATATTTTTCCACTTCTGACGATTCCATACCTCGCTAGAGTTATTGGCGTTGAAGGATTTGGTAAAATAGCATTTGCTAGTGGTGTCATAGTTTGGCTAAAAACCATATCGGATTGGGGTTTTAACTATACGGCTACTAGGGATGTTGCCTCTAATATTAAGAGCCCTAAGATAGTCTCTGAAATATTCAGTCAGGTATTATGGGCTAGGCTCATACTGATGTTTGTTTCTCTAGTACTATTATTAGTAGCAATAGCATTTATTCCGATATTCAATCAAAACAAAGATATTTTATTGATAAGTTTCTTGCTAATACCAGGCAATATCCTGTTCCCAGAATGGTTCTTTCAGGCTATGGAACGGATGAAATACATTACTATATTTAGCTTAATAAGTAAGACTGTTTTTACGATTTTAATTTTTGTTTTTGTGAATGAAAAAGAGGACTTCTTACTACAGCCTTTGTTTATGAGTCTAGGGTATATTGTGTGTGGTATATTTGCCATGTACACAATCTTAGTTAGATGGAAAATCAAATTACATCAGCCAAAATTACCAATTATTTATACAACAATAAAAGATAGCACTGACGTGTTTATTAATAATATTATGCCAAATTTATACAACAGTTTTTCTGTCGTATTGCTTGGTTTTTTCGGGGGCAGTTTCGCAAACGGCCTACTAGATGCCGGCAGTAAGTTTGTCAATATAAGTCAACAATTTTTAACCATAATTTCACGAGTCTTTTTTCCACTTTTATCACGAAAAATTGACTCACATAACTTGTACGCTAAGATAAACTTATCTCTTTCAGTTTTGGCTTTTTTAGTTTTAATTATCTTTGCCCCTTTAATAATCAATATTTTTTATACTGAAGAATTTACTCAAGCGACATTAGTACTGCAGATTATGTCCGCTTCAATTATCTTCTCTGCACTGATAAGCACCTATGGTACTAACTTTATGATTATTAAGGGATATGAGAAAGATCTTCGGAATATCACTATAGCAAGCTCTCTTATTGGCTTTTTAATTTCATTCCCTCTTATTTATGCATATAGCTTCATTGGCGCAGCTATTACTATCACAACAACTAGAGCGTTGTTAGGCATAAGTATTATGTATCGAGTACGCTTAATACAAAAATAAGAGAATAGCAATTTAGCATAGAGTAGGCAGTTTTCCTGATGGATAAATAAAGTATTGTCAAAAAAATAATATTAATCATAAGTTAGTAAATACTTTTGATAACAACATTATTCAACAAGTTAAAGACTGTGATGTGTGCTGGTTATTGCTGTAGAGACGTAGAATAGTACGAAAGCTATTTCAACCTTCAAGAGTGGAGGATTGAAAATTTTATTAACAACTGCAACTAGTTTTTTGTTTAATGCCTAGAGATTAGCCGTACCTAATACATCCAGTCATTCTTATTAGCAACGAGTTAATATTCAGTGACTTAATCTTTATAAAATGGCATATTTACAATAAGCTTATAGGCTATATCAAATTTAATAGAACTGTCTTAGATAAGTAAAATTATTTAGGATAATGAAATAAGAAAGAGCACACTAAGTCGGTATAAACCAAACAGGCTAATCGAACTACCTGTTGCAGACTCTGCAGTCAAAAACAGCAGCAAGCTTAGTCGGTCTTAACAAAACTACAGCCAGCTATTACTTTCATAGGCTAAGACTGCTTATTTTCGAAAGTAGCCAAGAGCCTGGTCTAATCGAAGTAGATGAGCCCTACTTTGGCAGAACTCATAAAAGCAAACGAGAACGAGGTACTGATAGTAAATAAAGCACCCATCATTGGCCTATTAAAGCGTAACAACAAGGTTACGCCTGTATTACACCCAATCCTAAAGCATATATTTCGATCCGAATATTCAGATAAAAGGGATAGCCTGGATAGCATTATTTACACCGACTCATTTAAAAGCTATAACGCACTGGGTGTTAGTAAGTTTACTTGTTATGGTATTTACCACTCTAAAACCTTCGTTAATGACAAAAATCATATTGAAGGAATAGAGAAGTTTTGAAACCAAGCTAAACGACATTTACGTAAGTTTAAGGGAATTTCTAAAGAGTAGTTCACCCCTATTTAAAGGAATGTGAATAGCGTTTTAATCACAGTGTGACCCAAGGTTGTAATTACGTCAATTAAAACGATGGGTTAAGAAAAGTGTGAACTAGTTATCTAGGACAGCACCAATTTAACTATGCAAGATAAGTAACAATATTAGAAAAGTTAATAATAGTTGCTGTATGAGTCTTCTTTTAAATTGCTTAAATGGGATGAGCAAGCTGAGTAATAATTAGAAAAGCTTTATAATACAACACCTTAAAACATTATAGTTCTTTATTCAAAATTACTACTCAGTATAGACAGCGAGTTTAACTATTCTATTAGGATAATGCATTAGAAGTAGACTGTGTAGCTTAAGATATAAAAGAGCCATCACTAGATTAGTATATTAATTTTAGGGATGAAACCTCTCATCACATAGGTAGAGCTAAAAAACATCTCGTTCGTATACGTATAAACTTAGTTGAATTAATATACCACTCTATTTAATCCTATATAATAAATGGAAAAAACATGACCTATGAGCTTGCTTACTTTTTATTTTTGTTATTTGTAGGACTATATTTATGCATAGCACCCATTAAGTCAAGACTCTTATACGATGTGACCTATATCCTTCTTTTTATTGGCTACTCACTGGTTACTAGATATTCTGGCTTTGATGTAGATATTCTTACCTATGAATCTGCCTTGAGATCTGACTCAACGAATATATATTACCTTAAAGAACCAGTTTACTGGATTTTATCGAGATATATTTTTGATATACTAGGCTCTGCAGAGTTAACGTTTTTTGTATATGATGTGTTGGTATTTATTCTTATATTAAAAGCAGTAAAAAACTTTAACTTACCTCAATACTTCCCATTTTTATATTTTCTATTTTTTCCCTCAGTTTTTGGTATTAACAATGTATTGAGGCAGTTTATATCTTATTCATTTTTCTATTACTTTTTATCTCTAGTATATATTAATGCTCGAATGAGTAAAAAGACATTATTTTTCATTTTGTCAGTATTAACACACAATGTTGCAGCCCTATTTTTACCTATAAGTTTTATGCTCAAGGACCGGATCAGGTTAAATATAACATCTATATTTACTACTTTAGGAGTGTTTTTACTCATCCCCTTAGCAGTAGGTACAAAATCATTCTCTGACACAGGTGACGTTAATCCGCTTTTATATTTATCAGTTATATTCATCACTACCACCTTGTTTTTGGCTGTATATAGGTTGAAAATTAATAATAATAATGCTAAATATTTTTACATGCTTTTGTATTTTCTTTGTTTGAACTCATTTACTATAACTATAATGGGAAGTGCTCAATCAAAAAGAGTCGGCATGTTTACTTTATTATTAATTTTGATACCAATCACTAAAATTGTTGAAGAATTTTTTGTTCAAAAAAGACTTGCTAGAGTTATTCTTTATATTACTTTAATTCTTCCTACTTTTATTTTCCAAAGTTCCTTAAAATTCCTTATGACAGCTAAAATATAGTCATACCAAAAACAATAAACATTAACTATAAAGTCTTTAATTAAGCAATTAACAAAATTGAAATTATAACTATCTCTACCAAATACCAACAAGGTGTTTTGAGTTAAGCAAACGAATGACTGGCACTTACATATTATTGATTTTAAAAGGAAGCTTAAGCATGCATACCCACCAAAGGGCTATGCCGTAAATACGGTTATAGTGGCATAATAAGATTAGACAGTTGATAAGAAGTTAGACTAAACTCACATTAAAGTATAGTAAAAACGATGGATAACCGAGGCCGACACACAACGAATTTCGGCTTAAAACCGTCAAACTAGTAGAAAAATAAGGCCAAAAAAATCACTAAAGCTGCCAGCTTACTAGATATATGTAATAAGCCCTTATCAAAGTGAGTATATAAAACAAAGTATTATTCGGAACAACGCAAAGCCTTAACGCCTGAGTTGTTCCGTATTCAGGAATTTGAAGAAAAAATCCAACAGCTCAAAATGGAGCTAAATATATATAAGTGAAGAGATATAAAGCAATGCATTGCCTTGCCTTGACGCAAGACAAGAACTTTGCTTAAGTGAAGCAGATGCTCTGCGACCCCAACACAATATCAACATATATTATTAACAAACAAGCTTATTCACTACATATCAACTCTTACTATTTGAGTTTTCTTCTCCATTTTATATGAACATACACACTTAGTCTCCATTTAAAATCCATTAATTATACTAAAGAGTTAGAATAAATGAGCCATACAGTTGATACTAGTAGAATATGTTTTTTCGCACCTAACTTAGAAGGAGGTGGAGCAGAAAGGATTATTGCAATTCTAGCATCACATTTTTCTAACGAAGACTTCAAAGTAGACTTATTGCTCACGCAGGTTTCTGGCCCTTACTTAGATGACCTTTCCCCAAAGGTTAACGTAATCAATCTTCAATGTGGCAGAGCCCTTACCAGCTTACCCAAGCTCATTAAGTATCTTAAGTCTCAAAGACCACATATTCTTTTTACTTCTCACATGCATTTCAGTACAGTAGCAATATGGGCTGCTAAATCAGCAAGAGCTTCTACCAAAGTAGTAATTAGGCAGCCCACTATGCTTAACTTAAGCTATGAGAAAACATCACTATCATCTCACTTAAAACAAAAAGTATTTATAGCTTCGTCTTATTTCGCAGATAAGATTATTGTATCAAGCGAAGCTATGCTTAGAGATTTTAAAAAAGTTGCTAAAATACCAACAAATAAACTTCAGATTATACATAACCCCATACCTATTCAAGTTATAATTGAAAGTAGCAAAGAACCTTTAGAGCATTCTTGGTTTCAACCTGGAGAGCCTCCAGTAATTATAGCTGTTGGCAGATTAGTTGCTGTAAAGGACTTCACAACGCTTATTAAAGCCTTCTCAATTGTAGAAAAAAGCTTACCCTCTCATCTCTTAATACTAGGTGAAGGCCCTTTGCGACCAGAGTTAACTAATTTAATTAACTGTCTTGGACTAAATAATAAAGTTTCAATGCCTGGCTTTGTTTCTAATCCATATAAGTATATGAAGAAATCTAAAGTATTTGTATTATCCTCTCTACGTGAAGGGTTCCCTAATAGTATGGTCGAAGCAATGGCTTGTGGCATACCTATCATTTCAACTCAGGGAGATGGAGGTGCTAAAGAAATATTAGAGAATGGAAAATGGGGGCAACTAGTGCCTGTCGGGAATGAGAATATGATGGCAGAAGCTATTTTAAAGGCTTTTGAACCTAGTAACGATGTAAACACCTTGCAAAGAGCAAAAGATTTTTCTATAGATATAATTATTAAAAAATACCGTCAATCTTTTGATCTAGAATAACACTATGTAAAGAAAACTCTGGTTTTTACTAAAATCATTACATTTGATTTTATGCACTAAGTAGTCTATGAGAAAAGCTATGAAAATTTTGATTATTGGATATTTCGGATATAGTAGCAACCAGCTAGATGGACAAACAATAAAAACACGTAATATTTATGAAGCTTTATCAAGCGAACATACTGTTGATTATTTTGACACTGAAGCAATAAAGACGAATAAACTACAGATCTTAAATTTATTAAAGAAAATAACTCAGCATGATAAAGTTTTTTTCGTGGGTGGTAAAAATAATTTAAAATACTTTTTCCCAGTCTTGTATTCACTGTCAAAAATTCAAAAAAAGAAAATTGTTTATGTTGTAGTTGGTGGCTGGCTATATGACTTCTTATGCTCGACTCCTGCCCTCTATACAATTATGCTAAAGAGCATTAGGTCAGTTTTAGTGGAAACTAAATTCTTGAAGGACAAGTTAGAAGAGTTGGGATTTAAAAACGTTAACACTATACCAAACTTCAGATTAACTCCAGATTATAAACCGTCTACAGTAAAGTTTGACTCTGATACTCTAAAAATAGTATTCATGGCTCGTATTATGAAAGCCAAAGGTATTTACCTGTTATTTGATTTATTAGATGATTATTTAAAATACGATCAAAGTTATGTTAAGAAGCTGAAGATTGACTTTTATGGCCCCATAAGCTCTGATGATAAAAATAAGTTTGAACAGCTTATCCAGACATTTTCGCCTCATGCATCCTATAAAGGATTATTACAGCCTGATCAAATATACTTCAAGTTACCTGAATATGACCTACTCATTTTACCTACATTTTATGAAGGTGAAGGATTCCCCGGTACAATACTAGATGCTTATTTGAGTGGAATTCCAGTTATAACCACTAAATGGAAACAAATTCCTGAGTTTGTTAAAGATGGTGAAACTGGCTTCCTCATAGATTATGACTTAACTGCATTGAAAAATAAAATTAAAATTTTATGTGAAAATGAACAGCTTTTATCAGATATGAAAAACCATGCTTTTAGTTATAGTAATGAGTTTTCATCAGATACTGGTATTAAAATCTTGAATCAAGCAATGGATATCTAGCATAGCAATTCATTAGAGTTAAATTATTAATCAATATCTTATATAAACTTACTAAGAATAATGACAGGCAGCCGTATAAAATGAAAGTACTCTACCTCCACCAATACTTTAATACACCAGATATGCCAGGTGGTACTCGCTCATATGAAATGGCGAAACGTTTAGTTGCTGCGGGCCATGAAGTTGAGATGATCACTTCATGGCGTAAGCAAACCGATCAAAAAGGCTGGTATAAAGAAAATATAGAAGGCATAAGCGTACACTGGTACCCAAACTATTATAGCAATAACATGTCTTTTAAAGAGCGTATTCAATCTTTTACGAGATTTGCTTATGCGGCAACCACTAAAGCCGCCTCATTCAAAAATGCAGATATTATTTTTGCTACTAGTACTCCTTTGACAATTGCTATACCAGCCGTATCAGCATCTAAGCTGTTGAAGATTCCAATGGTTTTTGAAGTAAGAGACCTATGGCCTGAGATACCAATTGCTATTGGTGCTCTGAAAACCCCCTTAGCTAAGACTCTTGCAAAACAGTTAGAAAAATGGGCATATAAGAATTCTTCGGCTATTATTGCATTATCACCAGGTATGAAAGAAGGCATAATCAAAACAGGCTACCCCGCCAATCAGGTCGCGGTCATACCAAATAGTAGCGATAACAAAGAGTTTATGCCCAATTTGGAAAAAGCTAAAAAGATACGTAATGATAGATCGTGGTTAGGTAGCTCCCCTCTATTAATCTATACCGGCACATTCGGTAAAATTAATGGTGTTGGCTATATGGTAGAGCTTGCTCAAGAGCTCAAAAAATTGAATTCAAATATAAAAATCCTACTAGTTGGTGATGGAGCAGAAAAGGATCTAGTTGTATCACGTGCGAAATCTTCAGGTGTCTTTGAGGAAAATATATTTTATGAGAATCGAATAGCAAAAAAAGATATCCCTGCATTATTAAGCGCAGCTACTATGGCATCAGCTTTATTTATTGACTTACCAGAGATGAGACCTAATTCTGCTAATAAATTCTTTGACGCTTTAGCCTCTGGCACACCTGTATTTTTAAACTATGGTGGTTGGATGCATGAGTTAGTCAATAAACACAGCTGCGGGGTTGCTGGTTGGAAAATGAGCATACAGGAAGTCGCTAAAGAGTTAAATGATAAAATGAACAATCATACTTGGCTAGACCAAGCAGGTAAGTCAGCTAGAACATTGGCAGAGACAGAGTTCGATAGAGATAAGCTTGCAGGTCAGCTTAGAGCCGTACTAGAACTCACTATAAACAATAAGTCATCCCAAGCAGAAACTGTCGCTCCTGGTAAATACTAAATAGGCTAAACAATGAAAATAGCAGTTGCTGGAACAGGATACGTAGGTCTTTCAAATGCGATGCTTCTTGCTCAGCATAATGAAGTTATCGCAGTCGATATTATTCCCGAAAAAGTTGAAATCCTGAACCAAGCTCAATCTCCAATAGAAGACAAAGATATTGAAAGCTTTTTAAAAAATAAAGAATTAAACTTCAGAGCCTCTATAGACTCTAGTGAGGCGTATGCAGGTGCTAATTACGTAATCGTGGCGACGCCTACTGACTACGACCCTGAAACAAATTTTTTTAACACATCAAGTGTAGACTCTGTCATTGAGTCTGTTATAACTATTAACCCGCAAGCTGTAATTATTATTAAATCTACAGTCCCTGTTGGGTATACTGAAGACGCCAAAAATCGATTTAACACAGAAAATATCATTTTTTCACCTGAATTCTTGCGTGAAGGTAAAGCTTTATATGATAACTTACACCCCTCACGCATTATTGTAGGTGAAAAATCAGATAGAGCTCAAAAATTTGCAAATCTATTACTCCAAGGTGCCATTAAAAAAGACGTTCCTATTTTATTCACAAACAGCACCGAAGCAGAGGCCGTAAAACTGTTCTCTAATACTTATTTAGCCATGCGTGTTGCCTACTTTAATGAGCTAGATAGTTATGCTGAGTCATTCGGACTAGATAGCAAACAGATTATCGAGGGTGTCGGTCTAGACCCAAGAATCGGAAATCATTATAACAACCCATCATTTGGCTATGGTGGTTATTGCCTACCGAAAGATACTAAACAATTGTTAGCCAATTATCAGCATGTGCCAAATAACTTAATTAGCGCCATCGTAGCAGCAAACCGTACTCGCAAAGATTTTATTGCAGACTCAATTTTGAAACGAAATCCTAAAGTTGTTGGCGTTTACCGCTTGGTTATGAAGTCTGGCTCAGATAACTTTAGGGCAAGCGCAATGCAAGGCGTTATGAAAAGACTTAAAGCAACAGGTACTGAAGTTATCGTTTATGAGCCAACACTCGAAGATGATACTTTCTTTGGATCAGAGGTTATAAGCGACTTACATATATTTAAGCAGAAAGCGGATATTATATTAGCCAACCGCATGTCTCCAGACTTAGATGACGTATTTGATAAGATTTATACGAGAGACTTATTTGGTAATGACTAATCATCGTTCAAGCTCCTCTATTATATCGCCATATATTTAATAAAGTTTTAGGGTACATCATGCTCAAAAGATTAATAGATATTACCGTAAGCAGCACTGCATTAGTAACGCTTTCCCCTGTATTAGCTGTTACTGCCTATAAAGTTAAAAAGAACCTAGGGTCACCTATTCTATTTAAACAGACTAGGCCTGGGTTATATGGCGAACCCTTTGAGATGATAAAGTTCCGCACTATGCTCGATGCTTATGATGAACAAGGCAACCCTTTGCCCAATGAACAGAGGCACACTAAGTTCGGTAACTTTTTACGCTCTACAAGCTTAGACGAGCTACCTGAATTATGGAATGTACTTAAAGGTGACATGAGTCTAGTTGGGCCTCGTCCATTACTAACGGATTACCTACCTCTTTATAATGAAGATCAAGCACGCCGTCATAATGTTCGTCCTGGAATAACAGGTTGGGCACAAGTGAATGGTCGTAATGCAATCAGTTGGGAAGAAAAATTTAAACTAGATACTTGGTATGTAGATAATCAGAGCCTACTGCTAGACTTAAAAATCATCCTCATGACATTGAAGAAAGTAGTTGTTAAAGAGGGCGTTAATGCAAGTGATACTGTTACAATGACTCGATTTGCAGGTAATGCAGAGTAATGTTAGCCATACTAGGTGCTAGTGGTCATGGTAAGGTTCTCGCTGATATCGCTGAGCTTACTGGTTGGGATAATATTGTATTCTTTGATGATGCTTGGCCAGAAAAAACCAACAACGGTGCTTGGCGAGTAGTTGGTAATACCCAGAGTCTACTGAAGTGCTTGACAGAATATGATGGCGTTACTGTAGCAATCGGTAATAATAAAATCCGTCAACAAAAGCTTCAACAACTCAGCAGGGCTGGCGCAAAAATCATCACTTTGATTCACCCTTCTGCTACTGTAAGTAGGTATACAAAGATTGGACTAGGCTCAGTCGTAGTTGCCGGAGCAGTCATTAATCCAGACTGTATTATTGGCTCAGGTGCTATTATCAATACTTGTAGTAGTGTAGGTCATGATTGTATTTTAGGTGAGGCTGTTCATGTCTGTCCTGGAGCACGGTTAGCAGGTGGTACTGAGGTCGGTGACCGAGCATGGGTAGGTGTTGGCTCAAGCGTGCGTCAACTCATTAAAATAGGTGCTGACTCTATTATTGGTGCAGGTTCGGCAGTGGTAAAAGATGTACCAGCAAGCACAACAGTTATGGGTGTGCCCGCTAAATAAAGTGCTTCTTTATTTCTTAGTAACTTAAGAACGAATAATTATTAATCATATATTGTTTCATTGGGGAAAAAATGCTGAATTGGCGTAAGAAAATATTCTGGATAAAAGACTCTCTACTTGGAGGAGGGGTTAAAAGCCACTACTTAGATATTAAAAAGAATATTGATCTTTCTGTTAATACGGACAACCTAGATAAACTACTAACTCATGCGGTTCATAACTGCTCATTTTATAGTAGCATAGCTCAGAGTAGACATATTGAAGATTTTCCTGTCGTCAACAAGAATATTATAAAAGATAACTTTGAACAAATTATCGCTCGTGGATACGATATTAAAAAATTACACGCCATGTCAACTAGTGGCTCCACTGGAACACCCTTCAAGTCTTACCAGAATAAAGAAAAACGTAATAGAGTAATAGCAGAGCTGATTTTTTTAAACGAAAAAGCCCTTCTCGATTTAGGTGAAAAATTTATTTACTTTAGAGTATGGAACGAAAATAACCGGAAGACGTGGTTAGTGCGTTTTATACAAAATATAGTGTGTGTCAACATTCTTAGACTAAATAAAACAGTCTTTGATAACACTTTAAATATACTTAAAAACAAGAAAGTATCTTCTTCTTTAGCATATGCATCAACCTACGAGCATCTACTAAGCTATGTTTTAAAAAATAATATTGAGGTTGATTTACCCAAGCTTAAATCAGTCATTACTAGCTCAGAAGTAATGCCTATTTCCATTAAACAAGCACTCAAGACTACGTTTGACTGCAATGTATACGATAGGTACTCTAATCAAGAGAATGGTATTATTGCTCAGTCTGAAGATTGCAGTGATGTATTTCTTATTAACCATCCAAGCTACTTAGTCGAAATACTTAAGGAAGATAGCAATGATTTAGCAGAGGATGGGGAAATTGGACGTATTGTAATCACAGACCTATTTAATTACTCAATGCCTTTTATTCGTTATGATACTGGCGACCTTGCTATCAAAATAGGTGAAGAACGATTTTCAAAATATGTAAGATCTGTTCAAGGTAGACAGGTAGATGTTATTTATGATACTTCTGGTGAGGTTTTAACTCCTCATACATTAAGTGTTTATATGTGGAAGTTTAATAAAATCAATCAGTATCAATTCATTCAAGAGTCAAAAAATGAATATATTTTGAAAGTTTCAGATTCTGGCAACAGCTATTCTGATAAAGACTTTATAGAGCACTTAAAGCCTATATTTGGGCACGATGCTAACATTTATGTTGAGTTCGTTAATAGTATCCCAGTCTTAAGTTCTGGAAAGTTTAAAAAAACCATTTGTAACTACACACCTTAAGTTAACATTTAATATCAGTAGAGAGTTTATGCTAAACACCCCATTCCAACCCTGGCCAAGTTTTACCCAAGAAGAGGCGGATGCCGTCAGTCAGGTGCTACTCTCTAATAAAGTAAACTACTGGACTGGCACAGAAAGCCGTGAGTTCGAACGTGAGTTTGCTCAGTGGGCCGATAGCAAATATGCTATTGCCGTGGGAAATGGTACTTTGGCTCTAGATATAGCTTTACAAGTATTAGACTTACAGCCTGAAGATGAAGTTATCGTTACACCACGCACCTTTATTGCCAGTATTTCAAGCGTGGTAAATGCTGGTGCTAAGCCTGTATTTGCTGATATCGATGCAGACAGCGGTAATATTTCACCAAAAACCATTGAAGCGGTTATTACCGACAAGACACGTGCTATCGTCTGTGTACATTTGGCAGGCTGGCCATGCGATATGGACGGTATTATGGCATTGGCAGATAAGCATGAGTTGTACGTGATTGAAGACTGCGCTCAAGCTCATGGCGCCAAATACAAAGGCCGTAGCGTAGGCAGTATTGGTCACTTTGGTGCCTGGAGCTTCTGTCAAGATAAGATTATGACCACTGGCGGTGAAGGTGGCATGGTTACCACCAATGATGAGAGCTTATGGCGTAAAATGTGGGCTTATAAAGACCATGGCAAAAGCTATAAGGCGGTCTACGAGACTGAGCATGCACCAGGTTACCGTTGGCTACATCAAAGCTTTGGTACTAACTGGCGCTTGACTGAAATGCAAGCGGTTATTGGACGTATTCAATTGACCCGTATGGCAGAATGGACAGACAAACGCACTGAAAACGCCCAAGCTATCTTAAAAGCTTGTAAGCCTTGGGAAGAAAAAGGCTATCTCAATGTGCCTGTGATGGAGCAGACCCCAGGCTTTGAAGGCTGTACTCATGCTTATTACAAGCTGTATGTTTATGTGAAACCAGAGAATTTACCTGAAGGTTGGTCGCGTGATCGCATTATCAGCGAAATTAACGAGCTAGGTGTTCCTTGCTATTCAGGCTCTGCCTCTGAAGTTTATTTAGAAAAGGCTTTCGATAACACAGGACTACGCCCAGAGCCAAGACTGCCTGTAGCTAAGCAGCTAGGGGAAACAAGCCTAATGTTTTTAGTCCACCCTACCCTATTAGATAGCGAAATCGAAAAGACAGTTAAAGCTATCAATACTGTATTCTCTAAAATAGATAGCCTTTAGATAAACTATCTATATAGCCTATAATAGTAGCTTTACTTAACTATTATCATTATTATGAGCGACCAGATACTTTTTAAATCTCCCTATAGCTTAAGGCCCCACCCTATGAAAAAGACTTTCACTTTGAAAAAACTGAGTGTGCTACTAAGCCTAAGTTTAGTAGGTACACTAGCTAGTGCTCAGAACTTACAGATGAATAACATGAGCTTAAAGTCAGAGCTAGATTGGTTAAGAGCGCAAGGTGTAATTCAAATCAGCACCAGTACTTGGCCCCTGACAGCCAATGAAATTAATAGAGCCTTGTCTAATGCGGATATTCGCACTGCTGAACAACAGCAAATTGTGCAATCTATTCGCTATACCCTAAGTAAAGAGCCAAAGTCTTTAGTTAATACTAAAGTCTCAGCGTATGCCCAAACTGATAGAGAGCAACTACCTCAAAGCTTCGCTGATGATAAAACCGCTAACTTCCAAGCCGCTGCCCAAGTAGGCTTAAGTGAAGAGGATTGGGAAGTTAATATTCGCGCTAATGTCAAAGACAAAGACATGATTGATGATGAAGACTTAAGCTTTGAAGGTTCGTATTTAGCAGGTAAATATGCCAACCAGTGGCTTATTGCGGGCCAGATCCCTACTTGGTGGGGACCAGGTCATGACGGCAGTCTTATCCGTGGTGACGCTAGCAAGCCTGTCATTGGTGTCACTATGCAGCGTGATACACAAGAAGCACCCAGCCATCCTTATCTCAACTGGATCGGTCCTTGGCAGTATCAGCTTTTCGCTGGTCAATTAGAGGATTATGAGGCAGCCAAAGATGCCAAGCTGATTGGTATGCGTCTAACAGCAAGCCCAACAGACTGGTTAGAAGTTGGTGCTTCGCGTACCTTTATGTGGGGCGGTGAAGGTAGACCTGAAAGTGCCAGTTCGTTTTGGGACGCTATCAAAGGAACTAAGGATAATGGCGGTCGCGATGGAGGTGACCCAGCCAACCAATTGGCTGGCTTTGATGCTCGCGTTAACTTAGCGCCTTTAGTCAATGCACCCGTGAGTGTTTATGGGCAATATGTTGGTGAAGATGAGGCTGGTGCGTTACCTGCCAAGAATATGTACTTAGCAGGTGCTGACTTCGCTTCAAGCTTCAATACTACTAATATAGGCTCTATGCCATACCAGTTATATACTGAATGGACGGATACCCGTACCAGTGGCGACGTTAAGGGAGTATCTTACAACCATCACAATTATACTGATGGCTATTACCAGCAGGGCTATCCCCTAGGTTATGCCCTAGGCGGAGATACTGAGAGTATTGCTATCGGTGGCAAGCTTTGGGTCGATAATCAAAACTTTATCACTGCCAAGGCTCAACACGCTAAGGTTAACCAGTCCAGCCGAGCTACTAACCAAGCTTTCCCAGAGTCAGACAAGCTAACCGTATTAGATGTGGCTTGGGAACACCAGTTAAATCCAAAAACTACCATTTCTAGCCGTGCATGGGTGTCTGATTCTGATATTCATTCAACGGATGTTGGTGGCGGTATTGGGGTTGAGTTTGCTAATTTTTAATTATCGACCTTAATCTCGAGTAATAAACCTATCATAGTCATCTTTTTAAATAGTTATCTTTTTAAAAAGTAACAACTAACAAAAATAACCAACAAAATAGTGCCCTAAATATTTAGAAATTAGGGCATTTTTTATGCTTATTACATTCTTTGAAAAAACACTGCATAGTAAACAGTTAAGTTTCAAATTTTATTAACCAAACTACTGCAATTCTGGATTGAAAGACCTATAATGAAAGCTTTAAATACACAATATTTAATACATACTAAAACCTATATTAAGTTACAGGTTTGCAGCCTTTATAAGGCATAAAACTTTATCCAGTTCTGATTATTTATCTTAAGCATCACTTATTTTAAATAATAAGAGTGTTAACTTTATTTCTGGCCCATACCAACACCCCTTTAATATATAAGACTAAGTTTTTAATATATGACTAACTCAACCTCCCCTACTATCCAATCAAAAGCCAGTGAAGAGGGTTTTAATCTTCTCTACTATTTTGGGTTACTGCTAAATGGTTGGAAAACCATTTTAGTCTGTACGTTGTTAAGTCTTATTCTTGGCATAACCTATAGTCGATATACCTATAAGCCTATCTATCAAACTGATGCATTGGTCAAAATTAGTGATAGCAAAGGTGTGTCAGCATTAGGAAATAATATCTCAGAGCTGATGGAATCAGGGGTTAGTCCCGTTGAAGATGAAAGAATGCTCATCAAATCACGACTGGTACTGGAGCCGGTGGTTAAAAAGCTGCATCTTGATATTGAGCTCAGTAATCCCGAACTTGGATTTCTGGATCGTATGGCCTCTCCACAGCAACCCACTCCGACTAGCGATGAAGCCGGTGTTTCATTAGATACTAAAAATGGCCCAATAGAAGTTAATAACTTTGAAGTCCCTAAATCTTACTTAAATAAACCATTTACATTAACGTCTACTCCTGAAGGCTTTAATCTAAAATTAAGCTCTATGCCTGAAGTAATGAGCTTGGACGGGAAATTAGGTGAAGTATCAACCTTCAATCTGCCTGAAGGGCCTCTGATCATTAGAGTTAATAAGTTACCTACCGATGGTCAGCAGATAGCTATAAAGAAGCTTTCTATGCCCACAGCGACAAAAGCTTTAAATAATGCATTGTTAATTCAGCAACAAGAAAAAGGCACTTCCTATCTTCAATTGGTGTTAACAGGTTCAAACCAACAACAAATCACACGAATCTTAGACAGCATTGTTGATGAGTATGCTTATCGGAACCAAGCATTGAGCACCAAAGAAACCACCACCACTCTTGAGTTTATGGAATCACAAATTCCTGAACTTAAGCAGAACTTGGAAAAGTCGGAAGAGGCCTTTAATAAGTTTCTAGAACAACACGGCAGTATTGATGTTAGTAGAGAAGCGGAAATACTACTGAGTGAAAAAACTCGAATTGAAGGGCAATTCAGTGAGCTTAACTTAAAAAAGGCAGAGCTACTTACCTACTATACTGCAGAGCATCCTCTGGTTATTCAAATTAATGATCAACTACAGGAAATTAATGCTAGACGTAATGAGATTACGCAGATGGTTGCAGAGATGCCAATGATCCAGCGTGAGTTTTTAAAACTGTCTCAAGACTTAGAGATTGATCGTGAAATTTATTTAACTATGCTGAAGAACTATCAGCAATTAAAAATTGCACGTGCAGGTCAAATCGGTGAAGTCAGAGTGATTGACACGCCAATTAACACCTTCGATAAAATTACCTCACAAGGCCCAATTGTGGCAAGATCCTTCTTAGCAGGTGTGTTAATAGGCGCCTTAATAATACTAATTAGAAGCTTGATGTATAGAACCATCAAGGAAGCTGATGCTCTAGAATCGAAAACTGGCATTCCTGTGATAGCTACTGTTCCTCGTTCTAAGAAGATCAATCAGCTACAAAAGAGCAAGCCATTAGGCGATAGTTTACTGTCGGTGGTAGATCATGACAGTGTTAGTTACGAGAGTATAAAAAGCTTACGTACCGCATTATTACTTTACCCCTCTTCTGTGAGTAAAATTAAAAATGACAATAAAGACAGAGCAAAGATTATTGTCATTGCTGGTGAAAGCCCAGATGTCGGTAAATCGTTTGTATGCGCTAATTTAGCAGAGTCTTTCGGTCAACTTAATAAAAAGGTATTAATAATCGATGGTGATATGCGATTAGGAGAGCAGCATCATACCTTTATCATAGATGATCATACAGGTCTTGCTGATTATTTATCTCAGTCAATAGCGAATACACGACTGGTAACTAACGATACTCTTAACCGTAATAAGTCTAACTCGGAAGCTACCGCAACTGCAGAAGATCTAGCTACTTATGTGCATCGGACAGGTTTCGATAACATTGATTTAATGCCTCGTGGTAAGAAACCTAGTAATCCGACTTCCCTATTATCAAGTGCCTATTATGAGCAGCTAATAATTAAACTGTCGGATTATTATGATTATATAGTGATTGACACACCGCCCATATTAGCAGCATCTGACGCTATTCTTATGGCCCAGTTTGCCGATCAAGTAATCATGGTATCTCGTTATAATCAAACCTTAGAGGGTCAATTGATGAATGCTATAAATCAACTTAACAAAGCACAAGTTAAGGTTGACGGCATTGTAATTAACGACATGACCTCAAGTATTATGAGCAAATATAGTGATGGTTATAACTACACCTATGATCATGGCTCCGCATAATTCACCTATATAATAGTGTAATGGATTGAAAAATGTCTCAATACGAATCTATAAAAAATGAACTTGCTCAAAACCCAAAAACTTGGTTAATCACTGGAGTCGCTGGATTTATTGGCTCAAACTTACTTGAGACCTTGTTAAAACTAAACCAAACCGTGATTGGTCTTGATAACTTCGCTACTGGCTATCAGAAGAATCTAGATGAAGTACAAAGCTTAGTCTCTGATGAGCAGTGGAGTCGCTTTAGCTTTATCGAAGGGGACATTCGTAATATTGAAGACTGCAAACAAGCCTGCTCTGGCATCGACTATGTGCTACATCAAGCCGCTTTAGGGTCTGTGCCTCGCTCTCTTGCTGACCCTATTACAACCAATGCGGTAAATATCTCAGGCTTCTTAAACATGTTAACCGCTGCCCGGGATGCAGAGGTGAAAAGCTTTACTTATGCCGCCAGTAGCTCAACTTATGGCGATCATCCAGGCTTACCTAAAATTGAAGACAAGATTGGAAAACCTTTATCCCCTTATGCGGTTACTAAATATGTGAATGAGCTGTATGCCGATGTATTCGCTCACTCTTATGGATTTAAGAGTATTGGTTTACGTTACTTTAATGTGTTTGGTCGCCGTCAAGATCCTGATGGCGCTTATGCAGCGGTTATCCCTAAGTGGACTGCAGCCATGATCAAAAACGACACGGTATTTATCAATGGTGATGGCGAGACCAGCCGCGACTTTTGTTATATCGAAAACACAGTACAAGCCAACATTTTAGCAGCAACAACTCAAAATGAAGACGCTACCAATCAAGTGTATAACGTAGCAGTTGGTGATCGCACAACACTTAATGAGTTGTTTAATGCTATTAAATCGGCATTAGCTAACAACGATGTAAGCTATGAGCAAGAGCCGACTTATCGTGACTTTAGACCAGGTGATGTGCGTCACAGCCAAGCGGATGTGAGTAAAGCTAATGGATTATTAGGCTACGACCCTCAGTTCAATATTTCTCAGGGTATTAATGAAGCCATGGCTTGGTATGTTGCCTCACTAAATAATAAACTGTAGTTGAAATTATATGTTAAGCGTAATAAAAGAGCTCTTTTCTTTACTTTCTGACAAACAACGTAAGCATTTTTACATACTGCAGTTCTTAGTCATTCTTATGGCTTTTACAGAACTTTTAGGTATCGCCTCTATTGCCCCTTTTATGGCATTAGTAGGTGACCCTAGCTTATTACAGCAGGAGGGCATCTACTCCAAGCTTTACCAGCTGTCTGGAATAAGCAATCCTGTCGACTTTTTATTTGTTGCAGGCTGTCTAGTTCTTTTAATGCTAACCATATCTACGATAGTTTCTATGCTTACTACGTGGCGTTTAGCGGTGTATGGAGCAAGTGTGGGCACAGAGCTGGCTGACCGCCTATACACTTACTATATGCAGCAGTCTTGGTTATTTCATGCCAGTGGCAGTAGCGCCCAACTTACTAAACAAGTATCTACTGAAGCCAATAGGATTAGCGGAGGCATTATCCAGCCTTTAATGAATCTTAACGCTAAGTTGGTATTAGCTATATTTATTTCAATCAGTATCTTTATCTACAATCCCATAATAGCTCTAGCAGGTATATCTGCTTTTGTTTTAGCTTATATGATCATGTATAAGCTTGTTCGTAAGTCGCTCATACTTAATGGTCGTAGACTCTCAGCCGTCTCTACCCACAGATTTAGGTTAATGAACGAAGGCTTTGGTGGTATTAAGGATGTTTTGCTACTAGACCGTAAATATGACTTTATAGATAGGTTTACTGAGCAGGGCGGACTACAGGCCCACGCTCAAGGAACCAATAATACGATAAGTCAAGTACCTAGGTTTTTTGTTGAGCTACTGGCTTTTGGGGCTATGATTAGCTTAGTGCTAGTTTTAATAAAAAGTTATGACGGAAACTTAGGACAGGTTCTTCCTATACTAGCTATTTATGCTTTAGCTTGTTTTAAACTATTACCTGCCTTACAGCAAATTTATTCTAGTATTACACAGATTAAAGGTAACTCTGCAGCTTTTGAAGCTGTGAAAGAAGATCTACAGCAATCAGAAATTACTCAGAATGAGCTAAATGCAAAGACAACAGTTCCTAAGCTAAAGCTTGAGCAACAAATTAGGCTTGATGATATTAGTTTTACTTATCCAAACAAAGAGAAGCACGCTCTTAATAATGTCAGCATCTCTATTCCTGTCAATCATGTCATAGGCATTGTGGGATCTTCGGGTTCAGGTAAGTCCACGTTAATTGATATTATTCTGGGATTACTCCCCCCTCAATCTGGTGAAATATATATTGATGATACACTTGTCACTAAAGATAATCTCAGAGGCTGGCAAAATAACTTAGGCTTTGTCCCTCAAAGCATCTTCTTAAGTGAAGGTAGTATTGCTGAAAATATTGCTTTTGGAATACCTGCTAATGAGATTGACTATGATCAAGTTATGAAAGCCATTAGCCTGGCTCACTTAACAGAGCTTGTTGAAGAGCTTCCTGAAGGTATCAATACTAAAGTTGGTGAGCGTGGGGTTCAGCTATCTGGAGGTCAACGTCAGCGTATCGGTATTGCACGGGCTTTATACAATGAGGCAGATATCTTAATATTTGATGAAGCCACTAGCGCCTTAGATGGCATTACTGAGAAAATTATTATGGATGCTATCCATGATTTTACTGGTCAAAAAACCATTATCATGATTGCCCATCGTCTAAAAACAGTACAAAAATGCGATACCATCTATTTGATGGAGAAAGGTAGAGTTATTGACCAAGGCACCTACCAGCAGCTTGTAGATAATAACCCTAAGTTTAGAGAGATGGCTAAACATTCCTAATACCTTCAAATAGTAAAGAATATATTAAAATAGAGCGCCTTCTATCATGTACATTTTACCATTCCTATTCGTTAATTTATTAGATTTAAATATTTATTTTTAAGGACTCATATATGCTAACAAACAAAACAATCTTAATCACAGGCGGTACAGGCTCATTCGGTAATACATTTGTACCAATGACCTTGGCTAAGTACAATCCTAAAAAAGTTATCATTTTTTCTCGCGATGAAATGAAACAATGGAATATGGCGAAGAAGTTTGAAGGCGATGACAGAGTTCGCTTTTTTATCGGTGATGTCCGTGATAAAGAGCGTTTATATCGTGCTCTAGATGGCGTTGATTATGTGGTACATGCCGCAGCCACGAAAATTGTACCTACAGCAGAATACAACCCTTTTGAATGCGTGAAGACCAACATCAATGGTGCGATGAACCTAATTGATGCCTGTATCGATAAAGGTGTTAAAGGCGTGGTTGCTCTGTCTACTGATAAGGCCAGTAGCCCTATTAACTTATATGGCGCTACTAAATTAGCTTCAGATAAGCTGTTTGTTGCAGGTAATTCATACTCTGGTGAACATGGCACTAAGTTCTCAGTAGTACGTTACGGCAATGTCATGGGTTCACGCGGTTCAGTCATTCCTTTCTTCATGTCTATTAGAGATAAAGGCGTATTGCCAATTACTGATGAGCGTATGACTCGCTTTATGATTTCTTTAGAAGATGGTGTGGAACTGGTTTGGCATGCTTTTGAAGATATGGTTGGCGGTGAAATCTATGTTAAAAAGATTCCGTCAATGAAAATGACTGACCTAGCTCGCGTCGTGGCTCCAGAAGCAAAACAAGAAGTTATAGGCATTCGTCCAGGTGAAAAGCTGCATGAACAAATGATTAGTGCCGAAGATGCATACTACACTTACGAATATCCAGAGCATTTCAAAATCTTGCCAACCATTAATAAGTGGGCGACAGATCCTGCTCGTATTAAAGATGGTAAGCGTGTTCCTGAAGGTTTCGTCTACGCCAGCGATAATAACTCAGAGTGGATGAGTGACGAACAACTGCAAGAATGGATTGAAATCAATCGTGAAAAAATCGGGAGCATCTAAATGATTCCATATGGTCGCCAAGATATTAGCCAACAAGATATTGATGCTGTCGTTGAAGTATTACAATCTGACTTCTTAACGCAGGGACCCAAGGTACCTGCTTTTGAGCAGTCCGTTATGGAAGTCTGTAATGCTAAGTATGCTGTAGCGGTTAACAGTGCAACCTCTGCCCTACATATCGCTTGTCTCGCATTAGGACTTGCTAAAGGGGACTGGTTATGGACAACACCTAATACCTTTGTGGCATCTGCTAACTGTGGCTTATATTGTGGTGCCCAAGTGGACTTCGTTGATATCGATCCTCGTACTTATAATATGTCTGCCAAGGCTTTGGAACAAAAGCTTATTATTGCAGAACAAGAAGGTACACTGCCTAAAGTCGTCATCCCTGTTCATTTTAGTGGACAGCCCTGTGATATGGCAGCTATTCATGCCTTATCTCAGAAATACGGCTTTAAGATTATTGAAGATGCCTCTCATGCTATCGGTGGTAAATATAAAGACGAGCCTATCGGCAATTGTCGCTATAGTAATATTACTGTCTTTAGCTTCCATCCTGTAAAAATCGTAACCACTGCAGAGGGTGGCATAGCAGTTACGAATGATCCTAAGTTAGCGGAGCAGTTAAATCTGTTGCGTAGCCATGGTATCACTCGCGATGAGGGCTTAATGACTAAACCTGCTGATGGACCCTGGTATTATCAGCAAATTGAGCTTGGTTATAATTACCGCATGACGGATATGCAAGCCGCCTTAGGTGTCTCTCAAATACAGCGCTTAGATGAGTATGTTGCTAAACGCCATGAGCTGGCTGAGCGTTATAATAAGTTACTTAAAAACCTACCCATTACATTACCTTGGCAACATGAGGACAGCTACTCCGGTCTGCATCTATATGTGATTCGTTTACAGTTGGATAAAATATCCAAAACGCACCTTGAGGTATTTAATGGTATGCGTGACGCAGGCATCTTAGTGAACCTTCATTATATTCCAGTACATTTGCAGCCCTACTATCAAGAAATGGGCTTTAACGAAGGTCAATTCCCTGAAGCTGAGCAGTACTATAAAGAAGCCATTAGCTTACCTATGTTTCCAACCATGACTGAAGATCAGCAAAATCAGGTTGTCTCTAGTCTAAAATCTATTCTAGAGGCTTAAAACAATGTACTATTTATCAATAATTATACCTTTCCATAATTCTGAGGACAAATCTAAGAGACTTCTATCAACTCTATCTAGTATAGAAGATAATGGAATAGAACTAATATTAGTTGACGATGGTTCGACTGATAGTACACTGACTACTTTAGAAGAATTCAAAGAGAGTTGTAAGGTTAATGTTATTGTTATAGCCCAAGAAAACAAAGGCCCTGGTGGAGCAAGAAACGCCGGGCTAAAAGTAGCTAAGGGACAGTATGTTTGGTTTGTTGACTCTGATGATGATATAAAGCTAGAAGCCCTTAAAGAAATAAAGAAGTTAAGTTGTAAACAATATGATTTAATTTCTTTTAATATAATTACTAAGAAAGTATCATACAGCCCTATGCCGTTAGAGGCTGGTCTATATGATAAAGATAATGTTAGTGACCTTCTATTATCAAATTTTGGTTGGATTGTAAGCAATATTTTTAAAAAATCTATACTTGTAAATAACAACATCTTTTTCCCAGAAAACTGTATATATGAAGATGGCCCAATGATGGTTTTTATATATCCTTTTTTTATAAAAAATTTTTATAAGTCAGATACCATCGCATATATCCATAATACTGAGTTCAACTCTGTAACAAGAGGCAATGACCTAAGCCCAAGGAACTTTGATAGACTTTTTACTCCAGTAGCGTGCTTCAACGTAGCTCGAAAATTGACTAATAATAAAGATCAATTACAGCTACTAGAAACTAAGTTTATTAATTATACTCTTTTTGGAAACGTTAGTCTTTTCAACTCACTTAAGCCTTCCAAAAAATGGCTAATCACACATAAAATAATGCGGTATTTCAGAGAGGTATCGGCAGAGTTGAGACTTAAACAAAGTCATATACCCCTTCTAGAAAATAAAAGTTTAAAATTCAAAACTTACTTTTTATTTCACTGGTATTTATCATACCTACAATTAAACGACCAAACTGCTTACTTTCTAGAGAACCGAGATCTCTCATGGGGTAAACCTATAAAGCTTTTAGGATTACTGGAGGCTCATCAATGAAAGTAGCTATTATTCCAGTATGTGTAGGTTGATAGGATTACTATTCCTGCAAATCTTTCAGTTAGAATAGAGTCATAACTTTTAAATAATTCTAGTACCGTTAATAATAAAATATTGATGGCTCAACTGGTTGATAGCCCTAGCTACTATCACCAGATTAAGATTAAGGATAGCTACTCCAATTTATATCTATATTTAATTTGTTTACAGCTAGATAAGACACCTAAAACGCACCTTGAAGTACTTAATGGTATGCGTGAAGCAGGCATCTTAGTGAACCTTCATTATATCCCAGTACACTTGTAGCCTTACTATCAAGAAATGGGCTTTAACGAAGGTCAATTCCCTGAAACTGAGCAATATTATAAAGCAGCTATCAGTTTGCCTATGCTTCCAGCACTCAGTTCACATGATCAAGACTATATTATCCACACTCTAAAACTTCTATTATCTTAACTGGTATTTATTATGAGCCAAATATTTATAAGCGGTGAAAAAATCAATTTATGTGTCCCTAATGAAGATGATTTTGAGGTTTGGGCTAGTTGGTTTAATAGTATGGAAACAACTAAGCATCTAGAACAAGGTAAGTTCCCTCACACTGTCCAACAGCAAAAAGAGTTTTACTATAATGCTATACAAAATAATAGATTCCTAGCTCATATAAAAGATAAGCAAGGTAAGCTGTTAGGTGTTATTAGCTTATCAGATATAAATTATGAAAAATCTTCTTGTCAAGTTGCTATAGTTTGCCCTGTGAAAAGTAATATTGCTAAGTATGCGGCATTAGAGGCTAGGGCGTTAGTCACTCAGCATGCATTTGATAGGTTTGGCTTACACAGAGTATGGGCAGGTCAATCATATCCCTCACTAAATGGGTGGAGCCAATATTTAGAAATTATAGGATATAAGACTGAAGGTATCATACGAAAAGGATTTGTACATGGTTCTACGGTAACACCTACCAATCTACTTTCTATTACTAGTGAAGATTACAATGAATTACTTAAAAGAAGACAAGGCTGCCTATGGCCTGGAGAGGAAAAAGCTAGTTTTCTTTTAAAGAAAATAAAACAATACGATCCCTTAGTGGACCAAGTATTTAACAGTCTTCAGGATCTGTATGATAATCATTCTAAAATAATGTATGAAATTGAAAGCTCTTATGATAAATAATAAATTAGTCCTAGGAACGGTACAGTTTGGACTTCCTTACGGAATATCTAATAAAAATGGACAGGTATCTAATTCTGAAGTAGCTAGGATTTTAGATATCGCTAAGGTGAAAGGCATTCACACATTAGATACCGCCATTGCATATGGTAGTAGCGAAAAAGTGTTAGGTGAGCATAACCTTGAAAGCTTTGATATCATTACTAAATTACCCGCTATCCCAGATGATACTTCAGATATCAAGGGTTGGCTTGAAGAGCAGATAACAGGCTCTTTGACTAGATTGAGAGTACCTAAAATCAAAGCTGTCCTTCTTCACCGTCCTGAGCAGCTACACTCAGAAGCTGGGGCGGAGATTTACGCTGCGCTAGACTCATTGAAGATCAAAGGTTTAACAGAACGCATAGGTATCTCAATTTACTCTCCTAATGAATTTATTAACCTTAGTAGAGATTTTCACTTTGATTTGATTCAAGCACCATTTAATGTTTTAGATACGAGATTACAAGATTCTGGCGCTTTAGATATACTGGAAAGTCAAGAAACACGTTTACATGTAAGGTCTATCTTTCTTCAAGGCTTGCTGTTGATGGATAAAAAACAACGACCTAATAAATTTAATGAGTGGTCACAGCTTTGGACAAAATGGGAAAATTGGTTAGATGAGCATAATTTAACTCCTTTAGAGGTATGTATACGTCATGCTTTATCTATGCCTCATATTGAAAAAGTTGTTGTAGGAGTAGATAGTGCCGACCAACTACAAGAAATCGTAACAGCATCTGAAGGCAATTTACCTACAATACCCTCAAATATTTCTTGTAGCGATATAAGACTATTAAGCCCTCAGTTATGGAATCAATTATGAAAATTGTAGCTATTGTTCAGGCCAGAATGGGCTCAACAAGACTGCCAAATAAAGTAATGAAAGAGATTAATGGAACTCCTATGATAGAGGTTCTATTAAAGCGCTTAGCTAAATCCGAACAGATTGATCAGATTATCGTAGCAACTTCTATAGATAAAAAAAATAATAAATTAGCAGACCATGTAGAAAAACTTGGTTATATCTGTGAGAAAGGTAGCGAAGAAGACGTTTTAGATCGCTATTATCAAGCTGCTAAAGCTAATAAAGCTGATATAGTGGTACGTATAACGGGAGATTGCCCACTTGTTGATGCTAAATTAGTAGATACTGCAATTACTAGCTTTAAAGATCATAGTGTTGACTATCTAAGCAATACTAGTCCAGCAACCTACCCAGACGGTTTGGATGTTGAAGTATTCACAATGAAGGCATTGGAAGATGCACTAAAAGAGACGACATCGTTATTCGATCATGAGCATGTCACCCCTTATATTAGAAATAGCGGAAAGTTTAAGACCCATTCGATTACTAATACTGAGGATTTATCGGAGCTAAGATGGACCGTTGATGAACCTGCCGATTTTGAGGTGGTTTCTAATATCTTTAATCATTTCGCACCCAATATATATTTTAGTTGGAATGAGGTTTACGAGCTTCAGAAAAATCAACCTACTCTATTCGAGAACAATAAAACCATTCAGCGCAATGAAGGAGCTAATATGGGCACAGGTCAGAAACTTTGGAAAAGAGCTAAATCAGTCATCCCTGGTGGCAATATGCTACTGTCTAAACGTGCGGAAATGTTCTTGCCAGAACATTGGCCTGCATACTTTAGTAAGGCAAAAGGTTGTCAGGTCTGGGATCTAGATGGTAACCAGCTTACTGATATGTGCATCATGGGCATTGGGACTAATACGTTAGGCTATGGTAATGATGAAGTAGATGATGCTGTCCGTTCAGTGATAGACCAAGGCAACATGTCAACATTAAATGCACCAGAAGAGGTCTACTTGGCTGAGAAGCTAATTGAACTTCATCCTTGGGCTGACATGGTGCGCTTTGCTCGTACAGGCGGAGAGGCTAATGCAGTTGCTATACGTATTGCTCGAGCAGCTTCAGGTAAAGAAAAAGTAGCTGTCTGTGGTTATCATGGTTGGCATGACTGGTATCTATCAGCAAACCTTGGAGACTCAGAGAACTTAGCAGGCCACTTACTACCTGGTCTTAGTCCAAAAGGTGTCCCTCAAAACCTTAGAGGCACCGTATTTCCGTTCAACTATAACAATTTCGAAGAACTAGAAGCGCTAGTTAATGAACATGATATTGGCGTCATAAAAATGGAAGTTGTACGAAATATTGGGCCTGAAGATAATTTTCTACATAAGGTCCGTCAGCTAGCTACTGATAAGAATATAGTGCTTATATTTGATGAATGCACATCAGGATTCCGTGAAACTTTCGGTGGGATTCATAAAAAATATGGTGTGGAGCCAGATATGGCAATGTTTGGTAAAGCTTTAGGTAATGGCTATGCTGTGACTGCGACCATTGGCAAAAGGGAAATTATGGAGGCTGCACAGTCATCATTCATAAGTAGTACATTCTGGACTGAGCGTATAGGATCTGTAGCCGGTCTAAAAACTTTAGAGGTTATGGAAAAGCTTCAATCATGGGACACCATTACTCAAACAGGCCTTAATATACGGGAAGAATGGCAGAAGCTAGCTGATAAATATGAGCTAGAGATTAATCACTTTGGACTTCCTGCATTAACTGGGTTCTCATTTACAAGTGAACAGAATCTATATTACAAAACTTTAATTACTCAAGAGATGTTAAATAAAGGTTATCTAGCTAGTAATGTTGTCTATGTATGTACTGAACATACAGCTCCTGTTGTTAAAGGATATATAGAAGCGCTTGACCCTGTATTTTCTCTAATTAAAGAGTGTGAAGAAGGTAGGTCTGTAGAGGACTTATTAAATGGTCCTGTCTGCCATAGCGGCTTCAAAAGACTCAATTAAAGATGAATATTGTTTTTCGCTGCGACGCCTCTATTCAAATAGGCACTGGTCACGTCATGCGCTGTTTAACCCTTGCTGATGAGTTAGCCCGGCAAGGTGCCAAGTGCCATTTTATATGTCGTGAACATGAAGGAAACCTTATAGACTTTATCGCTCAAAAGGGCTATGAAGTCTATAAGGTTGGGATAAATAATAGTATTCAAAATGATACTGAACCTACACTATTTCACTCAGAATGGTTAGGAACTAGTCAGGCGGAAGACGCTACGCAAACTATAGATATCGTTAGTGCTATACAACCTCAATGGCTGGTTATTGATCACTATGCACTAAATGATTATTGGGAACAACAACTTAGATCTCATTGTGACAGTATATTAGTAATTGATGATCTAGCAGATAGAAAACATGACTGTGAAATCTTATTAGATCAAACATTTGGTCGTGACAAGCAAGATTACCAGCACTTAGTTCCAAATCACTGTAAAGTTCTATGTGGTACTAAATATGCACTGTTACGCCCAGAGTTTTCTAAATGGCGTCAATATAGTTTAGAGCGTCGAAAAAATAATACTTTAGAGCATATCCTAGTTAACTTGGGTGGAGTGGATAAAGATAATCTAACTTCAAAGATACTAGATACATTAAAACAGGCCCCCCTATCTGATTCATGCAAAATCACTGTGGTAATGGGCTCAACTTCTCCTTGGATTAGTACGGTTATAGAGAAGGCTGAACAACTACCCTGGCCTACAGAAGTAAAAACTGGTGTTTCTAATATGGCTGAGCTAATGGCGAATAGTGATTTAGCTATTGGTGCTGCAGGGTCAACATCATGGGAACGATGCTGTTTAGGCTTACCAACTATTATGTTAGTTATTGCAAATAATCAGATGAATATCGCAAATAATTTAGAATCTATAAACGCAGTAAAAGTTGTATTGAATAATCATAACCTTGCCCAAATGATTAATAAGTATTTATATGAGCTTATACAAAATCCGGAAAAGCTAGAGGCTATGAGTCAATCTAGCGCAGATGTTCTAGATGGTTGTGGTACATTTAAAGTTATAGAGAAAATGAAGAGTTTGTACAATGGATAAGCCTCAGCTAAAACTCCGCCCTATGCAAGAATCTGACTTAGAGTTAGTAATTAGTTGGAGAAATCATATAGATGTTCGTCGGTATATGTATACTCAGCATAAGATCTCCTTGAATGAACACACAAATTGGTTTAATAAAGTATCTAAAGATAACGACTATAACCTTTTAATACTTGAAGTTGACAATGAACCACTAGGCTTTGTAAATATTCATCAAATCGCTCAAGGTGGTATTGCTGACTGGGGTTTCTACACCTCTCCAGATGCTCCTAAAGGAACAGGCTCTAAGCTCGGCAAGCAAGCTCTAGATTATGCTTTTAACACATTACAGCTTCATAAGCTATGCGGTCAAGCTTTAGACTTTAATGAAGCCTCTAGAAAGTTTCATAAGCGATTAGGGTTTAAAAAAGAGGGTGTCTTAGAACAGCATCACTTTGACGGTCAAAAATATTATGATGTGATGTGCTTTGGTTTACTTGCTAGCGAATATCACCTAATAACAAATAATGAGAGTTAAATTATGTCTAATATCCCTAGTATAAATATTGCTGGGCGTCGAATCGCCACTGATGCCGCACCTTATATTATTGCTGAGTTGTCTGCAAACCATAACGGTAACTTTGATACTGCTTTAGAAATCATTAAGCAAGCTAAAGCCGCAGGTGCTGATGCAATTAAGTTACAGACCTATACTGCTGATACGATCACCCTAAACAGTGATGCAGAAGAATTTAAAATTCATGGTGGTTTATGGGATGGCGAGACTCTGTATAGTCTTTATGAAAGAGCTCACATGCCATGGGATTGGCATAAACCTTTGTTTGAATATGCCCGTGAGTTAGATATCACTATGTTTAGCTCTCCTTTTGATAATACAGCTGTGGATCTACTAGAAGACCTGAATGCGCCAGCTTATAAGATAGCTTCTTTTGAGGCCATCGATTTGCCCCTAATCCGTTATGTGGCGAGTACTGGTAAGCCAATGATTATATCAACGGGTATGGCTGATGATAAAGAGATACAAGAAGCGATTGACGCAGCACGCTCTGCCGGTTGTAAAGAGTTGGCTATTTTGCACTGCGTCAGTGGCTACCCTGCTCCGGCTGAAGACTATAATTTACGCACTATTTTAGATATGAGAGAGCGTTTTGGGTTAGTGACAGGGCTGTCTGATCATACGATTGATAATACAACAGCGGTTACCAGTGTGGCATTAGGTGCATCTATCATTGAAAAGCACTTCACCTTAGATCGTAACGGTGGTGGTCCTGATGACAGCTTCTCACTTGAGCCTGAAGATTTAGTCGCCTTATGCCGAGACAGTAAGACAGCTTGGCAAGCGCTAGGGTCAGTTAATTATGGCCGTAAGTCTAGCGAACAAGGCAATGTGAAGTTCCGTCGCTCTTTATACTTCGTTAAAGACTTAAAAGCAGGTGATATCATTACTGAAGATGCTATTCGTAGTGTACGGCCTGGCTTTGGACTTGCGCCTAAGTTCTATGATGAGGTTGTTGGTAAGCAGGTTTCGGTTGATATACAGAAAAATACCGCTGTGAGTCTAGACAAGATTGCATTTTAAATGTTTCACTACCTTAACCAAGAGTTTTGAACAACCAACAAATATTAACTACGATTAAGTTTCTATATTATTTCTGAAGTACAACCTGACTATGCTTTATACCCACTACTATTAATTTATCGAGGTTCTATTATTTTGAAGAAGTACCTATTTATATGCTGCACCCCACTTCAGGGAGTTATCGCTAAACGCATAATAGAGACCGAAAAACTGGATAAACGTAAGTGTGTATTATTTTTTTATACTAGCTTCGATAATGATAGGTATAGAAAAAGCTTTAATGACTTGAGCAAGCTCTGTAGTGATAGTTTATATTATGTATGGGAACCTAATTTTCCTAAGTATATCTTTGAGGCAAAGAAGTTCTTCAATAGTTATAAATATAGTAGACTGTATTTCGCTTCGATTGATAGTATTTTCGTCCAGCTAGCTATTAGTCAGACAAAAAATATTGAGATTTATACTTTTGATGATGGCTCAGCAAACATTGTTCCTTCAAGCATATATTACAGGAAACAAAAGCTAAGCTTTAAAAGATTAGTTTTTAAGATTCTAGGAAATAGGTATTCTTCTCAGAAAGTAAAGAAAATAATTAAGCAGCACTATACGATTTACCCTAATCTTCGGAACATATCTGCTAACACCGTTAATATAAAATTATTTAATAACAATACTTATGACTCATATAATATTAATACACAGTTAGGTGTGACTAACTGTGTAGTTATACTAGGAACAGTATATGAGAACGTATTTAAAGATTCTACTGATATACACAAAATCAAAGACTTCATTACTAAATTAGCTAGTCAGAAAAACAGTCCTGTATATTATATTCCTCATCCTAGAGAGAAAGACTGGACCCGACATGGAATGAAAGAGATACAATCAGATTTAATAGCTGAAGAAGTAATACTATCTCTATTATATAAATTTCATAAAATTGAAGTTTATAGTATTGGTAGTACTGTTCAACTTAACTTAGCATCCATTGAACAAATAGACAATATTTTTATAAAGGTTAAAAATGAGAAAGACCCTATCAAAGAACTGAGGGCTCTAGAAAGTCAAATTACTGGTCAACCATATAAGTTTATAGAAGTATAAATACCATGAACAATCTACCCATCTCAGTGATTATCACTACTTATAATGATACTGAATATCTTACATCAGCTATAGAGTCTGTTCTGAATCAATCCTACCCGCCAAAGCAACTTATTATTGTAGATGACGGCTCTGATTCTTATATGGCTAAAGTCGTAACCAACAGATATCTTGACAACACTAAAGGTATAGATATATGTTTTTATCGTAAAGATAACGGGGGCGCTTCGAGTGCTAGGAATATGGGGCTAAAATATGTAAACCAGCCCTATCTAACGTTCTTGGATGCTGATGACCAACTATTGAAAGATAGCTTACTGAAGCGATATAACTTATTAAGCAATTTAAGTTCTGAATACTTCGGGGTCTATGGATCAGCCATAACATCAGAAGGAAACAATATAGACTTTATCAACTTTGATGGTATCCCCAATACTTCTTATGTAGGTAAGTATCATACTGGTATTCCTGGTGGATGTTGCTATTACCTTTTTAAGACAAAATGTATAAAAGAGATCGGGCCTTTTGACATATCCCTTACCCATAATGAAGACTTTGACTTTATAATACGGCTATTAAAAGCTGGTAAACTGTGCAAGGGCTCAGTAGGTTCGATTTATAGAGTAACAATTCGTCCAAACTCCCTATCTAGAAGTGAAAATTACGAAAAGACATTTAACGGATTAATAACATTTTTAAATAAGGCAGAAGGCCAAAACTACTTTACTAAACACGAGCTTAAGTATAGAAAGCAAAGAGCCCATTTATTCTTAGTCAAAAGAATATTAAAACGCAAACCATTTTTAGCTTTTAGACACTTATTATTAGCTGCAAAATATATTTAGCTTAACACTATTAGCTTTAGTTATACAATATATTAGTTATATCACAACTTGATATACTAAGTAAGCTATACTAAATATATTTTAATATATAAAATATAATACATATACAGTTAGGTAATACCACTGCCCCCCTTTCATCATACTTAACTCTGAAAAACGATTTACGATTAAATTTAATACTTGAGAATACACATGAACATTCTTCATATAATTTCAACACCTGCCTCTGGGGGAGCCGAAGTTTATATTAAAGACTTAGCTAAATGCTTATCTAGCCAAGGTCATAATTTACACGTAGCTTTTTTAAGTTCAGCAAAAGATGCAGGCAGAGATACTAAATATGAAAAGTACTTTTTAGATGATTTAAAATCTTCATGTGTTCAAACTTTTATTATTGGTAATGAAACAAGAAAAAAGCCTTGGTTAGGTATTATTCGCCTTAAAAAATACGTTCAAAAATATGATATAGAAATCTGTCATACTCATCTTGCCTACGGGATTATATTTAGTGCTCTTTTAGATATCCCCGTTATATACACACACCACACGATCCAGCCTCGTTGGGGTAAATTAACTTATGCTATTTTCAATCGAATAGTTAATAAGTATGTAGGCATCTCTGAAAAATGTGCCTTAGCCTTAACTAAGTATACTGGACGAGAAGTAACTACTATTTTCAATGCAGTTTCTGAAAACAAGTTTAAAGGCTTAGTTCGCCAAAGAGAATTAGAGAACATCATTAATATTTCAATGGTTGGCAGGCTTGTTGTAGAAAAGGATTATTTCAATATATTAGAAGCCCTAACACTTTTAGATGCCAGTACTCTTCAAAAAGTGAAATTAAGGATTGCAGGAGAAGGGAACTCAGAATACAAAAAAGAGATTCTTAGTTTTATAAATCAAAAAGGTTTAAATAAGAACGTCGAGTTATTAGGTGTGGTAAATAACATACCAAAATTTTTATATGAATCAGATATTTTTGTAATAAGTTCATCATCAGAAGGCTTGCCTATAGCTCTTTTAGAGGCAACTATATCGGGGTTGCCCTGTATAGTAACCGATGTTGGTGGTTGCTCAGAAGTTATCGAAACAGCTAAGAACGGTATCGTAGTACTTCCTGGGAACCCTAAGATTATTTCAGAAAAGCTTAATAGCTTCATTCAACAGCCTGAGATGTTACAAGCTTATTCAAAAAACGCGCTAACTAACTCTCACTTATACTCTATAAGTAAAGCGGCAGACCTACATACTCAGTTATATTCAAATTTACTAAACAATTAATTTCAGAGTTATAATTACAATTTTATAGAAACTTATTAGATATAGTATCTATTGCGCGAACTTATAGTGCTCAGTATCAGGATACAGACATGCTCAAAAAAGAAAGGCTATTTAAACTTACTCCATTCGTAATACAAAACTCAGCCATTAGTTTGTTTAACACTTATCAGTATAAGGTTAGACACGGCGGTGTTTATAAATATTATAGAAAGTACTATGCACAAGCTGACTCTTTGAATAAGGAGCATCTAGATAATGAGGTAGAAACTAAAAAAACAAACTTCTTTAAATATGTTAAAAATAACTCGAAGTGGTATCACCACTATAATTTCGACGACTTTTACTCTCTACCTTTTTTAGAAAAGGATGACTTAATAAACAGGCTAGATAAGATTAAAACCATTACTGAAAAAGAAGGATTAGTCAACTTAACTGGAGGAACCACTGGTGCTTCTATGAAAGTAGTTTATACTAAAGCTGATATACAAGAGCGATATGCTATATTGGACCATTTTCGATCACAGCACGGCTATGACCTTGGAAAGAAGACAGCGTGGTTTTCTGGCAAGAACTTAATATCGGAAGCAGATATCAATAAGGGCATCTGTTCTCATTATGATTTTATAAATAAAATTCGTTTTTATTCAACCTTTCATATTAATACCAGTAACTTTGATGTGTACTGGAAATCTTTAAATCAATTCTCTCCCGAGTTTATTGTTGGATTCCCTTCGAGCGTCTATGAGATATGTCAAATTGCTGATAGCCGTGGATTGCGCTTACAGAAAAAAGTTAAGGTGTTTTTTCCTACTGCAGAGACTGTATTACCTAAGCACAGAGAAGTTATTAGCAGAGTATTAGGTTGTAAACTAGTAGATCAATATGCATCTTCAGAAGGCGCACCCTTTATTCTGGAATGTAGTTCTGGCAATTTACATATACACCCCTTAACAGGAGTTTTTGAAGTTGTAAATGAAAACATGCAACCCTCTCAAGAGGGTGAAATACTAGTTACATCATTCACCACTCATGGTACTCCACTAATAAGGTATCGTATCGGTGATAGCATTAAACTTGCACCAGAAAAGCTAGAATGCTCTTGTGGCTCCTTATTCCCTTTAGTAGAAAAAATTGAAGGACGCTCAACTGACTACCTTCTTTCACCAACAAATGGTAAAGTAAATTTAGGTAATATTAGCAATAGCACCAAAGGCATTAAAGGTATTATAAAATTCCAACTAATTCAAAACACCTTAAATAATATAGAGCTATTAGTAGTTAATAACTCATATTTTACAGCTACTGAGCAATCAAAACTACTAAGTGCTTTAAAGGAGCGACTTGGGTCAGAAGTATCTATTAATCTATCTCTAGTTAATAATATTCCGAATGAAAAAAGTGGTAAGTTTCGAATTGTTAAGAACAACCTAAAATGAAAAGGAACTTATAGTGTCGGATTTAATATTTCTAAGTAATCACTATGGCTTCTATGAAATTAGGATGTTCGATTTACCTAGCTTAGCAATCTGTCTGCTCTTGATTGTTTTACTGGGTAATAAATATCGTATTAATACAAACTATCAAATTATACTAGCACTACACTGCATCGTACCATTTTTGTTAAATGGACTGTTATTTGACGCTGGTTATATGCCTGATCAGTTCAAATACTGGGCTGGTGTCAATAATATTAGAGCCAACCAAATTGGTTTTTTTAATGCATTAAGTGACCCTGGGAATGTACTTCAAGCCAGCGCATTTTTATCAATACTACCCTTTCCATCACCAATATCTGTCATAAGTTTGGGGTTCTACAACACCTTTATATATATAGCTTTATTCTTTATTTTATATGCAAATAAAATTTTTACGAAGTTATCGGTTTGGTTTTACCTACTCTTTCCTAGTGCTGCACTTTATAGTGGCCTAAGCTTAAGAGAAACTTTAATATTTTTCTTCATGGCTATAAGTATTATGTACGCACGAAAATCCAAAGTTGTGCTAAGCCTAGCATTCCTTATTCCACTGTACATGATCAAGTTCCAAAACTTTCTTATTCTTGCCCCAATTGTGCTGCTATATTTTTTATTTAAAGTATCTGAAAAAGGAATGAGCCTTCGTACATCTTTTTTAATTGCAGTCATTTCGTTACTAGGCTTATTGGCAGCAGCTCCTATTGCTATTCCAGAGATTAATAGATTTAGAGCATCAATGTATGTTGAAGATGGTGGCAACTTAAAAGATATTGAATTCATCAACGGCCCATTAGATTTTGTAATAGAAGGCACTACTTCAGGCCTTTACTTCTTATCAAAGCCTTTTATTTGGGAAGCAGATGGATTACTGCCGTTTATACAATCCATAGAAAACTTTTTTATTTTAGGTTTTTTGTTTTTAATTACAAGACAAGCATGGAAGAAGTCACCAGATAGACTCTCTTTTTGGCTCCTGTTCATGGCATTATCAATGTCAGTATACGGACTCGTTGTTTTTAATTATGGAACCGCCGTCAGATATCGCTATCCCTTTGTGATGATTTATGTCCTCTTTGTTTGTGCAGACTGCAATATCGACAGGTTATTTGATAGAAAAACTAACAGACCATCATATAATACCAACCTTCTTAAAGGGAGCGTAAATTGAAATTTACTTTAGTCGCTAACTACTTGCCACATGTCTTAAACTTTAGAGGCAAGCTCCTAGAAGCAATATCAGACTTAGGCTATGAGATTCATATACTTGCTCCTGAATTAGATAGTTACCCTAATGAGTACAAATACTTAAACTCACTTGGCTATCATCTGCACTCAATTCCTTTACAGCGCACAGGAACAAACCCCATAACTGACTTGCGCACCCTATTATCTACTTATAGATTATTACGCAAAATCAAGCCTGACGTTATACTCTCATACACCATAAAACCAGTTATTTATGGCACTTTAGCTGCTTGGTTAGCTAACGTACCTAAGCGTTTTGTACTTATATCAGGGTTGGGATATACCTTTTCTGAAGTAGAAGAAAAGGATACACGCACCTCTTTACAGAAATTTATACACAGTTTATACACCCAGGCCCTATCTAAGTCACATAAAGTTTTCTTTCAAAACCCTGACGATCTGAACCTATTTAAAAAACTACACATCCTCAAGCCTAACGTTCCTGCAAGAGTGGCAAATGGCTCTGGAGTAGACATAAGCAGGTTCAACGTTATACCCTTCCCCACTACTATTTCGGGAGAAGTAAAACCCTCTTTTCTACTTATCGCTAGATTATTAAAGGACAAAGGCCTCATTGAGTACGTGGAAGCTGCAAAGATTATTAAGTCTCAATATCCTGATACTGAATTTCACTTGGTAGGCTATCTTGATGAGAACCCAGCAGCAATCACCCAATCGGAACTAGATGAATGGGTTAAATCAGGTGTCGTAAAGTTCTGGGGAAAACTAAGTGATGTTAGGCCAGCTATTGCAGCAAGCTCTGTTTATGTACTGCCTTCATATAGAGAAGGAACATCACGGTCATCCTTAGAAGCCATGGCAATGGGTCGACCCATAATTACCACCGATGCCCCAGGCTGTCGAGAAACCGTAGTAGACTCTAAAAATGGTTTTTTAGTCCCTATTAAAACCGTTGATGAGTTGGCTAACGCAATGGAGCAATTTATCAAAAAACCTGAGCTTATTGAAACTATGGGAAAAGCTTCTCGGAAATTAACTGAAGAAAGATTTGATGTTAATAAAGTGAACGACTTTATGATTAAAGAAATGACGTTATAAGCTTATAAAAACTTAAAACTTTGATAGAATAGCCAAGCTTAAATTATCCAAAAAAATTAATTTAAAACTATCTTTATAATAGTTGCTTTATTGTTATAAGCAACCAAGTATTTTTTTAAGCTTTTTAATGAGTGAGTAACATTAGAGAGTCGATTCAGCATGTTTAGCAATTGAACTTCAAGCCATCAGAGTAAACTATAAAGGTTCCAATAATGCGTTTTCTGCCTACTCAACTTTTACTAGGATTAGTTTTCTGTACTTTATTGCCCTTTATAGGCTCTAGTTTAGATATTCTTAATCAGCTATTTTATACTGGCGGTTACAGTAACCTTTTTTTTAGTAGCACTCTAGTCTGTGCAGCTATTATTACATTACATAGTATCCAGCGCTTTCCAGGCATTACCTCTAGCACCTATATTATGCCAGTGATATTGTTTTGGTTTATATTAATTTTGTTATTAATTAAGTTTTCAGGAATACTCTACTCTCTTTACTACTATTGCCTCAGCAGCTTTCTATTACTGGTATATTTATTTTCCATTGATATTGTTAATCGTAAGTATGAAAATTATACTTTCGCTTATATCCCAGTAGGACGAGCCTCGAAGATACTTGAGCAAGTTCCCTCTGTAAGTTGGCTGCCATTACATACGCCATTTCTTGATACAGAAGTTAATGGCATAGTCACCGATCTTCATAGTGAAGACTTAACTGACGACTGGGAACGTTTTATAACAGATAAAACACTTAAAGGCACACCTGTTTATCACTATCGTAATATCCGTGAGTCTTTAACCGGTAGAGTACGTATTAATCATATGTATGAAAACGAGCTAGGATCACTACAACCCTCACCAAACTATTTATTTTTAAAATACTTTTTTGATGTATTACTCATTGTAGCAGCTCTACCATTTACTCTTATCATTTGTTTATTCACGGCTATAGCAATTAAAATGGAAGATGGTGGTAAAGTTCTTTATATCCAACCTCGAGTGGGATATCGTGGAGAGATCTTCAATGTCTATAAGTTTCGTAGTATGCGGGAGAAGTCAAAAGAAGTACTAACGACTACCGATGATGACCGCATTACTAAAGTTGGTAGGTTCATCCGTAAGACTCGTATCGACGAACTGCCTCAGTTCTTAAACGTCATTAAAGGTGAAATGAGCTTGATTGGACCCAGAGCAGAGTTCTTAGATTTCGCGATTGAGCTCGAGAAAGAAGTGCCATTCTTCAATTACCGACATATTGTTAAACCAGGTATATCAGGATGGGCTCAAGTAAACCAAGGTTATGCAACAGGGCCGGAAGAGACTAAAATAAAAATTGAGTATGACTTTTATTATATTAAGCATATTTCTTTTTCTTTGGATCTACTTATTTTCTTTAGGACTATACATACTATGGTTACTGGTTTTGGAGCTCGTTAGCATATTTTGTAATATAGAGCGATAAGTTCTTTATATTGAGCATCCTTTTATTAAACCACTCGCCTCAGTAAACTATAAACCTGTTAACTTTATAGCTTTAGTCTTAAGTGCAGGTCTAAGAGCCTTTTAGTTCATAACACTTAGCAAGCTAAATTTATTGATACCCACCAGGATTCTGGCTCTGCCAATGCCAACTGTCCTTACACATATCCTCGATAGTTAACTCAGCTTGCCAGCCTAATAATTGTTGAGCTTTATCGGGACTAGCATAACAAGCTGCAATATCCCCTGGACGTCTCGCAGATAACTGATAAGGGACACTTTGACCCGTTACTTTTTCAAAAGCCTCTACCAGTTGCAGTACTGAGCTACCATTGCCGGTGCCTAAATTAATAGCTTCAAATCCTAATCCTTGCTCTGCTTGTGACTGGTTTTCCTGACTCTGATTCTGACTGATATAATCTAAAGCAGCGACATGACCCTTGGCTAAATCCACCACATGAATATAGTCACGTACTCCAGTTCCATCGATAGTGTCATAATCACTGCCAAAGACACTTAACTGCTTCAACTTGCCTACTGCTACCTGGCTAATATAAGGCATTAAGTTATTAGGAATACCGTTAGGGTCTTCACCGATCAGACCTGAACTGTGTGCACCTACTGGATTGAAATACCGTAGACAAGCGATATTCCAACTCGGATCTGCTGTCGCTAAGTCTTGTAAGATATATTCAACTGTTAGCTTCGATTGTCCATAAGGATTAGTACTAGAGCGTGGTGCTGTCTCAAGAATAGGTAGAGTTTCAGGATCACCATAGACGGTAGCCGATGAAGAGAAAACGAAGTTTTTCACATCATGAGCTTGCATCACCTCTAACAGTTCAAGAGTGCCGGTGACATTATTTTTATAATATCGTAATGGCTGAGCAACAGACTCTCCTACGGCTTTTAGACCCGCGAAGTGAATCACTCCAAAGAAATCTTCGTCATCGAAAACTTGATTTAATAGTTCACTATCTAATACGTCACCTTCAATAAAAGGAATCTCTTTACCTGCAAGCTGCTCGGTACGCTTTAGAGCCTCGAGATTACTGTTAGACAAATTGTCATATACCACCACATCGTAACCTGCTGCGATTAGCTCGATGCAAGTGTGCGAGCCGATATAGCCTACTCCGCCTGTTACCAAAATTTTGTTGCTCATGAAAGTTCCAGACTGATTTGTATTTTAAAAGTACTTTGTAACATTCTTATCATCCCAGTTTAATATGGCCTATCCAACCGACTATTGACATACTCCCCCCACTTTCGCATGGCTCAAGTGGTGGATTCTAAAAGCAAAAGCTCTTAGGTGGCATCCTCGCGGATTCCACTTGTTTTCTGCGTCAACGGGCGACCTTTAC